>TARA_R110000772_G_scaffold264661_1_pt1 | contig 21373 bp, 34 predicted proteins | sample TARA_R110000772 | Tara Oceans TARA_R110000772 (sample SAMEA4397948) | marine metagenome | biome: Polar Biome; feature: [SRF] surface water layer (ENVO:00010504); material: water (ENVO:00002006), including particulate matter (ENVO:01000060) such as... | depth 5 m | reverse complement strand
TTGGCATAAATGCCAAAGTGTTATTGTCTGTGTTTAAATTGGGTCTTACTATTATATTAGAGTTTCCGGCATTTCCTAATGCAAATGCGGTTGTACTAAAACCCCTAAGTCCTTTTCCATCAGGTCCTGGATTTCCAATATTTCCTGTGTTTCCTGGTGGTCCTTGAACGGTTGAAGTTGCTCCTGTTGCACCTTGAAGTCCGGTTGCTCCCGTTGCACCTTGAAGTCCTGTTGCCCCGGTTACCCCAATTGGTCCTTGAACGGTAGAAGGTGCCCCTGGATTTCCTTGATTTCCTTGATCTCCTTTATCTCCGGTTGCTCCTGTTGCTCCTGTTGGACCTTGAACGGTTGAATCTGCTCCTGTTGCTCCGGTTGCTCCTGTTACACCAGTCGGTCCTGGAATAGTAGAAGTTGCACCAGTGGCTCCTTGAACTCCAGGAACTCCCGAACCACCTACACCAACCTTATTCCATAAAGTTGCATCAAATGTAGTTCCTGATGTATGGTCATTCTTAGATTGATAGAAATATGGCTCACCGTTTCCTGCAATATCGTGTAAGACAAGCATTCCTTGTTTATATTCGGTTGAAGCTTCCCATTCGTTCGCGTAACGAAAATTGTTATCTAATTCGTTATGAGTTAGTGGTCTATTTTTATTACCTCTATAATTAATTTCATTGGACATATTTCAGTTCTATTTTTATAAGTCGTTTTCTATCGAATCCTTTATTCTAGGAATACTATCAACATAATTTGGATTAACATAGCAGGCATCTACATATGCACCAAGTCTTATATTTGCCAATACTACATTTCTATCAAAATTAGTTAATAAAGATTCTTCTAAGTACTTTATATATTTACTTTTGTCGGAATTGTAAAATTCGTTTCTATTGTAGTCGAATTTAGTTTTATTTCTTTTAGTAGGGTTTCTACTAGTTATGTTATAGTAAAAATATTCTGAAAGGTAATTGGCAACTTTGTTTTCGAACTTAATATTTTCTATAAAACTATAATCACCAACTGAACAATACCTATTCGGTTTCAAATTGTCTAAAATTGTTTTATTATCCAAATACAAATCATTAAGAGTTTTATATTTTTTGAAATAAGTTCCATTTCTTAGTTTATTAACAACCTTTAAGTTAATATCTTTAGAAATAAATCCATCTTTTTCTAAATTTGTCAAAAAGTTGTAAATATTTTCTATTAGAGTTATGTCTTGCACAGGAAAACTTTTTTATTATTTAATCTAAAAGAAAAACCCTAGATGATATCTAAGGTTTTTAAAATAATAATGTGTTTTAATGAATTATTTCTTGAAATTTTATTTCTAACGAATCGGCTTCTATTTCGTCTATTGTATATATACTACCTTTATCTTCTAATATCATCCAGGTTATGTTAAAATTGCCATCAATTGACTTTTCTACTAATCTAATATAAGAATTGTCTTCATAATAAAGAGTATATCTTGTTATGTGTTCTGAATTTTGTAATATCATATCCAATCTAATTTTTTCTTGAATTCTCTTATTTTTTTAATATTCAATACATAAGAATTCTCGAAAATTCTTTCCTTGTGAACGCCTCCAGAAACATTTTGGTCATGAAATATATAAACATATAATTCGGGGTCAAAAAGAGTTAGTAATTTATTTTCATCAATTAACTTTTCTAAAACTGGGGTATCTTCTCCTTTTGCTTTGTTTGTATATTTGGGCATTGTGTCTTTTTTACATAACAAAGAACCTTCCCAACCCAATTCTAATCTTTCAAAACTAATTTTTAATTCTTGATACTTGTTTGAATAAATCATAATAGAACTTAAAGTACAAGCATCAATATTTTTTTCTAAACAGAACTTTAATTGATTTTTTATTCTTTTAGTATCATAATAGTCATCATCATCCCATATACAAATCCAATTTCCTGTGGCTTTCGAAATGGCAAAGTTTCGAACAGAACCTAAATACAAGCCATTTTCTTCAACAAATTTGTAAAAATAGATGTTATTTTCTATAAAAGAATTTCTATTGTGCTTTAAAAAAGATTCGGTTTCTTTATCATTACTATAATAAACAACTATTAGTTCTTTGTCTTCGTGAGTTTGATTAATAAAATAGTCAATAGACTTTTTTAAATACGAAACTCTATCTTTCGTAACTGTTATGCAACTAACTTTATTCATTTATGTGCAGTATTCTAATCGTTAATATTCTTTTTTACTTTCTTTGGTCGCAATCTGGGTTTTTTTATAAACTTAATAAGGTTATTTGATTCAAATTCTCCATTACTTGCTTTTTGAATTGAGTATTTTCCGAAAGTTTCAATTGCAGCAATCGTTACAGTTTCTTGAATGCTAGTAGTTTCAGAAAGTGAATCTAAACATTTTTTAAAGAATCTATTTTTCTTTGTGCCACCAACAATATTACTACATAGTAATGATTTATGTTGTTTTGCAATTACTATTGTATCTTTTAACCATTCTTCTGGAATTTTACTAACAGAAACGTTAAAATCTATATAAATTCCACCTTCGTTATATAATATATGAAATTTAGTATATTCTATATCGTTGTTTAGTATGTCATTTTTATCCCAAATTACAATTTTAAAACTTGAATTTGTTTTCTTAGACTTTTGTATCCATTCTTTTTGTACATCGGATAGATTATGATATCCATCTTTACAAATGTAATGTATTTTCTTTGGTATCATTAAAATAACTTTTTATAATTCTTAAAATCTGCTTTTCCTATATTGTTATTGATTGAACCTATTACATAGGAACTAATTTCAGTTTCTTGTGGTGCAACTTGAATTGCCTTTGAATCTGTCCAGTTCTTAATCCATGGGATAGGATTTTTTGTTTTTTCAAAGATTGGTTCTAATCCAATTATTTTCATTCTTTGATTAGTCAAGAACATCATATACTTTTTAAGAATTTCAGAATTCAATCCTATCATTTCACCATCCTTGAATAAGTAATTTGCCCATTCGATTTCTTCTTGTGCGGCATCTCTATACATTTGTATAACAGTTTCGTCACATTCCTTTACGATGTCCTGGAATCCTTCACTTGGTTCGTTTCTTAACTTTTTGATAATGGATTGGGTAAATCCTAAGTGTAGATTTTCATCTCTTTGAATTAATTGAATAATCTTAGCATTCCCTTCCATTAATTTTCTTTCTGCAAAACCATATGCACAAGCAAAAGAAACATAAAATCTAATTCCTTCTAAAATGTTTATTGATACTAGTGTTAGATAAAATTGTTTTTTGATCTCATCTTCTGTTGCATTTTTGTCTGCAGTTTTTTCTATCAACTCATCATAGTACTTAGTTACGGAAGATGCTCTTTTTAGAATTTCTTCATCATTCAATATTTCATCAAAGACTTCACTTGGTTTACTGAAAAGATTCATAATGATCCAACTGTAACTGTAACTATGGATCGTTTCTTGAAATTCCCAGGCTTTACCGAAGGCTTCTATTTCTGGATTTGATGCATAGTCAATAATATTGTGAATACCTCTACCTTGTACAGAATCTAAAAGAATTTGATATGAAAGATTTTTAACAAATATATGTTTTTGTGCATCTGACATTTTTACCCAATCAGCGGACTCATTGTCTAATGAAACTTCTTCTGGACGCCAAAAGAAACTTAATTGTTGTTTAAAAAATTCAAGATTAGATTTGTATCTTGTTTTATCATATCTTTGTAAATTCAATCCCTTTCCAAAAAACATAGGTTCTTTAGTATGGTCAACGTTTATTTTGTTAATAACTGATTTTACGTATTCTTTTGTATCTTCTATCATATTAGTAATTTATTTCTTATTAATTAAATGATTTTGTTATTGCAAATATTTTATAATTTTAAATATATTTTATGGTTCTTCTATTTTTAGTACATCTGAACATAAAATATGCTTAGTGTCTCCAGTAGATAATTTTATTAAGTAGTAATCTACACTATATTTTGTTTTTACTGATTTTAACAATCCTAAATCGTTTATTGCAATTTCTCTGAAAGATGAAACTATTCCTGTATATCTTTCAACTATTTCTCCTTCTATAACAATTTCAGAATATTCATCTCGAACTGTTAATTTTTTTGATGTTCCTACCATAATTTCTAATTTATTTAATGAAAAAAAGAGGACCGATAGCGACATCATCCTCTTTTAAACACCTACCGAAGCAAGTAACTTTACGGTCCTAAACGTAAAATATTTTAATCGTATTCTATTGATTCAAGTGAAGAAATTGCTGACCTCATTCTGTCAGTTTCTTTTTTAGTTCTCCATTGGCCAAAATTAACTAGAATGGCGCCCGCTTTCATTTTATATACATTGATTAAATGATTAGCAACATCTTTTGCGTATTCATCATCATGTATGTTAGGTAACTTTCTAATGTATTGAGCAACATCGCCACTTTTCTTAGGTTTCCCCCATTTTTTAAATTCTTGCTTCTTAGCGTCTCCTCGTTTCTTAGCGTCTGCCATTAAATCCTCTTCGCGAGTACCTTCATTAATAAATTCGTTTAATGCTTTCATATCTATTATTTATTTTTATTTATTTTCTTGCCAGTCCCAAACACTGTCTTTGTTTTTAATTCTAGAAGAACTACCATAGTCAATTGATGTTCCTCGATTTATAAAAAGTACTTTATTATATAACAGGGCATCGCCAAAGTTATCACCAAAAAAATCAGACACCTGACCATATTCTTTAGCCCCTTTTTGTTTAAGAAACTTAAAAAATTTAGAAATCATTTCTAATTTTATGTTTTTATTAGGTTCAAGATTTCCTTTACGCGTTGGTTTAGGAACTATTGAATCCATTTCTTTGCTTTTTTTACCATTACCTCTTTTATACCATTGATGTTTTACTTTTTGTTCAGGAACAATAACGAATCCACTTTCTAAATATGAATCATCACTTTCATCGTTAAATTCCATAGAAATAGTATAAGCTACTTTCATTAGTCTTTCTTCAACTTTACTTTCGTTCAAAAATTCGGTTAGTCTTTTCATAACTATTTTTACTTTTCACAATCTTTACAAGCTTCACAGTTACAGTCACAATCAACAGTTTTAAAACTACTAATTAATCTTTGAACTCCAAATCCAAGTGCAATTCCAAAAGGAAACCAATTTCCATAAAATGCAAATCCAGCCGCAACTGCAAATGCAAAAATCGAGTTGAACCAACCCGAATTAACTACTTTTTTAATCTTATTCATATCTATTATTTATTTTTAAAGAATTTATCATATTCTATTTAACTATTTCATTATACATTTGATACCTTCCACATTCCAGAATTTTTAAATCTACCTTTAGAAAAATATTCAGTTATTGTATGTTTATCTGTTTCTTTTCTTTTAATAAAAACTGTACCTTTATATTCTACTGCGTCATCATATCCAGCATTTCTAAATTCAGTACTAACTTTACCTATTGATTTAACCCCAGATTGTTTTAATAACCAAGGCCAAAAATTACTTTGTACTTGTCGCTTTTTTTCAACAGCTTCTCTATCATCTTGATTATTAATTCTAACTTTGAATTTTCCGGGTTCTTTATACTTACTACCATCCATTTTAGTCCACATTTTACTACTCATTGTAGCGGACATTGCATAGTCATATTCGTTAGTTTTAACTTCTTTTCTATATTGTTTTACTAAATCGTTGGTAAGCGTTTCCATCTTTCCTTCATTAATATTTTCATTTACAAATTCATTTAATGGTTTCATATTCTATTTAACAATTTCATTATACATTTGAGTTGCCAATTGAGCAATTTCTGATTTAAAGGCCACTTTCATATCGTGAGGTAAATGACCAGCAAATTTCTCAACAACACTGTGAGCTTTGATTCCCATAATTATACCTTCTGCTTTTTCCTTTGATTCAGAAACTGCAATTCCAACATAACCTTTCTTTACTAAACTTTGAATTTTAGTTTTAGTTCCTTTAACTGCAAAGAAATCTCCATCTTTTGATAATACGCAATATGCCATAGTAGTAAGTTTTAAGTTTAGTTATTTTTTAAGTTTTTGATAGTAAAGTTTCAAGTTTATGAAGCGTTCTCCCTCTTCGTAATGACATGCTTCTCTAACCCAGTTTTCTTTTTCCAATGGATCATATCCTATGATAAATTTGTAATCTTTTTCACTTACAAATTCTTTAGTATTAACTAAATTTTCATATCTTTGATATTCTGCTAAATTTTCGTAATCTAGTTCTGTCATTTTTTGTAGTATTAAGTTAAACAATAAGTTGATAACCTCACCAACAATTACAATATACGAATAAATATTGACAATTGCAACTTTTTAGGCATAAGAAAACCGATAAATCAAAGAAATATCGGTTCTCATTTTAACTTTTTTAAGTTATGATTTTTTAAGATTCTTAATACATTGTATTGCCCATGATTGAACATCGGCATTTAATTCATCTAATGAATCACTAAAAGGAAAATCATCTACTGCATTGTCATTGTATAAATCACTATCATCATCTATCCAATCAATTGTAAGTTCTTTGAAAGCTTTTGCCAAGTTACCTATAAGTTTGATAGCTTCAGCAGCTTCTTTTGATGCTTCGTTTAACTTTCCTTCGTTTAATTCTTTTAATGTTTTCATTTTTTATATTTATTTTATTTAATCAAGACTATATAAATCTTTGATTTTCTTATGTTTAAATTTAGCACCTAAGTCTGTTTGCATAGATGGTTTATAAGTTGTATCTTTGTGAAAGTCTTTAAGGTATTGCATCATTCTTGAACCAAAACCTTTTCTTCTATATTTAGGAACAACAACAACATCACTTACTGTTAGTTCTTTTTCAAAAATAACATACTCTACCATACCTACAATATCTCCGTTAATATACATACCTAACTCGTAGTTATTTTGACCTCCGTAAGAATCTAAATGTTCAACTTTATATTCAATCTTAGTTTTAGATTCGTTTAGTATGTCTAAATAACTTTTCATATCTATTATTTAATTAGCATAATCTGTTTGGGTTCAAATGCAACATATTCTGCAGTATGTAGATTCTTACCTACAATTATACTATCGAATCCCTTTCTTTTGACCATATCTGTAAACTTTTCAATTTCTTTACAGTCCAAGATGTTTTTTATTTGACCTTCAAACCAATCACTATCTCTTACTAATGGATTTTGAAATGATAGATAATAACTACTGACAACTGGTTTTCCAATTCCTTGAGTTTCTACAGATTGTTCCGCATAAGCTTTTGCTACTTGTCTGTCTGGAGAAAAATAGAATCCTTTTCCATAATTTCCACAATCAGTTTTTCCGAAATGGTCATAACTAAAAGTATTGAATTGTTTATTTGATCCATGGAACACTTTTAGTGGTTTATTGTCGTGATCTAATACTTTAGAATCCTTGAACCATTCAAAAAAAGTTTTATCTAATTTTGAACCTTCGTTTAAATATTCATCTAATCCTTTCATTAATTACTTTAATTTTCTGTAAACTACGTCAGCTTCTCCATACTTTGCTCTGAAAGAACCGTCTTCATCATACTGTGGGTCAAATTTATCCCTGTCGTATTCAACGAAACCTAAACTAGAATAAAAATTATCTAAGTAACCAGAAAAATGGTCTAAGTAAACACCTCCGTTTTTTATTGCAGCTTTCATTAAATCTTTTCCTATACCTTTAACATTAGGTTCATTATTGTGAACAGCAACAATTTCTTGATGTTTACCATCTTTCTTTTTTAATGCAAATCCAATGTTATATCCTTTAAGTTTAAAAAGTTTCATTTTCTTTAACTCTTTAGTATCATAATCGGTTAACATTTCTTGATGCTTAGATTTACTTAAAGATTTTTTAAATTCTGCTGGATTAGTATCAAATTCATCGTTTTGAATAAGTTCTAAAACTTCTGGGTCTGCTTTACCTTCATCTAAACTAAAAAAACTTTCCATAATTGTATGAAGAGTCATTTTATTTTTATATTCGTTGTATTCTTTTAATTCGTTTATTGTCTTCATTAGTCAAATATTTTTTTCATTACATTATTTAATTCTAACAATTTCTTGTAATCAACATTATCATTTTCGATAAACAATTTTCTATTAACTTCAATCATTATACTATGAACATTTTTATCTTTTTTATAGCATTTCAAAGGTACGATAGTTCCACCATAAGGATTGTTTATTTTAACAGTATATCCTAAATTCTCAAAATATATCCTTACTTGGTCACATAACCATTTTGGTGTATGAAAATCATCTGTACCTAAACAAATATCTGGTCTATTAGGTTCTTTAATCAAATCAGTTTCAAATGGGGTATCACTAAAAGAATGACAATCAATTATAGTTGCAGAACCTCGTTTGTATATTTTATCAAATACAATATTTTCAAGTACATCATGGTGTTCACCATACAAATGTTCAACATCATCTTTGATGAACGGTTCTTCATTTCTTAAATCTCTACCATCATCTGTTTTTGTATAATAGAAACCTCTACCAAATTGAAACATTTCTTCTTGTTCGTCAGGTAATCTTTCTACATCACAATAAATTCTATTATATTTGAATTTATGATGTGTAACATCACTTCCAAAATCAAATATAACATCCGTTCCTATGTCTGTCAATTTTAATATTTCTTTGTTTATTTCATCATCGTTTATTAAAAATTCACTTCTATCAGGAATAGACACACTTGCGTGTGGTATATGCATGATTAAAGTTTCTTTGAATTCATCATTGAATAAATCGTTACCAAGTATTGTATTATTTTTTATATCGCTCATATTATTACTTTCTTACTTTTTAAAGGTAAAAATACTAGTAAATATTTTATATTACACAAAAAAACCCTACCAAGTAAATGATAGGGTTCAAATGTTTGTTTTTGATTATCAAAGAGTACAAGCCCCATCCGAACAACCACTTTCCATCGGGTCGTCTTCTGTTGGTAAATCTTTTAAAGTTTCATTTAATTGATTAGTGAAATCTTCAGTTTTATTATCAAATGTATTTGCATAATAAAGTTGTTTTCCACCATAAGCATAAAATCTAAGTAAGTCATCAGCCAATACATCCATAGGAACTCTACCATCTTCCCAATCTTGTGGGTCATAATAATGATTACAACTTAATGCTTGGTCAGTCCATTTTTGAATAACACTATGTATATTAATAATACCTTCATTACTTTCCATATCAAATGCATAAGTATATTTGTTCTTGTACTTTGAATATCCTGGAATAACCATCTTAATTGCACCGGCCTTACTAGTCTTAACTTGAATAGGGGTTCTTGGTGGTTCAAATCCATTTGTACTATTAGAAATTACAGAAGAACTTTCTACTGGCATATGAGCATTTAAAGTACTATGCCTCATTCCATATTCTTTGATATTTTCTCTTAATGTTTCCCAATCCAAATCTAATTTTCTATTGACAAGTTTATCTACATTTTTATTGTAGTTATCAATTATCAATTCACCTTTTGAAAATCTTGTTTTGTAATAGTAATCACAAGCACCTTTTTCTTTTGCCATATTATTACTAGCTTTTAAACAATAATATGTAAAGTGTTCAAACAACCTATCAATTTCTTCTAATGCATTTGAATCTTCATAATCAAAACCTTTCTTTGCCATCCAATATGCAAAGTTAGTAACTCCAATTCCTATACTCCTACGTTTTAACATTTTCAATGCAGCAAACATAGGATATTCTTGTTTATCAATAACCCATTCTAAAGTATCAACAATGTTTTTAGTAACTCTTTCAAGGTCTTTATAGTCTCTAATTTTACCTAAGTTAACAGCTGCAAGTGTACATAATGCTATTTCAGCGGGTTTTTCCCCATAAACTATTTCAGCTTTGATTTTGATATAATCTCTTAAACTACTATCTTCTTTTCTATAAGATAAGTGCAAATCAGTTCTAGTTGTTGATTCGTGAATAATTTCATTTTCAGAACCAAAAGATTTTCCTGTAATGTAAACATCATTGTGTTTCAACCATTTTTCTAGTTCATCTTTTTTGTTAGAATCGACAATTAAATATCTATCAACTAACTTACCGTCATCTTCGTGATTTAGTGGACTAGTTGGAAGATTTATTTCTTGACATAAATTACTCATTGTAATTCTATTACCATTTTCTGTATCGAAAGTAGTATGTGAATTGGCATTGTCTATATTCATAATATAGATTCTACCAGTTTCAAATCGCTCTTGAATAATATCACCTATCAATTCTCTAGCCGAAACTAATTCTTTAGGAATTGATTCATCTCTTTCATATTTCAAATACAAGTCATCAAACTTTTCAAGTCCGAAATTATCATATAGTCCTGGAACATCGTTAGGAGAAAATAAAGTAATCAAATCATTTTCAACAAATCGTTGCCAAAATATTTTAGAAAATTGAATACTATAATCTAATTTTCTAACTCTTTTTTCATCAGAACCTTTGTTGTTCTTTAAAACAATAATATCAGCAATTTGTTTATGCCAAATTGGAATATGTGCAGTTCCACCACCACCTCGTAAACCATTTTGATGAACGGCTTTAGTGTTAGTTTCGAATGTTTTCAAGAAAGGAATTAATCCGGTATGAATAACATCACCATTTCTGATCTCATCTCCTACTGCTCTAATTCTACCTACATTCATACCAATTCCAGCACGTTTTGCTGTATAGCTTACAATTGCATTAGAAGTTGAATTGATTGATTTAATCGAATCATCACATTCGATGAGCGTACACGAACTATATTGTGTCGTGTTCGTTCTAATCCCAGATACAACCGGTGTTGATAATGATATATAAAATTCTGAATAATCATTATATTTTGATTTAATATCTTGAAATCTTTTTCTTTTGTCTTGAATGCCAGCAGAAACGCACATCGCAATTGCGATATACATAAATTGAGGTGTTTCAAATATTTCATCAGATTTTCTATTTTTTATTAAGTATTTGTCAGACATTTGTCTTATACTTGCATAAGTATAATCCCAATCTTTTTTGTGATTTAAAATTTTATTACCTATGTCTTGAATTTCTTCTTTAGTATAATTTTCTAAAATTTCTTTAGTGTACCAATTTCTATCTTGCATACTTTTTAAATGGTCGTGCAAAGTAGGTAGGTATTTAAACGTATTGAAAACTTTCTTTCTCAAATACATATTGTAAAGTTTACCAGCTACTAAATCGTAGTTAGGGGTTTCTTCACAAATCAAATCAACACAAGAACTTATAAGAACTTGTTGAATGTCGGAACTTGTTATTCCATCATAAAATTGAATATTGGCATTCATACCAATTTCAGATGCACTAACATCTGAAATATCGGCAGTTGCCCAAAGTAGAACTTTGTTTATCTTTTCGATATTGAGGGGTTCTTTCGATCCATCTCTTTTAATAATCATTATATTATCCATTAGCAAGTATTATTTTTTGTATCAATTGAACAACAACATCTGGTGTAGTATCGTATTTCAATCGCAAATCGTCTAAAAACTTTAGTTCTTTATTTCTAAGTTCTTCCATAGTTTTCAATTCTTCTTGAATGTCCTTTTGAAGAATTGTCAATTCATCTTTATACCCTGATACCTTGTCCGCTCTTTCCTTGTAGTTTTTTGCAAATTCTAAAACCTTTTGTTCATCTTCTTTACTAATCATATTATCTAAATGTTTTAAATGCTATTTCTATTTCTTTATTCATATCAATACATTCTATGAACGCATCACTTTTTCTTTTGTATTTTTCGTTTGCTGTATGAATTATCCATTTTTCTCCTGGTTCGAATCCTGTCAAATCACATGCCATTTTTTGATATCCAGATAGTTGTGCAGAATACTTTGAAAAGTTACAATCTTTGAACTTTCTAAATACCCCACTCATTACTTTATTCATAAAAGAAGTTTTTTCTATTTTCTTGTTTGTTTTATAATCAAGAATATGAACAACTCCTTTATCGAAAATAGGTAAATCAATAAGACCACATAGTTGACTTTCGTGGTCCCATACCATTATTTCTGGTATTACACAAACATCATCTTTAGTAACATCTAATATCGTCTTGTTCATATATGGATAGTATTTACCCTTCCAAGTAATTCCATTTTCTATAACATCTTTTTCTCTTTTGTCGTGTTCAATTGAACCTTCATTTGTAGAGTTTGCCCAATCAGCTAAAATGTTTTCCTTTTCTTTTACTATTTTTGCACCTAATGTTGGATTCGATTCACAAATCTTTTCATAAAATAAATGTACCTTAGACCACGCCGTAAAATTACTTTCGTTTAATTTCGATACAATAAGTTTTTTTAAGTCTTTGAACTTTTGCTCAGGTAAAGAATTTTTGATTGCTTTATATTTAGCAGTTTCGTCAGCTTTAAAAGGAGCACAAAAATCTTTAAGAAAAGTTGTCATTCCGGTATATTTTATACCATCAGCATTATAATATGCATGTTCTTTTTCGTAGAATACAAGTCCTCCTCGCTTTCGCAAGTCTAAATCCCTATTGGGTAAAGTTTTATCCATTATTTTATTTTTTTAGTAAAGTGATTGCAATATTTGAAAAATTCTTGCATAGACTTATCGGTACTCAAAGATTCAAATACTTTTTTACTTTTGGCATTTTTCTTAACGGAATCTAGTACCAAGATATGATACTTTCTATTTTTCTTAACCATTTTGATTTCAACCCCTTCGTTTGTGAGGAATTGAACTACGCTGTTTTCTTCTGTCTTTTTATTCATTTACGAATTCCTTTTTAGATTTAACTATTGTTTTTGCAATTGTTTCCATAAATTTTTCGATGTCTGATTTCATCTTATCTATCATAACTATATTGTCATCATCTTTTATCAAATTAAACATTTCTATCATAGTAGTAAGTTTAGTTACTAAAATTATATAATCTATTTTTTCTTTCTTTACGGCCTCGATTAATTCTGATTCTCCTTCGTCTGTAAAAATTTGTATTTTGAAAGATATTTTTTCAATTGCTTCGGTTAGTGGTCGTTTAGAAACTACGTTTTCTAAATATTCTTTTACTAAAGATGTACTTTGTTTGCCCAATTTTGTTTAAGTTTTTTTGATATACTTATTAAAGAATAAATATGACCATAATATTTTAAAGTCTGTATTGATTTATTTAATTTAAGTAAATACTGTATGAGCAACAACTCACCTAGATTTATAGAAAAGTCATTTGTACCTACATTCGGAGAAGAATTTAGTAACATTTCAGCGCCAGAATTTGATTCTGAAATATGGACAACCGAATTAGTAGATTCTCTTATTGATAAGGTAGAAAACTACGGATTAGATTTAAACAAAGCTAAGAATCCTTTCTTTGATAAGAATCCTACTTTAAGAAAAGGTAGGGTTGCATTTCAAATGACCTTACAAGAAAAAGGAGAATTCAAAAGATGTAGAAAAGACATAATATATTTCGCAAATAAGTATGTTCAATTAATGACACCTGAGGGAATAGGACACATAACTTTGTATCCTTATCAAGAACAAATGTTATTGAACTATAAAAACGGTAAAAACAATATAGTAGTAGGTTCTAGACAAATTGGTAAAACCGTAGTTGCTGGTATATTTTTAACTTGGTTTTTAATTTTTCATCCTGACAAAAATATAATGTTGGCAGCCAACAAAGGAGATACAGCAAAAGAAATATTAGACAAAGTTAAGTCTATAATATCTTTCTTACCCTTTTGGTTGAAACCTGGATTATTTTCTTGGAATATGTTTAGTATAATGACTGATGCAAATTCAAGAATACTAGCAACAACTACTACGGACAAAGCTGCAATTGGTTTTACTATTCATTTACTTTTCTTAGATGAATTTGCACACGTTAGGGAAAGTATTCAAAGAAGTTTTTGGGATAACATTTATCCTGTAATGGCGGCTGACCCCAAATCTAAGATGATTATGACCAGTACACCTAATGGATATGAATTATTTCAAGAGTTGTATCACAATGCGTCTGAATTGCCTGAGGGTAAAAGTAACGGATTTACACATATGAAAATTCCTTGGTGGGATGTTCCAGGAAGAGATGAAAGTTGGGCAGACCAACAAAAAGCAATTCTGGGAGAAGATGCTTTCAATGAACAATTTGCTTGTGCATTTCAAAGAAGTGATTTATTATTACTATCAGCAAAGGAATTGAATAGTATGAAAGGTAACATTGAACCGTTTGTACATCACGAATTTGAACATTTAGATAGATACAATATACTATATCAAAATTTATTGTTCAGGGAAGATTATGATATTGAAAATCTAAAAAAAGATTCTTTATTCTTTAGTATAGATTTAGCAGAAGGGGTTGGTAGAGATTATACAGTAATGCAAATTTTTAAATTGGCACCTAAGATTGAAAGAGATATAAAAGTATCTAGTAACGAGGTATTTCAATTAGAAAAACATTTTTACTTAGACCAAATAGGTATTTTTAGAGATAATCTAATAAGCATAGAAGATTTTGCAAAACTTACTTATAATTTTCTGTTTTCTGGAAAGTTTATAAATGTTGATAATATTAAAGTTGTTTTAGAATGGAATACCTATGGATCATTTTTCGATGAAAAATTAAAACACTTGTACGGTGGAGATTTGTATGATGATTCTGTTTATTTAAAAACTTATCACAGGAAAGGTGCAAAAAGGAAAAGAATAGGATTGCGACAAGATAAAGTTACTAAACCAAGAAATTGTGCTGAAGTTAAAAATTTAATTTCGAATCAAATAGTGGTAATACATGATAAATGGACTATACAAGAATTTAATCATTTCAATAGAAACAAAAAAGGTTCTTATGAAGCCAGTACAGGACACGATGATGCTGTTATGACTTGTGTTAATATTGTAGAAGTTTTCAGAGATTCTTTATATGTAGATATGGTTGGAGAATGTTTTGAAATTCAAGAAGCTGATACTAAAATTCACATAAATTCATTAATGAAAACCGGCAATTCCTTAGATAGTAGTACAGATTTCCTTGCAGAAAACTTTAATACAAAAGGAATGACCGATGATGACTTTTCAGTAGGAACGGATTGGTTCTAATTTTAACCTAAATCTTCACCAAACCTACTAAACAATTCATCAAATGTGTTTGTCGTATATGCCTGAAATTGTGGGTTTGGTGTATAACTACCTTTGTATCTAACTTCTAATGATACTATCGTATTCTTTTCGGATTCTCCTTCTTTATTAAAGTTAATATCGAAAAATATTTTTCCAGCACCTACTTCTCCGTCTGAAATGTCATATGCTTGTGTTTTCGATTCAGACAAAACCACTTCTAAATTACCACCTTTAGAATCAATCATATCTTGTATTACAGTTATCGTATTTTCAAGTTTTTGGTTTTTGGCCGGACTGAATACTATTTGATTTTTAGTTTTTGTTCCTATTCCCGTATTCAAATAAAAATCAAAGTCATTTGATTCTAGAGCATCGAGTAAAACATCAGTTTTAAGTTTAGTTTTAAATGATTTTTCAAAAAAATTCTTTAAAAACTCTGGGCCATTTTCGGGAACTTTTTTTGCAAGTTCTTTGAAAAAGATATTATTTTTTGATTTAATTTTTTTGGTAATATTTTCTTTTTCTAATTGACCTACTTCTTTCCAAAATTTTGATTTTTTACCTTTTAACATACCTTTCAGTTCTTTTTCAGTTTTTGTAGTATGTTCAAGTAAAATATCTATAAAAAAGTTTTCTCTTGATTCTTCAATACTTTTAAGTTCACTAGGTTTCAACACTTCTTTTAAGAAACTATCATTACCTGATGCTGGTTTGTTAATCAAAGTCGGATTAATACCAGCAATAGACTTTTTCTTTTTTAAAGAAAATCCATAAAATTTACCATTTTTACCTTTAAGAATAATATCCGATGAATTGTAATTTTTAAAGCCAGAACCTGGAATTGGTGGATTTAAAAATATAATATCTTTGTGCCAAGTTTGTCCTGTCCAATAAGCTTCGGATACACCCCCTTTAATAATTTGTAGTATTTTATTACTTGATGAGATACTTGGTGCTAAATCCGCATAATTCATTTTGGCAGCTTCTAAAATTTTAGAAGAATCTTTAACTTGTCCTTTAACCTTCGAAAATTGTTTTTGTGCTTCTAAAAGAATTTCATCGGCCTGTTCTATTGATAAAGGTGAATTATAAGTATTTCCTATCAATACTAATGCGGCAGTTAAAACTTCTTGAACATCAATAGTCCCGCCTCCTTTTGATTTAAAGTAAATATCTATATTTTGTGGCCCCTTTGATTTTTCTAAACCAGATACATTTTTAGATATGAAAATTTTTCCCATCGTACCTGATGTTTTTTCTTTCCAAATACCCTCAGATGCTGGCGTATTAAAATATTCTTGAATGAAAATTTTTATTGCCTCTTTTGCTTCACTTCGGTCTGGCTTATCTCTTAGTGTTGTAACTACTATTTTAGTTGTAGCTCCGGATACTTCTGCCTCTGTCCAATGCTTTGTAGGATTTTTTGAATCGTAAGAAGAAGTATATCCGTTTTTCCCTAACCAAGAAATAAAATCTAAATAAAAATTACTATCAGATTCGTTTTCGAATATAGTTCGATTACTGTTTTCATTTAAAAATTGTCTATAATCTTTCATTATCTAGGTACTTTTTTGATGTCATCTAACGATTCCATAATGTATAATTCAATTACCCCTTTTGCTGATTCATCTTCTAATAATGTCATATTATCCATCATTGGTGTTTTAAACTTTATAGTTTCTATGTTAGAAATTTGTTTATCTACAACATCACCTTTTTCATTTACATTAATAGAAACCGAAGAGCTAAATTCTATGCTTAATGCGTAGGTTTCGTCTTTATAAATAGTTTCTATCAACGGAATTATAGTAAATGAATTAAATTCATCATCTAATATTTTTTCTGAAACATATTGCTTAGTTGAATTTTTAAATGCCTCAACAAACGATTCATCTTCGAAAATCTTTACTAAACTTTCTTCATTGGAAGATTCTTCATCTTCATCCTCAGTTTCTTTTTCAGTTTCTTCTTCGGGAACCTCTTTTTCAGTTTCTTCAGTTTCAACCTCCTCTTCTTCCTCTTCAGCTTCGTTTATTTCTAAACGTTCTAACATCTTAGAATGTTGGTTAAAAAATTTTCTATAATCTTTCATATCAATTGTTTCGTTTTAGTATTTAATGATTAATTCAAATATACACAAAAATTCTTAGAAAAACAAGTCCTAAGAATTTTTATTTGAAATATTTACATTTTAGCGTTTCTATCTTGCTGTTGTTTTATTTCTTCTGGGTCTTCTTTAGTTGCCCAAATAGTACTTCTTGCTGTACTTTGTTCTTCATAAGAACAATTTATGAATTGATTGTCGAATTTCATTTTACAATAATCATCCAATTCTTTTCTTTGGTCAGGGCTCATATCACTATATGCTGCAATTTTGTCTGCGTTTTCTGATCCAGAACCACTTTGAAATACAATACTTTCTGCAATATATTCATCATTTTCTGTTAAAAATGTTCTATAATTCTTCATCTTTGTTTTCTTTTTTGTTCTTTTTACCTAATCCTTCAACTAATGTTCCGGCTCCTAATAATCCAGCTCCTGTTATAAGTATAAATTGTATTAAAGATTCAGCATTTGAATCCGAATAGCCATCAAAAGATTTATATACATAATAAGTTGCCGCAATAAGAGACCACTTTATCATTAGTATTCCACTAATGCGTTTACTACTTACTTTAGAATCTTTGTGAAAAGCCTCTGTGTACCAATTGAAAAATCTTTTAAATATGTTTTCTTTATCTTTTGACAATTTTATTTATTTATTTTTTAAGGTATTCATCTAATGATTTTATAGTTCTATTTGATTTTTGTTCTTTTACATAAGGAAACATTGCGTCTATTTTACCTCCGTTTAAATCGGATGCAATTTTAGCTACTTGCTCAGGTTCAATTTTCGGCATATCCTTTCTTGCTGGTGCTCCTGCTGGCAGTTTCTTAGATTGAATTGCTTTCAGTCTTTTTTCAACTAAATCTTTTCCTAAAGTTTCATACCAAGCAATTGAAGCATCTTTGTTGTAATATTTTTTATTCATATTCTTACCCGTATAAACAGCATCTTCAATATCTTGAATAGTTGCTTTATAGATATTTGTGTCTCCACCTTTAGGTTCTACACCTCTTTCGTTTCCTAATGCATCACCAGCTTTTCTTAATACAGGAACTAAATCTCCTATTGTTAAGTTAGATTGCATACCTTGTACTTTTGCATTTGGATTTCCGAACATAGTTGCAGCCCATCTATGATGACCATCTAAAATATAATTATCTCTGGATACCATTGCATTCAAATCACCACCAACTATATTGTTGATTGCCATATCTAATGCTTTACTTAAATAAATTGCATCTTGACTAGGTTTCAATGATTTTGCCGGAATACTAAACCTTTTAGTTTCAATTACATCATCACTGAAATCACCATCTTTTTTACCTTTCTTGAAAAAGTCATCATCTTTATTTGGTCCATCGTTTGAAAACTTACTTGGATCAATTTCTTTGGTCTTCAAGTCTTCGTTTAAAAATTCGTTTAATGCTTTCATAATATTAATTTCGTTTGCCTGCTATCGTTGTTCCTTCTTTTGGATTGTCGTAATCTCTTAATGTTATTTTCCAAGACCTTACTTGACCTAAAGGTACGCCTAATTGTTTAGATTTTTTTCTCATTTCTCTTTTAAAGATTTTGAAAACTTTGTCTGCAAGTGGTCTAGCCGTTCCGTCTTTTCCAAATAGCTCTTCCGTTGTTTCTCTAACAACCTTTGCGCTATTTTTCATTTTCTTAGTTTGTTTAATTCGTCTTTCGTTTAAATCCTCTTCGATATCTTCATCATCAATATCATCTTCATCAGGAATATCATCTTCATCAGGAATATCTAAATCAATTGTAATTTCGATATCATTTTCGTCTTCATCGTTTTCTTCAGATTCATATAAAAATTCGTTTAAAGATTTCATAATTTATTTATTTTTATAATATATTTAATCGTTGTCTGGGTCTTCTATATTTTCATCATCCTCATCATCTAAATCCTTCAATAACGATTTTGCATTTGTATAAACTTTAGTTTCTTTATCACCTGAAATATCAATTGCTTTGTCTAATAGTTGTGCCTGTGGCAATTCTCCTTGCATACGTCTAAATTCTTCTTGCATCGAAATAACGTGTAGTTGAACATTCTTTAACATATCAATAATATTTCCTTGTAATTGACCGGCAACTTCAAACAATCTTGGATTCATATCTCCAGCATCAATTCCGTTGACAATCTTATCGACCATATGTTCTGCAATTTTTATTTGCCTGAAAAGAGTTTTGATATTAGAGGTAGTTACTGCCGCTTTGGCTTGCATAAATTCATTTTGAGATAGAATTTTCGCATCGAAATAGAGTTTCATACAAGAAAGAACAATTTTCTGTGCTTTCATTCTTGTTTTATTGTCAACTTCTGCAATGTTTAAAGGTTCTATTGGATCAACTTCTAATGCTGGAAATCCTGCACCAGAATCTTGGTCATTAATTAGACCGGCAATTTCATCTTTTAAATAGTCTTTGTCTTTATCTTTCATAATAAATAGTATCTATACTATTTAACAAAGACAAAAAACACCTATATGTCGGTGTCCTTTATCTTTTCTATGAATTCAAACATTTTTTCGTTAGATTCAAAATACTCTACATAATTATGAAAAAATGGTAAGAAATGGTCAGAAGGTGTTTCTTTTATAACAACAAATGCTTTTTTTAATACCTCTCTACCAGCTCTAGGGTGTTTAAAGAAAAACAACTTTTCGTGCTCTTCTATGTATTTTTCTGAATGTCTTTCTGGAATTGACCAATGTACAACCCATTCGTTAGTATTCGATGAATTGGATTCTAAATAAGGTTCTCCTTCAGGACCCCAACCTTCGGACACTTCGGGTTTTAATACGTTGTCAGAAGTACGAATACTACTTACTTTATTAAAAAAATACCATTCAGCTGTTTCAACCAAATGGTAAGATAAGATTTCTTTTTTCATTCTTCAAAGTTTAGTAACAAGGTCCAAATTGATAATGAACCTATCATATAAACACAAAGAAAATCTACATCTTGTAGATTAGTAAAAAATTGTTGCATTACGCATATCATAGCAAAAGCTGAAATTACTAATTGCGTTGTTCGTTTAAAGAATGTTTTTAATATAGTCATATTTTTATATTTTAGTTAATACTCAATCCTACTACGATTCTTCTTGCCACTCTTAAAGTTTTGTAACGGCCATGATTTACGATTTCAACATTCGAAGCTGAGGTTTTTATCGTTTCTCCAACATCGTTGATTCCGATTAAAGTTTCTGAAATAACTTTACCGAATTTCTTGAATGCTCTAACTTCTTCGATTTTGAAAGTTTCATCTTTGAACTTTCTTACTCTTGGATTAGTAACCTTAACAACATCACCTTCTTCAAGGTTGAAACTTCCTAATCTTCTTGGAACTTCGTTGATTGCATATTCAGTTGCAAACTCTTCGTACTTTTCAACTTCTTTAAGGTCAGACCTTACATCATCATATTCATGTGGAAATTCTACTGAACCACCAAATCTGGTTGATCCGTAAATGTGCTTGATAACTTTTTTTTCTTTGGTATCTACGAACATCGTGTAGAAATCCGAATCGTTATAGTAATTATTTTCTCCTCCGTAGTATGCAATAAATCTTTTCATAGTAGTAAATTTTAAGTTAAACGTTGATAACCTCACCAACAAAGACAAGATACCGAAAATAAATGACAATTGCAACTTTTGGATCAAGTATTTTTAAAAATAAAGCCATTGAAACGGCTTTTAACATTCTATAATAACAACCCTAAAGGGCAGTTTATTATTTCAATGTTGTAGTGCATTAGTCCAATACTTCAATTATAATTTTTGCCTTAAATGTTTTTTTACTAATCATTTTTTCATCAGCACCAAACCATTTTTGCATACTGTCAGCATCTTCACACTTTACAGTCTCAAACATATCTTCAATACCTAAGTCAATCATTAAATCTCTCATTAACTTTAACTTATTCCCTTCTTGTCCTTTTACAATCTCAATTTCTCTTGTCATAATTTCTTTAATTTAAACGCACTACAACAATTTGTATAGTGCATATTCCATTACATTCCATACGTCACCATACAAGGGGCGTTATAAAACATTACGCATCCTGTAAATCATAGATACTGTTATTTGT
>TARA_R110000772_G_scaffold18400_13_pt1 | contig 21449 bp, 17 predicted proteins | sample TARA_R110000772 | Tara Oceans TARA_R110000772 (sample SAMEA4397948) | marine metagenome | biome: Polar Biome; feature: [SRF] surface water layer (ENVO:00010504); material: water (ENVO:00002006), including particulate matter (ENVO:01000060) such as... | depth 5 m | reverse complement strand
CCCCAATGGTGTGAAGTCGGAGGCAACCGGCTGCGGCTCGTCCGCGTCCCGTCGGTCCGTCTCGCCGCACTGATCGACCTGCTCGAAAGCGCGCAGAACAGCCTCAAACTGTTCTTCTACATGTTTGAAGACGACCGCACCGGCAGGCAGATACTCGACATATTGGTTGCGGCCTGTGACCGGGGCGTGAAGGTCGAGATGATGATCGACAGTTTCGGCTCCAACGGCGCTCCGCGCAAGTTTTTTGCGCCGCTGATCGAGGCCGGCGGCAAGTTCAAGGTCTTCAGTCCGAATTTCTCGTCGAGCTATTTTGTCCGCAATCATCAGAAAATGATCATTGCCGACGACGGTTGCGCCCTGATCGGCGGATTCAACATCGCCGACGAATATTTCAGCGTCCATCGGCAGAATGAGACCGGCGATTCGACCGACGACAGCTGGGAGGATCTCGGTCTGGAGATCGCGGGACCCGAGGTTCGGAACCTGGCCAATTATTATCGTCTTTTGTCCGACTGGGTCTATCGGGACAATGGCAATATCCGGTCTCTGCAAAAAATGGTCCGCGACTGGGAAGCCGGCGACGGCCAGTTCCGCTGGCTGCTGGGCGGACCGAGCAATCGCCTGAGCCGCTGGGCACGAGCGATCAAGAACGATCTGGAAAATGCCCGCAGGCTCGATCTGGTCTCTGCCTATTTTTCACCGGGACAGGGCCTGTTGCGCCGCATCGCGAAAATATCGAAACGGGGAGGAAAAATCCGGATCATATTGCCGGGCGAAACCGACAATGCCGCGACGATCGGGGCCAGCAGGCTGCTATATGGCTATCTGTTGAAGCGCCATGCCCGCATTTTCGAATATCAGCCGCGACGACTTCACACGAAACTGGTGATCGTCGATGATGCGGTTTACGTCGGATCGGCGAATTTCGACCTCCGCAGCCTGTTCATCAATGTCGAGATCATGTTGCGGATCGAAGATGCCGGCTTTGCCCGTCACGCGAGCGGCGTCATCGACGCGTTGCACGAGGATTCGCAAGCGATCACCCCGGACCTGCACAAATCGCGCCGGTCCTTTCTCAATCGCTTGCGCTGGATAATATCCTATTTTTTCGTCAACACGCTGGATTACAGCGTCACCCGGCGACTCAATTTCGGTATCAAGAAATAGCGCTTCCTGTTTCAGGGCCGAGTGCAATCCGGGCGCGGTTCAGCATTTTGTCGCAGGTGGAGAATCATTCACCGCAATCCGCCGTTATGCCCCTGTTAAGACCGGTTCACCTAGTTATTAGGGCCTATGAAAATCCAACAGCAGGGAATTGACCGCATATGATCCAGTTTCGGTATATATTCGCAATGCTGCTGACCATAAGCCTGTCCGCCTGTGCGTCGGGGTCAAACCGGCCGGTGGTCCAGCAGAAGGGCACGCCGCCAATATATCAAAATCCTGCCCCTGCCGACACTCCAATCACCCGGAGCACGCGGGAGCGCCCCAATCCGGCGCTGGTCCGCGAAATCGCCGACCTGTGGCGCAGCTTTCCCGGCAAGACCGGCATCGCGGTCAAGCGGATCGATGGCGAATGGGAATTCGGGCATCGCATGGACGAATATTTCCCGCAACAGAGCGTCTCCAAGCTCTGGGTCGCGATGACCTTGCTCGACAAGATCGACAAGGGCCAGGCCTCGCTGTCGGACCCGATCCGCATCGGCAAAGAGGATCTGACTGTATTCTACCAGCCGATGGCGGCTGAGGTCGAGCGCGAAGGCGCCGTGGTGAAGACCGTCTATACGCTGCTCGACAAGGCGCTCGCAAGCAGCGACAATACCGCGAACGACGCTCTGCTCAACCACGCAGGCGGTCCCGACGCCGTCCGCAAATTCTTTGCCAAACATGATCTTGGAAAAATACGCTTCGGTCCGGGTGAACGGCTGCTGCAGAGCGGCATCGCCGGCGTGGAGTGGAAACAGAACCTCTCCTATCGGCGGACATTCTACACGGCCCGCGCCAATGTACCGGTCGAGCGGCGACGCCAGGCGCTCGAAGCCTATCTCGCCGACCCGGTTGACGGTGCCAGCCCGCAAGCGATTGCGCGCGCGCTGGACAAGCTCGCGCGTGGCGAACTGCTGTCGGAAAATTCGACGCGGTTGCTGCAATCGATATTGAGCCGCACGCGGAGCGGACCGAACCGCCTGAAGGCCGGGGTCCCCTCGGACTGGGAGTTTCTGCACAAGACCGGGACCGGACAGGTGCTGGGTGCGGTCTCAACCGGTTATAATGATATCGGTATCATGACCGCGCCGGATGGCACGCGCTATGCCGTGGTTGTGATGCTGGGCGACACGACCGCCTCAATCCCCGAACGTATGCGTCTGATGCAGTCGGTGACCAGAGCCGTCGCCCGCTACCATCCCGGCTAGCGACTAATCGGTCGCGGCGGGGAGCGTTTCCGGGTTTTCGATCGACTCCGGTGGCAGGTTGCGCTCGTCGAGCATTTCTGCCGCTTCATCCAGCGCCTTGGCCTCGCCGACGGTTACACCGCCGGGACCGGGATCATTTTGCGCGGGACCGCAGGCGACCAGTCCGGTCAGAATCAAGGCAGATAGGAAGCTTCTCATGCGCTCCTCATAAAGCCAATCCGGACCGAACCAAAGACAAAAAAAAGGGCCACCCGGAGGCAGCCCTTTTTCTTAAAAATCCGAAAAGCTTATTCAGCAGCTTTGTCTGCAGCAGCTTCTACTTCTGCAACAGCAGCGTCAGCAGCGGCATCAACTTCTGCAGTTGCTTCAGCAGCAGCATCGCCCATGGCGTCGGCTGCGCCTTCAGCGGCATCCATTGCATCGTCAGCAGCTTCTTCAGCAGTTGCTTCCGTGCCTTCTACGACTTCTTCGGTGCCGGTTTCAGCATTGTCTGCGCCAGAGCAAGCAGCCAGGCCAAGTGCAGCGGCCAAAACGAATGATGTTGTAACTTTTTTCATTGGGGTAAACCTTTTTATATTCCTCAAAAAACCAAGCAGGACCTGAAGTTGTTTCCTCCATTGACCTACGGGGCGTGTGTGTAGCGATATGGCAGTGCGAACGCAACGAAGAACGTTTGTGACAATATGATGACCGGGAATTTTGACGGGAATGCGGGTCTCAAACAAATCCGAAACCCAGAAAATCTAGCCGATTGACCAGATATAAAGATTTCTTTATATACCTGTCCACGATGGATCATATTTTGAACATTTTTAGAGCACTTGCCGACCCGACGCGGTTGCGAATCGTGCTGTTATTGCAGAAAATGGAACTGGCAGTCGGCGAACTCGCACAGATTCTGGATCAAAGCCAGCCCCGGATATCACGCCATATCAGGATATTGGATGAAGCCGGACTGGCAGAGCGGCGCAAGGAAGGAAGCTGGGTTTTCCTGAAACCGGGACCGGCGTCCGAACTGGAAATATTGGGACGCATTTTCCGATCCGACAAGATCGCGAAGTCGGAGCAGGCGATGCAGGACCAGGCGCAACTGTCATCGGTCCGCAAGGCACGTGCCGAGATGGCCGAGCGCTATTTCGCAGCGCATGCCGAAGAATGGGACGCGATCCGGTCGCTGCACCTGCCCGAAGCCGAAGTCGAGCGTGCGATGATCGCCCTGATGCGGGATGCGCAACTTGGCAAGATGCTGGATATCGGGACCGGAACCGGGCGAATGGTGGAATTGTTCGGACCGGCGGCCCAATCGGTCATAGCCCTCGACAAAAGTCCCGAGATGCTGCGGCTGGCGCGGGCGAAGCTGCTCGAGAGCGAAGCCGGTGACGGATTGAAGCTGGTGCAGAAGACCGATCTGAAGCAAGGCGATTTCAACCAGCTGCCGGTCGCCAATTGCGCGGTCGATAGCGTCATTCTGCATCAGGTGTTGCATTATGCACAGCATCCGGAGGCGGTACTGGCGGAAGTATCCCGTGTGCTGAAATCCAACGGGATCGTGCTCATCGCCGATTTTGCCGCTCACGACCGGGAAGATCTGCGCACCGAACATGCCCACGCGCGCCTCGGCTTCAGCGACGACAGCATGAAGCGCTGGCTTACCGCATCCAAGCTGGAGCTGGTGCAGACCCGGACGCTGGACGGCGGCGAACTAACGGTAAAAATATGGGTGGCGAGAAAACCGGCGATCACCAGCCTGCACCCCGATTCCGACCCATTGATCTCCCAAAACACAAATCTGAAAAGAGCAGCATCATGAGCAACCCGACCCGGCCGATGGCCCTCAGCGAGCTGGAAGAGGCCAAACGGGCGCTTGATGTTCCGCTCTTTGCCGGATTGAGCGGAGATGCCGATGTCTCCTTTGAATTTTTCCCGCCCAAATCGGAAAAGATGGAAAAGACCCTGTGGGACAGCGTGGTCACGCTCGAGCCGCTCAACCCACGCTTCGTTTCCGTAACTTACGGGGCCGGTGGAACCACCCGCGAACGCACCCATGCGACGGTGGCGCGAATTGCCAAGGAAACCAATATCCCGGCTGCGGCACATCTGACCTGCGTCGACGCTAGCAAGGACGAGATTGCGGAAGTCGCCAGAGCTTATTGGGAAGCCGGCGTCCGGCACATTGTGGCATTGCGCGGCGATCCACCTGCGGAAGGACAGACTTTTGAGCCCCATCCGCAAGGATATGCCAGCGCCGCGGAACTGGTAAAGGGTCTGACCGACATCGCCCCGTTCGAAATATCGGTCGCCGCCTATCCGGAGACCCATCCGGAAGCCGACTGCCCGCAAGCCGACCTCGACAATCTCAAACGCAAGCTGGATGCCGGAGCAAGCCGGGCGATCACGCAGTTCTTCTTTACCGCAGAGGCCTTCTTCCGCTTTCGCGATGCTGCGGCCGCAGCCGGTATCGACGCCGAGCTGGTGCCCGGCATTCTGCCGGTTTCCAACGTCGCCCAGACCCGCAAATTTGCAGGCATGTGCGGCGCCGAAATTCCGCCGTGGATGAATGACCTGTTCGAGGGTCTGGATGACCATCCTTCGGCGCGGCAATTGATCGCCGCCACGGTGGCAGCGGAATTGTGCCGCAAGTTATATGCCGGTGGCGTTCGCCAGTTTCATTTTTACACGCTCAACCGGGCCGAGCTGAGCTATGCCATTTGCCATTTGCTCGGCAAGCGTCCCGGTGGCGGTCGACAGGAGAAAGCAGCATGACCAGCGCACGCGAACAATTGCAGAAACTGGCTGCGGAACGCATCCTCGTATTTGATGGCGGCTATGGCACCGCGATCCAGAATTACCGGCTTGGCGAAGAGGATTATCGCGGCAGTCTGGACCTGACCGATGACCAGAAGGGCAATAACGACCTGCTCAGCCTGACCCGTCCGGATATTATCGAAGCCATTCACACGGCCTATCTCGAAGCGGGCGCCGATATTGTCGAAACCAATACGTTCAGCTCGACCGAGATCAGCCAGGCCGATTATGGCTGCGAGCATCTTGTTCGCGAACTGAATGTGAAATCGGCAGAAATTGCGCGGGCGGCTTGCGACAAGGCAGAAGCCAGGGATGGACGCCCCCGCTTTGTCGCCGGATCAATCGGTCCGACCAACAAGACCTTGTCGCTGTCACCCGACGTCAACGATCCCGGCTTTCGCGAGATTGACTATGATTTTCTCAAGGGCGTCTACCGCGCGCAATGCGATGCCCTGCTCGAAGGCGGGGTCGACTTTCTGCTGATCGAAACCATATTCGACACGCTCAACGCCAAATGCGCCGGGATGGCGGCGATGGAAGCGGTAGAGGCAAGCGGGCGGGACGTGCCGCTGATGATATCGATGACGCTGACCGACCTGTCAGGCCGCAATCTGTCTGGCCATACGGTCGAGGCCTTCTGGCACGCGGTGCGGCATCTGAAACCGCTGACCATCGGTCTCAACTGTTCCTTCGGCGCCGACCAGCTCCGCCCGCATCTGGCGATGCTGTCGAAAGAGGCGGATACGCTGATCATGGCCTACCCCAATGCCGGTCTGCCCAATGATCTCGGCGAATATGACGAAATGCCGCAAGAAACGGCAGAATTGATCGGTGACTGGCTGAAAGATGGTCTGGTCAATATCGTCGGTGGCTGCTGTGGCACGACGCCGGAGCATATTGCTGCGATTGCCAGGGCCGTGGCCGATCAGGAACCGCGCAAGATACCGAGCATATCCGTCCACACCCGCCTGTCTGGGCTGGAACCGTTCAACATGGCGGCATAGACGCCCGGCACCCGCAGCGCAGCGGACCGAACAGACTGTTAATTGCTTCCCGGCTTCGGGCGAGACCAACGGATGACATCACGAATTATGAACCAACCCTCTTCCACCAATTTCGTCAATATCGGCGAACGCACCAATGTTACCGGCTCTGCCCGCTTCAAGAAGCTGATCCTCAACGACGATTACGAAGCCGCGGTCGAGGTCGCCCGCCAGCAGGTCGAGAATGGCGCACAGGTGATCGATATCAACATGGACGAAGGCCTGCTCGACGCACATCACGCGATGACCACCTTTCTCAAGCTGATTTCCGCCGAGCCCGATATCGCGCGGGTGCCGGTGATGATCGACAGCAGCAAATGGTCGGTGATCGAGGCAGGCCTGAAATGCGTCTCCGGCAAGCCGATCGTCAACAGCATCTCGATGAAGGAAGGCGAAGAAGAATTCCTGAGCCACGCGCGCAAATGCATGGCTTATGGCGCCGCCGTCGTGGTCATGGCCTTTGATGAGACCGGACAGGCGGACACCAAAGACCGCAAGGTCGAGATTTGCGAACGCGCCTACAAGCTGCTGACCGGGATAGGTTTTCCGCCGGAAGATATTATCTTCGACCCCAATGTCTTTGCCATTGCCACTGGCATTGACGAGCATCGCCGCTATGGCATCGATTTCATCGAGGCCACCCGCGAAATCAGGAAACGCTGCCCGCATGTCCATATCTCCGGCGGTCTGTCTAATCTGTCGTTCAGCTTCCGCGGCAACGAGCCGGTGCGCAAGGCAATGCACAGCGTCTTTCTCTATCACGCAATTCCTGCGGGCATGGACATGGCGATCGTCAACGCCGGCCAGCTGGATATTTATGACGATATCGACCCGGAACTGCGCGAGCTTTGCGAGGATGTCATATTCGACCGCCGCGACGATGCGACCGACCGGCTGATCACGCTGGCCGAGAAATTCCGCGGCACAGATGAAGTGGCGGAAAAGGCTGCAGCGGAATGGCGCGGCTATGAAGTGCACAAGCGGCTCGAACATGCGCTCGTCAAGGGCATCGACGCGCATATCATCGAAGATACCGAGGAAATGCGTCTGGCCGTCAAGGCACGCGAAGGCCGTCCGATCGAGGTGATCGAGGGCCCGCTGATGGACGGCATGAACGTCGTCGGCGACCTGTTCGGGTCGGGCAAGATGTTCCTGCCGCAGGTGGTGAAATCCGCCCGCGTGATGAAGAAAGCGGTCGCCCATCTCTTCCCCTATATCGAGGCCGAGAAGGACGAAAATGCCAAGGGCAAGGGCAAGATCATCATGGCCACGGTCAAGGGAGATGTGCACGATATCGGCAAGAATATCGTCGGCGTGGTGCTGCAGTGCAACGGCTTTGAAGTCATTGATCTCGGCGTGATGGTCGCCTGGACCGACATATTGAAGGCCGCGAATGAAAATGACGCGGATATTATCGGTCTGTCCGGGCTGATCACCCCGTCGCTCGACGAGATGGTGACCGTGGCGGAAGAAATGGAGCGGGCGAAAATGACCATGCCGCTGCTGATCGGCGGCGCGACCACGTCCAAAACCCATACCGCGCTGCGCATCGAACCCGCCTATAGCGGCCCGACCATCTATGTGCTCGATGCGAGCCGCGCTGTCGGCGTCGCGTCGCAACTGGTCAGCGACACCCAGGCGGAAGGCTTTATCGCCAAAACCCGGGAGGATTACGAGCAGGTCCGGATCGCCCGCGCTGGCAAGACCGGGAAAAAGCTGGCGTCGCTGGAAGAGGCGCGCGCCAATTCCGCCGTGGTCGACATGAGCCTTAAGGCTCCGGCTCCGGCCAAGCCGGGATTGCACGTCTATGAGGACTGGGACCTTGCCGAGCTACGCGACTATATCGACTGGACACCGTTTTTCCGGGCGTGGGAACTGGCCGGCAATTATCCAGCCATATTGACCGACAAGATTGTCGGCGAGAGCGCGACCGACCTGTTCCGCGATGCGCAGGCAATGCTCGACCAGATCATCGAGGAAAAATGGCTGACAGCTAAAGGTGTGGCCGGACTGTGGCGGGCGCGACGGGAGAATGATGATATTCTCGTTTCGCCGGACAACGCAGAATATAGCTTGCCGATGCTGCGGCAGCAGGTGGTCAAGCGCGGCGGCAAGGCGAATAATTGTCTGGCCGACTTCATCGATACCGAGGACGACTGGATCGGCGGCTTCGCCGTCACCGCCGGCCACGGCATCGAGGAACATGTCCAGCGGTTCGAGATGGACAAGGATGACTATAACAGCATTCTCTTAAAAGCGCTTGCCGACCGTTTTGCCGAAGCCTTTGCCGAACGCATGCACGAACATGTCCGCAAGGATCTCTGGGGCTATGCTGCCGACGAGAATTTGAACAATCAGGATCTGATCCGCGAAAAATATCAAGGCATCCGCCCTGCCCCCGGCTATCCGGCCTGCCCCGACCATAGTCTCAAGCCGATCCTGTTCGACATGCTGGACGCTACGGCCAACACCGGCATCGAGCTGACCAGCGGTTTTGCCATGACGCCAACGGCCGCGGTGTCGGGTTTCTATTTCGCCCATCCGCAGGCCGATTATTTCGGGGTCGCGCGGATCGGCGAGGATCAGGTGGAGGATTATGCCAACCGGCGCGATGCCTCGATCGATCAGGCACGGCAATGGCTGCGCCCAAATCTGAACGAATAGACGGACTGAATTAACCGTTTAACTTCTCTCGCTCAGCCTGAATTCATCTGGGACAGGCCAAGTATTGATATTGTTTGATATCGCGGCTGGCGGTAATGAAACTGCTATACTCCCCCCGAGTCAGGATGACCGAAATGAAGCTCAAGACCCCGTTGATCGCAGCAATGCTCTCACTCTCGCTTGCCGGAACCACCGCGCAGGCCCAGCGGAGCGGTGCGTTCAAGGTTGTCGAGACCGGGCAGACCTTTGGCCGATTGTCGGACGCGGTCGCAGCGATCGGCGGCAATAATGGCACTATCGTCATCGCGCCCGGCGCATATGGCGATTGCGCGGTCCAGACCGCAGGCCGGATCACCTACAAAGCTTCCGTACCAGGCCAGACCATTTTTGACGGCGGCATCTGCGAAGGCAAGGCATCGCTCGTCCTGCGCGGAAAAGCCGCGACGATCGACGGGATCATATTCCAGAACCAGGGCGTAGCCGATGGCAATGGCGCCGGGATTCGGATCGAGCGTGGCGATCTCTATGTTTACAACGCGATGTTCCGCAACGCCGAACAGGGCATATTGAGCGCCGATGATCGCAGCGCCGAAATCGTCATCGACCGGTCAACCTTCCAGCGTCTGGGACGCTGCGATCGCGGCCTGTCCTGTGCCCACAGCCTCTATATCGGCGGATTCGGTTCGCTCAAGGTGACCAACAGCCGTTTCGAAAAAGGCAGCGGTGGCCATTATGTCAAGAGCCGCGCACCCAGGGCGACGATCAACAACAACAGTTTTGACGACACCCAGGGCCGCACCACCAATTATATGATCGACCTGCCAGCCGGCGCCACCGGCGTGATCAGCGGCAATGTCTTTGTCCAGGGCCAGAACAAGGAAAACTGGAGCGCCTTCATCGCCATCGCCGCCGAAGGCAAAGACAATAGCTCCGCCGGCCTCAACATCCACAGCAACAGCGCGTCGCTCGCCAGGGGCGTCAAGCGCAACACCTGGTTCGTGGCAGACTGGAGCGGCGATCAGCTGCGCATTGCCAACAACAGTCTCGGTCAGGGACTGACCCGCTACCAGCGGCGCTAGGGTCAGGCCGCTAGTTCATTCGCAGCTATTGGCCGGACCACCATCGAGATCGAGACATTTTCCATCGGTTTCCTCCGCCGGAATATCGACGCCGATGAGCGCGCCGAGCGTCGGGGCGATATCCACGGTCATCACCGACAGAGGCTGTTCAAAATGCCGGATGCCTTCCCGCCAGAACAGCATCGGGACGCGGCGGTCATAATCCCAGGGGCTACCGTGGGTGGCGACATATCCGCGCGCGGTTGTCGCGATCGGGGTGATCGCCTTTTTGAGCAGCACGACAAAGTCGCCGGACCGGTCAGGGTGAAACGATGCGCGGGCGCGCTGCAGCATGGTCCATTGCTCGGGCGCTTCGCGCGAGATTTCGGTGGCCAATATCTCGTCGTGATCGAGCACCATTTCTACCTGAGGATGGGCCGCGATCAGCGCCATCGCGCTTTTCTTGACTGCAGCCCGCTGGCCTTCGGATAAATCCAGACTGATATAATAATCGCCAAACGGTCCGTCGGCATGAAGGACGGGCTTTTCGCTATCGAGGTTCAATTGCTTGGCAACCGCCGCGCCGATCGTCTTGGCATTGAGTTCGCTGTCGACCCGCTGCGCCATCGGTACGCCCTGAAGCTGCATCCGCTCCGGCAGGTCGAGACCGCCATGATCGGCGGTCAGCATGACGACATAATCGATGTTCTGACTGTCCAGGACGTTGAAAAAGTCGCCGATGGACTGGTCGAGTGCGCTCATCTGGATGCACATTTCGAGACCGGCGGTACCGAAAGCGTGGCCAATATAGTCGGTTGCGGCCAGGCTGATCGACAGAATATCGGTGGCCTCTCCCTGACCCAGCTTGTGGTCATTCACCAATGTCGTTGCCGCGGTAAGAACCGCAGCGTCAAAATCGGGCGATCCGCGGAAGATTTGCGCAGCGCCGTCGGGCCGCTGGAATGCGTAATCGCCAACGGATTTGTCATCGCCATGCGCGATTTTTGCGTTGCGCGCCTCGCAATGGGCGGGAACCGCATAGGCCGGACGGGCCTTGTTGATTGTTTCACCGATGTTCTTGTTCAGCGCGGTCATCGAAGAGGACATGCCACGACCGACTAACGTGGTGAAACCGTTGCCTTTCCACCAGTAGATTTCGTCGACATCCTTGCCGCCCATCATCAAGGCGGAGCGATCCTTGCCGGCCACCGCAACATTGCGCGATTTCGGCGAGACTTTCTTGAGCCGCTCGCCCAGCGTCGGGACCAGAAGATGCCATGATGATGCAACATAATCGCCCTGGGTCGCCGCCGTGATATCGCCGAAGCTGGTGCCCTCGATCCGCTCGTCCTCGGCGCAATAGACGGTCTTGTCATCCCGCTTGATCGACAGGTCGATCCAGTTGTTGGCGATGATCCCGGCCCGTCCCGAATGGACGCCCGTCATGATCGTCGAATGGCCGGGACAGGTTTCGGTCGCCGCGTGGGACTGATAGCCGGAGGGGAACACCACGCCGCTCGCCAGACGTTTCAGACCGCCGGTGAAACTGTTGCGATATTCGGCGAACAGATCGGCGGATAACTGGTCGACGGAAATGGCGACCACCAGCTTTGGACTGGCTTCATCTGCTGCTATATGATCTTCGGCATTTGCGGCGCCGGAAAATGTGATAAGCGTGGCAAGAGCTGTAACAATGATCGATTTTTGCACGAATGGTCCTCACTGATGAAAGCGGCTATGATATGCTGTCTAGCGATAGCCTAAATGCGATTAAACAGGAAATGGTGCGTTTTGATGACATTTGATTTTCGGATCTTGGCAATAATACTGGCGTTCACCGCGGTGGTCTTCGCTCCCACGGCCGAAGCACAGGTCCGGATGGGCAATGGCGAACTGAACGTACCCGCTACGATGGTTGCCGAATCGCAGAGGGTGAAGCCGGGCCAGAACGTGACCATCGCCTTCGTCATGGAACCCAAGCCGACCTGGCACGGATATTGGGAAAACCCTGGCGACGCGGGCATCGGCATGAGCTTTGACTGGACCCTGCCTGCAGGGGTGACTGCGGGCAAAGCCCAGTTTCAGGTCCCCGACAGGCTGCTGATCTCCGGCATCATGAACTATGTCTACAAGGGCGATTATGCGGTGTTGGTCAATCTGACCCTTTCCGACAGGGTCCAGCCCGGACCATTGCCGATTTCGGTCAAATCGGAATGGCTGTCCTGCACCGACGAAATCTGCGTGCCCGAGCAGGATGAAATGTCGATCACCTTGCAGGTCGTAGGCAGGGACGCAGAGATCGTGCTCGACAAAAGGTTCGACGGCTTTCGCGCCGCCCTGCCCCGGCCCTTGGGCAGCGAAGCCAGCTTTGCCATCACCGACGATCTGTTCCGGCTGTCGATTCCGCTGCCCGCCGGTGTCGCGCTCGATACCCCCTATTTCTTCATCCACAACGACGGCATCGTCGACTATGCCGCGCCGCAGAAGTTCAGCCGGGACGGAGATCGCCTGATCCTCGAGACCCAGGCGCGCGGCGACGGCCTCGACATGATCAGCGGCGTGCTCAAAATCGGCGATGACATGGGCCTGTCGTTCACCGCGACCAGGGGCGAGGTCGCGATGACCGGCGTGCCGCTTCGGGCCGAAGACGGCCCAAAGGACCAGAATCTGGCTTCCTTGCTGTTTCTGGCGCTGGGCGGCGCGATAGTCGGTGGCCTGCTGCTCAATCTGATGCCCTGTGTTTTCCCGATTCTCAGCCTGAAAGCGATCAGTCTCGCCAAGGCGGGCGGCAATGAAGCCGTCGTTCGGCGCGATGCGCTCGCCTATACCGCCGGCGTCGTGCTGGTTGCGACATCGCTCGGTGCCATCCTGCTCGGCCTGCGCGCCAGCGGCGCTGCTGTCGGCTGGGCATTCCAGCTGCAAGACCCGCGGATCATCTTTGTCCTGCTCGCGCTGGTCACCGCGATAGGTTTCAATCTGGCCGGCATGTTCGAACTGCCCAATGTCAATTTCGGCAACAAGCTGGCCCAGAAAGACGGGGCAGCCGGTTCGTTCTGGACCGGCGCGCTCGCCGCCTTTGTCGCTACGCCCTGCACCGGCCCGTTCATGGCAGCCGCACTCGGCGCCACCATCATCCTGCCACCGGTCGCGGCATTGGTCATCTTTGCAGGCCTGGGCGTCGGCCTTGCCTTGCCGTTCCTGCTGATCGCATTCGTACCGGCGATCCGCAGTCGATTGCCCAAGCCTGGACCCTGGCTGGACGGTTTCCGCAAAGCGATGGCGGTCCCGATGTTCCTCACCAGCATCGGCCTGATCTGGTTGCTCGGCCGTCAGATCGGCACCGATGCGCTGGGCCTGTCGCTGATATTCCTGCTGCTGGTTGCCCTGATCCTGTGGTGGTTTGGCGGCGCGCAGATGAAGGGTTCGTCCCGCGGAGCGCTGACCAGCGCGGCAATGGTCGCCGCAATATTGGGCGGCATCATCGCCCTGCCCGGTGAAGCGGCGATGGACAGCCAGAAGCTGGCCGGCAATTCTGCGGCGACCCTGCCAAGCGAACCGTTTAGCGAGGCGCGCCTTTCCGAATTGCGCGCATCCGATCAACCGGTATTCGCCTATTTCACAGCCGACTGGTGCATAACCTGCAAAGCCAATGAGGCCGCCGCAATCCAGCGGACCGAGACCGCTGATGCCTTTGCCGCGGCCCAGGTCGCTGTCCTGATGGGCGACTGGACCCGCCCCGACCCGGCGATCAGCCAGTTTCTCGAAAAACACGGTCGCGCCGGCGTCCCGCTCTACCTCTATTATGCTCCCGGCCAGGAGCCGGTGATCTTGCCGCAAATCCTGACCGTGGCGACGCTGACCGAACTGGTGGGCAAGGCGGCGTGATATCTGTCGATTGATCAATTCCCCAATGAACGGAGACTATAAGTGCGAAATTTTCCAGCCATAGCAACTGCAACAATCACCGCCATCGCACTGGCCAGCCCGCTGGCGGCAGCCCAGAGAACCGGCGCCACGGCGCAGGATTTCAAGCTCACCGATGTGAACGGCAAAACCGTCCAGCTTTCAGAATTCCGTGGCAAGACGGTCGTACTCGAATGGCACAATCCCGGCTGCCCGTTCGTCAGCAAACATTATAACAGCGGCAATATGCAGATGACCCAGAAGGCGGCGCGAGCACAGGGTGCGGTCTGGCTTACGATCAATAGCGGCGCCAAGGGCAAACAGGGACATATGACCGGCGCGGAAGCCAAGGCCCTGATCGCCAAACAGAATATCCGGTCGAGCAATTATCTGTTCGATAGCAAAGGTCTGGTCGGCAAAGCCTATGGCGCCAAGACCACCCCCCATATGTATATCATCGATGCTGCGGGAACATTGGTCTATCAGGGCGGGATTGACGACAAGCCGACCGCCAATCCGGCCGACATCAAGATTGCGCGCAATCATGTCCTCGAGGCGCTGGACGAGATCAAGACCGGCAAAAAAATCAGCACTGCCTATTCGCGGCCTTATGGCTGCTCGGTCAAATACGCGTCATGATGGAGCGGATGGCTGGTGTCTGAAACAATTGCAGGACTGGCACGCCAACCTTACGCGCGCGCCAGCCCTGCACCCCGGAGTCCGGGGATAGCGCGTCGACGGCAGACGAACCCCTCGAAGCCGCCGTCAACAGGCCCCCTGACCCAACGAAAAAACGATCAAACCCGGCACTGATGCCAAGGATCGGGAGACAGATCCGATACGCAACCGGGTTCTGCCTCCCGCCTTTGTTCCGACAGCGTGCGACCCTAACCAAAGGCGCCGCCGGTCAAACTCTTCCTTAGCCGCAAATCGGCCTGCGCCGATTACGGAAGGATATTCATGCTTTTTGATGCTGACCTCGATCAATTCCGGCTCACCGGAATTTCGCTGCAGGGTCAGTGCTTATCAATGCAAACTGTATAGCGGCGCTTTAGACAACGCGACCTGAACAGTCTTGTAAACAATCGTAACAAATCATATCCTATTGAAATATTATTACTTTTAGGCGCAATAAACGGATAATTCGAGGGCGTACGATTCCTGCGGCGCGACGGCCCCATTTGCCGCAAACGGAAATCTCTTATTTTCCATATAGTTAGGAAAAAACTTGATTCGCGCCGGAAATCCGGCGGAAATGATGAGCCGGTGGACTAGCCCGGCTTGCGGAACCGCATCACGAAACGATCGGTTTTCCCGCGCACAGCCGGATCAAATACATTTTTGTCGAGATCATCATCGGGATTGGCGAACATCTGGCTTTCCCCATCCAGCACGAAGCCGGCGGCGAGAAAATCAGACCGAACCGTTGCCGGATCGATGCGATGGCTTTTCTCGACCACGGCGCGCGTGTCGCCGGATGGTCCGGCATGGTCGATAACCGCAACCACACCACCGGGCTTCATCCCCGCATGAAGATTGGCCAGCACCACAGCCGGATCCATTTTCTCAAATTTGAACTTCTCGCTCTGCCAGTAAAAGTCATGATAGATCAGGTGCAACATGGCAAAATCTATGCTGTTCGGGGCCGGCTTGTAATCCGGCAATTGCGACGGCACCATGGTCACATTGGGCTGTCGGTCGATGACTGCGGCCCATTTTTCCCTGGACTGTTCGCTGGAAACAAATTGCGGCGGATTGACCGCGACAACCGATCCTTGCGGACCAACCGCGCGACCGAGTATCTCGCTATAATAGCCGCCACCGGCGAAAAAATCGAGCACGACATCACCGGTTTCAAGCCCCATGAAGTCCAGCACTTCGGCAGGCTTGCGGCTTTCGTCGAGGGTGACATCCGCCTCTCCCCGTCCCGAAGCGGTCACGGCGGCGTCGAAATCCGGCCCGGCGGCAGCAGCGGTCGCCATCGAGGTGACGGACGCGGGTCCTGCCCAGACCGGAGCAGAAAATGCCAAGGCAGAGCCTGCCAATGTCAGAAGGATGGACGCACGCATGATGTTTCTCCCCAAATATTGGCCGACAATATGAACCGGTCGCACGCGGCGCACAAGCGGTGGGGATGTGATTGGTCTGTTTCGGACCGCCTTTGGTCGAAACTGCGGTTAACAGCGACCGTCAGGCAGCGCGTTTGCTGATCTTGTCAAGCTCGGCCCCGCTGTTTCGGCGAACTTCCTCAAGATCAAAATCAATCTGCAAGCCGAGGAAAAATCCCTCGGAGATACCGAAATAACGAGACAGTCGAAGATCGACATTGGCATCAACCGAATGCTGACAGGCAAGTATGGCGCTAAGCTGGCTCAGGTCCAGACCAGCCCCTTCAGCCACTTCTTCCATCGGTATTTCGCTACCAATCAGATAATCGTCGCGCAGGATATCGCCCGGATGAACATTGTCCAAACGGTCCTTATCCCCTGTGATAGTCCTCGATCCGGACATTATGCGCGTCTCCATTCGACCAGTTGAACGTCACACGCCACTGATCATTGATACGCACACTATAGCGCAAAGGTGTATATCCCTTCAACTGTTCAAAGCGATTGCCGCCCGGGATGCGCAAATCTGTTAGTTTCGCAGTCCTGTTGATCTGTCGCAGTTTTCGACGCGCAACATTCTGGATATCCGAAGGCAGCTTACGGCTGCGTTCGCCGCTCCATATTTTTTCCGTTTCGGAATCGGCGAATGAGTGAATCATTGTGCGCCTGTCATTGCAAACATGTTATGATTTCAAACATATCGCATTCCATCGGCGCCCGTCCACACCATGTAGGCTTTTTGCACAAAATTTGGGCGCACATTGCTGATGTCAGTTGCAGAGCGCGCGTACAGCATCACATCACTTCCGCTGCGTCTTGCCATAGCCCATCTTGCGCGTCCCCGGGCGCCCTTCGGTTGATCGACCCTTGGGTTGCGCGACCTGCAGGTCGGCGGGCAAGCCCAGTTCTTCCGCCTCGAGCTTGCGGATTTCGTCGCGCAGGCGGCCTGCGGTTTCGAACTCCAGGTCGGCCGCCGCATCGCGCATCTGCTTTTCGAGACTTTCGATATGGGCGCGCAGATTGTGGCCGACCAGATGCTTGCCGTCGTCATTGACCGCTCCGGTGACCATATCCTTGGCCGTGGTATGAGCGACGATGTCACCGATATTCTTCTTGATCGATTGCGGGGTGATCCCGTGCTCGAGATTATATTCGACCTGCTTCTCGCGGCGACGGTCGGTCTCGCTGATTGCGCGCTCCATTGATCCGGTCATTCGGTCGGCATAGAGAATGACCCGACCATCGATATTGCGTGCCGCGCGACCAATGGTCTGGATCAGCGACGTTTCGCTGCGCAGGAATCCTTCCTTGTCGGCGTCCAGTATCGCGACCAGCCCGCATTCCGGGATATCCAGCCCTTCGCGCAACAGGTTGATACCGATCAGCACATCATAGACGCCCAGCCGGAGATCGCGGATCAGTTCGATCCGTTCCAGCGTCTCGACGTCGCTGTGCATGTAGCGAACCTTGATCCCCGCTTCGTGCATGAATTCGGTCAGATCTTCCGCCATCCGCTTGGTCAGCGTTGTAATCAGGGTGCGATAGCCCTGTGCTGTCACCTTGCGACATTCGTTGATTACATCGTCGACCTGGTCTTCGACCGGCTTGATCTCTACCGGCGGGTCGATCAGCCCGGTGGGGCGAATGACCTGTTCGGAGAACACGCCACCGGTCTGCTCCATCTCCCATTTGCCCGGCGTCGCCGAAACGCTGACCGTCTGCGGCCGCATCGCGTCCCATTCGTTGAAACGCAGCGGACGGTTGTCGATACAGCTGGGCAGGCGGAAGCCATATTCGGCAAGGTTGATCTTGCGGCGGTGATCGCCCTTCGACATCGCGCCGATTTGCGGGACCGTCTGGTGGCTTTCATCGACGAACAGCAAAGCATTGTCCGGCAGATATTCGAACAGGGTCGGTGGCGGTTCGCCCGGCAGGCGTCCGGTCAGAAAGCGCGAGTAATTTTCGATCCCCGCGCAACTGCCGGTCGCGGCGATCATCTCGAGATCGAAATTGGTTCTTTGTTCCAGCCGCTGATGCTCGATCAGCTTGCCTTCCGCTTCCAGCTCCTTCAGCCTTTCGGAAAGCTCGAATTTGATCGCTTCCATCGCCTGCTTCATCGTCGGGCCCGGGGTGACATGGTGCGAATTGGCATAGACCCGCACCTTGTTCAGGCTGGCGCCCTTCTTCCCGGTCAGCGGATCGAATTCGACAATCTCCTCGATCTCGTCGCCAAAAAAGCTGATACGCCAGGCCATGTCCTCGTAGTGGGAGGGGAATATCTCGAGATTGTCCCCCCGCACCCGGAAATTGCCGCGGGCAAACGCCATGTCATTGCGCTTGTACTGCAGCGCCACCAGCTTGCGGATGATGTCCCGCTGGTCGACCGACTGTTCTTTCGTGAGATCGAAGATCATCGCCGAATAGGTCTCGACCGAACCGATACCATAGAGACAGGACACCGAAGCGACGATGATCACGTCATCGCGCTCGAGCAAGGAACGGGTGGCGCTGTGCCGCATTCGGTCGATCGCCTCGTTTACCGAGCTTTCCTTCTCGATATAGGTATCCGACCGCGCGACATAGGCTTCGGGCTGGTAATAATCATAATAAGAGACGAAATATTCAACCGCATTGTCGGGAAAGAAATTCTTGAACTCTCCGTAAAGCTGTGCCGCCAGAATCTTGTTCGGCGCCAGGATCAGGGCGGGCCGCTGCAGCTCTTCGATGATCTTGGCCATGGTAAAGGTCTTGCCCGATCCGGTCACCCCGAGCAGCACCTGATCGCGCTCCTCGTCTCGCATCCCGGCGACAAGTTCCTCGATCGCTGCGGGCTGGTCGCCCGCTGGCTCGAAATCGCTGGCCAGCTTGAACGGCCTGCCGCCTTCCGATTTGGCAGGGCGATTGGGCTTGTGGGGAACAAAATCATCGCCGGTTTCCGGTTCCGCCAGGCCTCGTCTGATTACCAATTCTGTCATAGCGCGGATATGGAACAAAAAGGGTCCAATGTCATCCCCGTTGTGGAATTTTCCGGCCGCGACGTGCAAGGCAAATTTACATCTGTCGTCCGGCGGTTTATGTTACGCGTTGGGAGCACCAACATTGAGGGAATATTCTCGTGAAAAAATTATTAGCAACAGTGGCTGTACTCGGCCTCGTGGCAGGCTGTTCCGACAAGGGCGCTGACCAGGACGGTGACGGCAAGATCACCCCCGACGAAGTGGCCAAGGAAATGAACAAGGTGACGCTTGAGCCAGGCGAATGGGAAAATAGTGTAGAAATCGTCGACGTGAAAATCGATGGGCTGCCGGATGGCATGCCGGCCGGAGCTCTGGACAGCATGAAGGGCAAGGTGACGACTTCGAAATCCTGCATCACCAAGGAACAGGCCGAGAACCCCGGCGCAGAATTTTTTGCAGCGCAGGAAGAAACCAATTGCGAAGTCAAGAAATTCAACATGAGCGGCGGAGCGGTTTCCTCGGAAATGGCCTGCAACAATATGGGCGGCGGTCCGGGCAACATGACCATGACCATGGATGGCCAATATGGGCCGAGCAACTATGAGATGACCATGGACATGACCGGCGGTGCCGGAGGCATGAAGATGAATATTGCTGCCAAGAGCAACGGCAAGCGGATCGGCGACTGTCCGGCAGGCTAGTCCCGACTTAATTGAAATGATCAAGATCAAGGCAGGAGCGTTTCGCTTCTGCCTTTTTTTTTGCGCCCGATCTCCATATCCGCTCGGCGCCGTCGCAGCATGACCCTGCAGGTCATTGCATCTGCGCCTGCGACTGATAGATTTTAATTCGAGACCGAATCGATCAACCCGATTGATCATCAGGAGAAGAATCATGATTGGATATGTAACGCTCGGCACCAATGATCTCGACAAGGCGCGCGCTTATTATGACGCGCTGCTCGGCGAGCTTGGCGCGAAACGACTGATGGAGCTCGAAGAGAACGGCTTCACCCTTTACGGCGTCGACATGACCACGCCCTCGATCGCAATCACCGCGCCGTATAACGGGCAAGCGGCGCAGCCGGGCAACGGCAATATGGTCGCGCTGCAGATGCAGGAACGCGGCCAGGTCGACAGCTTCTATAAAAAGGGCATCGAACTCGGGGGCAGCGACGAAGGCGCACCCGGATTGCGCGGTGATGACGGCCCGATGGCCTTTTACGCTGCCTATTTTCGCGATCCGGACGGCAACAAGCTTTGCGCATTTCGTGTCGGTCCTGCATAGGAAGAAAAAAACAGGGAGAGAAATATGAAGCATCTTTTGGCTCTGGCCGCGACAAGCGCCTTGATCTGGACGGCACCGCTCGCGGCGCAGAACAGTTCGACATCGCCCGATCTGGCAGCGGCGATCGCAGCGGATTATGACAAGGAGCTGGAAGCCCTGTTTATCGATTTTCACAAGAACCCCGAACTATCCTACAAGGAAACCCGTACCGCCGCGATCATCGCGAAAAAATGGCGCGACGCGGGCTTCACCGTGACCGAGAAAGTCGGCGGCACCGGCGTGGTTGCGGTGATGAAAAACGGTGCAGGCCCGACCCTGATGCTGCGCGCCGATATGGACGGCCTGCCGCTGGTCGAGGATAGCGGGCTCGACTATATGTCGACCGCGAAACAGATCAGTATCGACGGCGAGGAAAAGCCGGTCATGCATGCCTGCGGCCATGACGTGCATATCACTTCGCTGATCGGCACCGCGCGGCAGATGTCGGCAATGAAGAACCAGTGGTCGGGCACATTGGTGCTGGTCGCCCAGCCGGCCGAGGAACGGATCGGCGGGGCCAAGCTGATGCTGGACGACGGGCTCTACAGCCGTTTCCCCAAGCCCGATTTCGCCATGGCCTTCCACGTTTCCGCTGACACCCCGACCGGCAAGCTGGCGATCGGCGAAGGCATCGAAAGCAGCTCTTCCGACAGCGTCGATATCATTGTCCACGGGGTTGGCGCCCATGGCGCTTCGCCACATCGCGGCAAGGATCCGATCGTGATGGGCGCAGAAATCATCATGGCGCTGCAGACCATCGTCAGCCGCGAAATCGCTCCGCTCAAGCCGGCGGTGATAACCGTCGGTTCCTTCCACAGCGGGTTCAAGCATAATATCATTTCCGACAGGGCGACGATGCAATTGACCGTCCGCTCGGATGACGAGGATACGCGGTCCAAATTGCTCGAAGGTATCAAGCGGATCGCCACCAATGTCGGCCGGATGAACGGCCTGCCGGATGACAAGTTACCAGAAGTGCTGGTGTCGCACGAGTCGACTCCGGCCAATTATAATGACGCCGCGATGACCAAGCGGGTGAAAGGCGTTTTCGCGGCACGCTTCGGTGAAAAGGTGTTCGACAACAAGCCGCGCGAAGGGATGGGCGCAGAGGATTTTGCCTATTTCGTCGCCCCCAATACCGATGTCCCGGGCGTCTATTTTGCCGTCGGCG
>TARA_R110000772_G_scaffold19922_2_pt1 | contig 21450 bp, 33 predicted proteins | sample TARA_R110000772 | Tara Oceans TARA_R110000772 (sample SAMEA4397948) | marine metagenome | biome: Polar Biome; feature: [SRF] surface water layer (ENVO:00010504); material: water (ENVO:00002006), including particulate matter (ENVO:01000060) such as... | depth 5 m | reverse complement strand
TTTTTAATTGTTTGACTCATTGCTATAATTTATTGCATAAAAAAAGCCACCAAAGAATGGTAGCTTAATTCATAAGTTAAAATGTATTCTATACGTTTATCGCAAAGAATATAATTGGTGATGCCAACAGTTCAGCCTTTGTGTAGGTTGTGTCAATATCAACTTTTTCTTTATCACGAATAGTGATAACACAATCCACTAGTGTTGCCACTGGTGTATTTACGCTTTTAACAACTCCCTCTCGGTTACCAAGTAATACTCTGGTGTTAGCTGTTAAAGCATCTAATGATTCGGATGTAATCGCGATGTATTTAGGCGATGCTCCGTTATCATCACTTTTGTCTAACCCTAGTTGCTGAACACTATATGGGTTATTCATGTTGTTAATACGCTTCACCGTTTCTTGTGAAGGGTCGATTACGGCTCCAGCTCCGTAATCTTTTCTTGCAGATGCACTCATTTTGAATAGATTTATATATTAATATATTCAAAGATAAGGAATATATCTTAACAGATATATGCTCTCGACATCCAGTAGATGGCTATTATAAACCATCCTGATACTAAAAGATACCCTAGTATCCTCTTGCCTATAGTTAAGGCTTTAGAATGCATGTATTTCATTTTATGAGTTTTTAGGGAACAATTCGTTACGCCATTTATCAATATAAACTTTGAAGCTAGTTTTATCTTTTGCTATTCGAATAGAAACGTATTTGTTTCCACTACCAGAGGAATGCTCAAGCTCTTTGAGAATCCTTTTAGTAAAACGATTATAAACCTGACCTTCTGGAGTCATTGAATATGTGCGATTAGTTCCGTTGATATGTAAGACCTTGCTGGTTATTATTTGCCTAGCTGTTAATTTCATTATCATTCTTTTTAATATGAGTATAATTCTTATAAGCATCTTCTACAAGATTGTTATGTCTTATGAATCGCTTCGCAAAGAATGTAGCCCAGGTACCTATTAGAGCTCCTATTAAAATGGTAATTATATTATACAAATACCAATCAGTGCGAAACACAATCACATAGAAGTATGCTAAGATAAGAACAAATGAAAATATATGTATAGGTGAATTGTATTTTCCATAAATACAACCTAAAAACCTGTGGCTTCTAATCATATAGATGAGGTTCATTAAAATGTAAAGTATTGACAAAATAATTGATAAAGTTTCCATAATTTTAAGATTTAATTGTTTAAGATAACCAAAAGAATAATTTCTGTAAAGCCGTATCATCAGAAAGCATTACAGCTTTAGGATGCATGCCATCTTTCTCGAGAACTTGTTTAAGTTCTTCTGGATCCCAGAATGTAAGTATGTTGTTTTCGTCAATATTTTCGAAAACGTAATCAGCAATAAGGTATTTACCATTAATATGTCTTGCCCATTCAAGTTCACCAGCAGTTAACTTGTATTGGAATGTAATACCAGAACTACAGAATGAATCTTGTAGTTCATACAAATCATCAAGCTTCAAAATCTTTTTAGATTTGTAACGCTTGGCTCTTGTTTTATTTATTCTACAATAGTCTTTGAGTTTGTCAAGTGGTATTTTAGTTCTTAATAAACTATAATAGCCTTGATGTTTAAAGCCATCGCTCCATTTTTGATAAGCATCGTTAATCTCAGACTTAAGATATAGCTTGTTTTGATAGATATCAAATCCATCAGGACTTAGTATTCGGTATAGTGGCTTTGCCATTTTCGTTTAATTTAAGTGAATTAATATCAATACCTTCTTTCTGGCATTGGTGCCATATTTCAGAATTCAATGATGATAAAATACTTACAGCTGCAAGCCACCTGTTAGCAATTCTATCATAATGTTCTTTCTCATCTATCCAATCTTGAATTAAAACCTTTAGTCTATTGGAATGTTTCTTTGCCATTAGAGTATGTTTAGATTATAAATAATGATTTTATATGCGCATATAGCGACAAGCACCGTAGATATAACTACGATGCTGGCTTGGTAGACCTTTTCATACTTCATTATACAGTAGCTTTAGTATTATCTCTGTAACGTAAGTAGAACTCTGGCTTGTGCCATCTGTTCTTATAGGTAATAACATTACTACCATCGATAGGGCTTTGAGATACCTTCTTACTGCTGTTGCGTTTATCTACGCAGTCCAACATGTACTCAGGAGATTCTTTAGAACCATAGCGAATTAGTTGAAAAGGATTCTCTTTCCAATCTGTACTATTGTTTACAGACAAGTACTGAGTGCCTACCTCATATCCTTGCGTTTGTCTGTCCAGACGTGAACGCAATAAACCACTAATGGTCATATTCTTAAATAGCTTACGCTTCAAGTCTCCTTCTTCTCCGAAGACCACGCTAACATTAGCTTTACGTGTTGATGATACATAAGATGTAATTTTAAATCCGACAATGATTAAGCTTAAATTTCTCATAATAAATGTATTAAATAATTAATTAATAAATGTAGTACGGTAAACAGATCTTGCTTACCGAGAATTATATATATTTGTAGTGTCAATAACTTAGAATAAGCAATATGAAACAACAAATAGTAAGAACCCTTCTCAAAGAATACAGTAGTAAGTACGCACGAGTTATCAGTGATGAATTGATTGATAATATGTATCAACTATCAGCCACTTCTAACAAGCTGTTGAGGGATGTCTGGAACCGTAGACCAAAACAAGGTCATACGGTAGAAAAGATGTTCTTGCCCGGCGACTACTTGAGTTATAATTATAAACACAAGCAGTCATTTCACCGAGACAAAAACAAGTTAATAGGTATTGGCTTTATGAATGAATATACCATTGATGCGGTTAGATACTTTGTAGTACTACCTTGGGCAATGCATTACATTGGAAAGCCTGATATGGATAACCTTAAAAAAGAATGTAAATATCATACACCATTAGGCAGATGGACACACAAAGAATTTTAGTGCTAGTTATAACTCGTAAGTATAAATAGCATATATTTGTAGTGTTCATATACTTTAGGTTATTGACATTCTCTTCTTATATGAAAACAAGCCCAGCTCTCTATAGAACTGGGCTTTGTTGTTTTTAAGCTGTTTGTTTTATATCACGAACAAACATAGCTTGCGCTTTAACAGCGCCTTTGTTTCGTTGCTTAATCGATTGACGGTTATGCTTACGAAACTTTATCAGTGATTCTACTCCTGCTTCAGAGACAGGAAAGTATCGATTAATATACTTGCGATACTCTGGGAGTATATTAATATTATGATTAAGGTACTTACAAGTCTCTCTGAAAGATAGAAACTTATTAGGCGGGGTGTCTTTAGTTCCGATAGAGCTGAAGATTGGAAATGTTGAAGACATTATAGCGTCTTGCTGGTCCGAAGATGTTACTAATGTAACGGGTACGAATTTAGTTCTCATAATACTTGTTATTTTGGATTGTGATTAAATTTAGATTTATAACCGGCCGCTGAGGATCGGTTAGTTTTGTTTTTATTAATGACACTCTGCTCCCTTAAATGGGGTGCATATATCAATGTGTAACCAACACCTGCTACAGTAAGCGCAGCGGTGATGTTTAAGCCATAAGATGCCATTGCTATAATGGAGAATACAAAGATGCATACGTCTACGACTCTTGAGGTCTTTGCCATCAACCACCGTAAAGGTGGGATGCTTTCGATGAGCACTATTAAACCAACCAATATTAGCACTCCAAAGAATGTAGCAGTTAGGATATAACTGCCAATTAGGAATGCCAATATACAGATGGCAATAAATAGTATAGCTCCCTTGTGGGAAGCTCTCATTAGTTAGGCACGTGAATTGATTGTGCTTCTTCGAAGTTGATGTTCTCTCCGCTTACCAATGGCTTGGTAGACGCTTTAAAGAACGCACCAACAAAGCCGGTTGCTACTTTGAAGCTAGTTTTAATAGCCTCTTGACTCTCTAGAGTCTTAGCATGCCGTTGCTTCTCAATATCGAAGCGTTCTACATCAGTGAGTTTGCTGACGAGTTTAGACTCAAGTCTAACTATGCCGTCGGCAAATGATTGGCTAGCTAAATGGACATCAGATGCCATAAAGCTAACTGCTTTTGCAAGCGTTGGTTTAAATGCTGGTATTTTCATACACGAGATGTCGATTGATCCACTGCTGACCACAGTGATTAATATAGCTTCGTTATTTAGCCACGCAAGAAACTATAAATACGTGGTACTCTTTTATGAGTTTTTAGTAAGAAGGCTTACCAAAGTTTTTAAGATGAGTCTCAAGGTCCTCACTGGAGGTGACGACATGGGTAGTATTAACCCAACTCTTAGAATTGGCACTGAAGTACCCATGAGTATAAATGAAGACGTGTTTGTCAGTATTGACAAACTTTTCAGTATAGAAAGCTAGAACATCATCATAATCATTGATTTTAACTAGGTGTAGCTTAAGACGTAATAACTGTGCAAGGAAATAAGAATCCATAATAGATAGGTTTTAAATGGCATCAGTATTCCAGCACTCTGGAATATGAACATTGCCGTTAGTAAATAAGAATGCATTTTCATTAGGCTGCCCAAGCCATTGAATAGCTTCAATAGCAGAGCAACCATAAGTTCTCATAGCTGAGATAATAAGACGAGGATTGTACATAGTTTATAGATTAAAGATTAATAGTTATAGGCTCAGGAGTAATGTACTCTCCGTTATTCAAAAACTCATTAGAGTTTTTAATAATACGCCTGTTGTTAACAGCAAGAGCAGTAGCAGTGCCAACAACAGAAGTTCCTACTAATACTGCGCCTGCAACAAGTAGTGTTGAGCCAGCAACATAAGTTCCAATAGCAGCACCCCAAACAATACCACTAGCAGTAAGCATAGTTTTGTAATTGTTTGAGTTGATTTTGTCAGCAACAAGCTTATGTTCATAAGCAGAGGATAGACTAGTAAACCTTAAAGTATTAAAGGTTTCCATAGAAGTAGCAGCAGTCTTAGACTGCATAAGAGATTCACGTAATAAAGATAATTTGTTCATAGTAATTAAGATTAAAAGTTAGATGCATGAAGAGGAATCGAACCTCTAAGTAATCGTTACCATACATGCTAGTAGTATTAAAATGGAAGGTCGCAAAGCTCACAAGTGGAACAGAAAACTGGAACAATAAGAGCCCAAGGCGTTACCATTCCAGAGAAACCGTCAAAGGTGAAATCACCCGCATGAATGCGACGGTCTGAACCATAGAGTCTGTGATAGATGTCGTTTACAATGTAAGCCTTGTAAGACTCATCCATAGACTCATCAGACTCATCAATGTATTCATCACGAATAGAACGACGAAGGTCAATCTCAACCTCTTGAGCATCCAAGAGATTGTAATCATAATCATACTTATCAGACATAATAGAATAGTGGTAAGCCACAACCTGTTAAATGAATAAATAATAAATTAAATAATATCCCCTAGCGAGGATGAGAGAGGTGCGTAGCACCGAACGAAGACGAAGCGATAGTAAACTACCGCAGTAACTTAAATAAATCAACATAGTGACCGCAAGCAATCACTACGTTAATAAAGTAAAAGATGTTTATAAATAACAAAATAGTAATGCACCATAGTAGGTACATAACTACGCCTTTTTAATAACAAACAATGACAGCTTATAATAACACAGATAACAATAGAATAAAACCGCAGAGAACCGCAGTGGTTTACCAAGTTAGACTAAGAGGACACATACTGATTGAGCACACTCTGTCAGTCTCTGCCACGTCCTAGTCCGTCGGTATATATAGTATATACTATGCGACTTTTTTAGGTAAAACGTGTGAAGCCTTGTAAACATTGGCATCATCGTAATCGGGCGGTAAACAGATCCTGCTTACCCAAAATAGATTAATAGATTTGGGTAAACAGATCTCGCTTACTCTACAGTTGTAGTTTGAAGGCTATAAATTGACATGATGTCATGCTTTATAGCGAGGAAAAAGCCCCTTGCCTATCCAAGAGGATGAGCAAGAGGATGAACAAAAGTTCTCTTTTATGAGTTTATGATTTACTCTCTAGGTGAGTGTAAACCAAGCCTGCAACAAATAGAGTGGCACCGATGCATAAAGCACCGACAAGGACTTTGCCTCCTAAAGTGGCACCAACAGTCTTGAAGACCATTGTGCCTGAGCCGGCGGTAGCGCCAGCAGTAGAAGTGATAGCCATAGTAGTGGCTGTTGATGCATGCCAGATGGATGCAGTAGTTCCAGCAACGGCGACAGCCGATGCAATGGTAACAGATTTCTTGATAGCCATAGGTCTATTTAGTTTTAGTTAATGATCCTTGAATATACCCCACAGTGAAGCCAGTAAGAACTGTAGCTTTAACACGAAAGATGTCAAGCTTGGTGTAAGAGTTAGGCACAGGTTGTGCATTAAGGGTCGATACTTTGGTACGAAGTGATGATAAATAAGACATAGTAAAAGAATTAAATTAAAAGAGACACTAACGATTAGGACTCTCTTTTATGAGTTTTTAATAGAGACCCCCCTACCCCATAAACAAGATTATGGTGGGGGGAATTTTACTATTAACCAATCGAGCGTATAAATTTTGGAAATTTTTTATTTTATGTTTGGTTTTTTTGTTACGTCTATTTGACGTAGTTTTGTATTATATTAATATTAATATAAATAGTGTTGTTATGGAATTAGATTTAGAGAAGCGTGTTCGGAATCGTTTATTGATGCGAGGTTTTAGTGAGAAGGATTTGGTTAACAATCGTGGTTTGGTTGGTGCTGTGATGGATGAGGTTATATTGGATTTGGTAAAGAACAAGTAGGTTATGGAAGGGAAAGATTTGAGTAATTGTATTTACTGTCAGTTGGATGTTTGTAGTTGTGAGAGGGGGATGCATGTTATGGATATGGATACTTTTCCTTTTACTGATGTAGGTAGGGCGGCACAGCAGCGGCTTCATGCCAGTTATAGTTTTCAGCCTTTGCATAGTTCTTTACAGTCTTATGCAGATTCTTATACTGATGGTATTATGCGTGCTAGGGCTGATTTAGCTAGGTACAGCGCAAGACCTAGTATTCAGTTAGAGGTAAGTGATTTTGTGGGGGAGGAAAATATTTATAAGACTGTTCAAGATGGGTATGGTTCTGTTAGTGATGCTGACAGTTTCACTACTACGATTGTTTGCAGTTTAGATAATGCTTTAAAGGTGGTATTTTCTAATGGTATTTATGGTAATGATACTGTTGCTATGGCTGGGCATTTGTGTCGGGCTTATATTAACAGGAAATTAGAGGCTAAGTGGAGTGCTCAGGAGAAGCTTTGTGTTTTTAAAAGCACAGGAATGATCTTTATAAACTCTAATCGTAAGTAATGTATTTAATAAGTGATATAGTTATGGGAAAAGAGAATCCAAAAAAGGTTATTTTAATAGATGCTATGAATTTGTTGTTAAAGACTGATTGGGATAGTCTTTCTTATGTTGATATTCATGAGTTGTGGTTATCTCTTACTGATGATTTAAAGCAAGATGTTGATTGTAAGTCTTGGTTTGAAAAGCATGAAGAGCTTTATAATACGATATATGATGCTCCTATGGCAGCGTGTCTTGCTGATTTAGCTAAGGCGGTAAAGCCGCCATTGGGTTTAGTTCCTAGAGCGTTTCATGACCAAGAAAGGTATGTTGATGTTTGTGATGCTATAAGGAGTTATTTTGAGGCTGGGTTACCAATCAATGAAGAATGGATTAAGGAGCACAATGAGTTGGTTGAGAAAATAGAGTTTAAGAAATAACAATTTAACCGTCGTGTCGTAAGGACCGAAATACTGCAACCTAATTAACACAATGTCAAAATTGGTGTTTAATCGTAACTTGTGTTGGCGGCGGTTTATTTAAAATAAAGTGATGTTATGGATATAAAAGGAATGGGTATTGCTGAAGCTACGTTGAGTGTAGTTAATTGTTTGGAAGGGTTTGATGTTATGGATGGTCGTAGGGTTGGTAATACGACTCGTTTGGTTGGTCGTTGCATAGACATTATATTTTCTGGAAAGACTGTATTGGTTTGTGATCATGATTTACGTGGTACGAATCGTCGTATGAATGAGCATTTGTTTGAGTTGGTTCGTAATCGTCTTACTATTGAGCATAGGAGGGATTTAGATATAGTTTGTTTTGATAAAAGGAATCTTGCTATATATCTCTATAAGGATTTAGATGAGAAGAAAATGGTTATTGGTGGTGGTCGAAATAAATAAAAGTATATGGCAAAGGGATGGGTAGAGCAGATTGATGAGCAGATAGCTTATGGTAAAATGACAATGATTGAGTTGGAGGAAATTCTTAAAGAGTTGTCTACGGCGAAGCGTTCAAAGGGCAATACTTTTCAGTTTACAGAGTATTGTTCTGCGGAGTCTTATAAGGAATTGACTACTGGTGCTGATGCTTTTGATAGGGCTATGATGCGAGAGGTTGGTTCTAGTGATTTAGAAATATTACAGCGTGATGTTCGCGAGTTCTTACATAGGAATCATCTTCGTAAAGACCAGGAGGGGGAGTTTAGGAGATGTAAGGAGGGGTTTGGGTTTATGAGTGGTGAGGAATATTTCTTTTATAACTACTGTCATATAAATGGTAAGTTACCTGTTTATAGGCAGATGGATAAGGCTACGTTTGACATTGAGTTTTCTAAGTATATAAATGAGTGCAAGCGTGTTCGTTCTTATAAGCCTCGGGAATCTGGTAATGATCGTGATAGGCGTGCTTTTCAAAGACCATTGACTACTGAGGAATGTTTCAGATTAAAGAATAAGAAAGATGTATAGGTGTAAGACGCCATATTGGAATGATGATATTCTTGCTCGTATGATAGATAAGGGTATGGATGGTGCTGAGATTCATGCGTACTGTAATGTTTTTCTATATCCTACTTTTCACAAAAAGAGCGCGAGTGAGATTGCTGACAATTTTAAACTTGAGGCTATGGTTCATATTATCCTTGATTATATAGTTCCGAAATAAATCGTATATTTATGTTTTCATGAAACATATTTGGTTGGTATGTTTTAGTTAATTAGTTGATATGAAAAATGCTTCTTGTAGTAGGGAAGCATTTTTTTTATATATTTATACTTTATTAATCATTAAATACAGAAATACAATGAAAAATTTCCTTGTAGTACTCCTAATGGCTTTTACGTTTTCCATTGCTTCGGCAGAGGTTCCTAAGCTATTAGATGATGATGTTGGCATTGAGCTAGTATCATTCGTTGATTCAGTTTCACCGGATGCAGTTGTCCTTAATCAAACAGAGAGTTTTGATTTTGAGATAACAAGTGCTTCTACCTTAGAAAAGATTAATCGTATTGATCGCACGTTCTTTGTTCCCTCGTATATGGGTCCAGACTTGTTTCGAAGGAGTCGTTATAGGTATAATTACATAAACATTATCGAGAAGCCACCATTAGAAACCCTCCCCAATAGATTGTCGAGCTTTCGCTCGGTTGGGAAACAGGTGAGTCTACGGACACAATAAAATATCTAAATATTTGAATTTAAAGCCTTGCATTCGTGTTAGGCTTTTTTTTGTATCTTGCACTTGCTATAATGAATGTAGTTTTAATTAACTCAATACTTTTTCCACCTGTTTCGGCAGGTGGTTTTTTATTATAATAGGTTATGATGTATGTGGAGGAAAAGGGGATGTATGGATGTACTATTATAAAAGTTTGCGGATTACGTCTAATAGGCGTAGCTTTGTTAAAAATTATAAATAATATTTTATGAATAAAGTAATGAGTGTTATTAAAGGGCTAGAAGGTATTTGGGTCGGAGAGACTAATTTATTGGTTACCCCTCTAGAAGATTATTATAAGAATAAGAATTCTAGTCAGTTCTCTACAGCGGATGCTGAAGAGTATCTATATGATGTAGGAGTGATTGAGGCTGTTGGTGAGCAGGGTAATGCGGCGGCAGTTGGTTGTGTTGTTTTTTATCACAGTGAAGTTTCAATGATGATGAAGTTCCCTGGTGTTGGAGATAGGGAGCGTTTTTTAAATGTAGCGAAAGAAGCTGTTATTGCTATTCGTTTAGATGAGTATATTTTCAAGGAAGTTTAATTTAAAATAATTTATTATGTCTGCTAAAAAAAGTAATGAAGACAAAGCAAAAAAGCCAACAGTTAAAAAGCCAGTAGCTAAAAAGAAAGCTATGGTTAAAAAAGAAGATGTGGTTGCATTTGATGTTCCAGTTGTGGATCCTATTATTATTGATGAAGAACAGGTTATCGATGGTGCTAAAGAGAATGCTCAGATTGCTAAGGCAATGAGTGAAACAAAGTCTCCAGAAGAAGGTGCTAATAAAGGCAGTACTGGATTACCGAAACCTGATTTATCAGATTTAGAAAAATCCCTTAAAGGCGAAAGTTTCGGTTTCGACAACCCAGAGTTTGCGAGCGATGATATTCTCGAGTACATCAAAAATGATGATATTCTCGAGCACATCGAAAATGATGAAACTATCAATCCTAATTCAGAATTAGTTGAGCACATCAAAGAGATTCGTAAGAATGCTGACAGGATGCAAAAGATTATTTTAGGAAACCGAAATATTTTTAGTCCTTCTTTAAATGATTCTATGAATAACGGTAGAGCTTGGTTAGGTAAATTACTTGGTTCTATTGGAACAAAGAATCCTTACAATGTTGATGTTAAAACAGCATTTGACATTCCTCCGGCGACAGATGTTGTAAAAAAAGATAAAGAGATTGCTGCTGATATTCGTGAGTTCAGTTTGCTTAGTCCTTTGGAGGCTGTATTAGAAGCACGCGAAGGAATATCTAGTCTTTGTAAATCAATTGATCAACTTTCGGCAATGTGTGTTCCAGGTTATCAAAACAACTTCTTTAAAGATAATCGACACGTTGCTATTTGTATTACAAATTCTTGGTCAAATTACTGTGAAGTAAATTTTGAATTAGGATATAAACTCGGAAAACTTAGAAAATAAATGAACAAAAATATTATATATGGTGATGAGGCCCGTAAAGGATTGCTTGCGGGTCTTGAGCAAATTGAAAAAGCTGTAAAGGTTACATTAGGTCCAAGCGGATCCAATGTTCTGATTAGGGTAAAAGGTGAGGCTCGTCCTTTCTCGGTTAAGGATGGGGTAACAGTTGCTAGAGAAGTTTTCTCTGACGTACCTATTGAGATGGTTGCTATAGAATCGGTTCAGGATGTTGCCAACAAATCTGATGAACTAGCAGGAGATGGTACCACGACTGCAACAGTTTTGGCAGCTGCTATTTTCAAAGCTGGAATTAACTTAGATAAAAACCTCAACCGCTTAGAGGTTAAAAGAGGTATTGATAAGTGTATTTCATTAATTGTAGATGCTTTAGAGTCAAAATCTATTTCGGTTAAAGATTCTCCAAAAATGTTAAAGCAAGTTGCTTTGATATCTTCTAATAACGATGAGGAAATTGCAGATTTGGTTATTGAGGCTTACGAAGCTGCTGGAAAGCAAGGTATCGTAAATATCAAGCGATCTAGAACATACGAAACGTATTTAACTACAATTCAAGGAATGAACCTACCAATGGGGTTAGCTTCTCCTTACTTTATGACAGACATGAAGAACGAGACTTGTGAGTTTGACGAAACCTATGTGTATCTTAGTAATGAGCCTCTTACAGATGTAAGTGAGAACTTCAATCATTTGTTAGAAACTGTTAATGAAGAAACGGCTAATTTACTTATTGTAGTTCCTAAAATCGATGATGTTGTATTGTCAATGTTAGTTACTAATGTCGCAAAGGCAAACTTTAAAGTATGCGTGTGTGTAGCTCCAGACTTCGGTGATGAACAAATGCATACTCTTAGAGATATAGGCTCTGCCCTTGGCAAAGCTCCGTTTCTTAAAGAAGAAGGTGTTCAGTTTAATAGTCTTGCTAAAGAGGACGTAATGGATTCTTTACCAAAAGCAAAAGGCATTAGTGTTGGTTTACAATACACCTCCATTAAAGGCGTAGCTGGAACAAAAGAATACAGAGCGAAGGTTCGTAAGCAAATGGAAGAAAGAGCAGATTCTTTACGAGAAAAAATAAAGACTGTAACAACTCCTTATGAGAAAAACATATTACATATGCGTATCTCTAGGCTTACTGATGGTGTAGCTTATATAAATCTTGGCGCTCATTCAGATACAGAGTTTCTAGAAAAGCAGCATAGGATTAACGATGCTTTGCACGCGACTAAGAACGCTGTTCAGGAAGGTATTATTCCCGGTGGTGGAACGGCTTTGCTGTCATTAAGCAAGATGAAGATATCTACAAGGGAGACAAACCCATCTTTACAGGCTGGTATTGATATTGTGATGGAGGCTATTAAAGAACCGTTTTTTCAAATAATAAAAAATGTCGGTATTGTAAATGTTTCACTTAATGATCTTTCAGATTGTACAGAAAATTGGGAACATGGTTATGATGCTAGAGCGGATAAATTTGTTGTTAGTATGATTAAACAGGGTGTTATAGATCCAGTAAAAGTTACGCGAGTAGCTTTGCAAAACGCAGGTTCTATTTCTGGAATGCTATTGACAACAGAATGTGTAATAATTGACCCATCGGTTTACAGTAAAACGACGAGTCCTAATCCAATGTTCGGATGATAGGTAGCTACGCAAAAGAAGAGGACTTGCAAACAGAAGAAGTTGCAAGTTCTCAAATTAAAGAGATTGGATATACTGCTTCAGGAAAAGCAATGTATATCAGATTTGGGAATGGAAGTGTTTATAGATACAGTCCAGCAACTCAAGAAGATTATGATAATTGCTCTGAATCCGAAAGTAAAGGAAAGCATTTTCATAGTGTTATAAAAAGAAGTATTAACGCAACAAAAATTCACAATGGCTAAAAAAATAACAGAAATACCAACATCCGTATTATTAAATTACCAACAGTTACTTGAGTTTACAAGTAGATCACTATATGGTTTATTTCAAGAAGCTGAAACATTAGCAAAGACTGGCGAGGTAAGTCCGGGATATGTAAGTAAGATTGAAAAAGAATTTCACTTTAAGCTTGGAAAGAATAATGAAGCCAGCGCATCGATTGATAAAGAAATTTGCAAACGTGTAAGAGGACAATTCGGAAAAGATGTAACTTTGTCTGATGATATGGCTAGGATCTCAGAAGCTTTTGAGCAAGAAAGAGACAGGATGTTTAAGCTTAAAGAAAAAAAAGATTTAAAACCTGATACCAGTGTATCTAAGCTTAAATCTAATTTTAAAATTGTAAAAGACGATTAATGATTTCATTTAAAACAACAGGATTTACTATAGAAAAGGTTTCGGACCTTCAGCATCTTTCAGAACAGGACTACGGCTCTATTATGAAAGATGAGCTAAATAATGGTCTTGTAGTTATCATACCTAGTAGATTCAATAATAACAAAGACAAGACTATTTATAAAACAGGATTTGTTATTGAGTTTTTGAAATACATATATCCTGAAAAGAAATTTTCGGATATTTGTGAAATTATAAACATTAGATATCAGGTCTTTTTAGATCGTCGTGCAATCGAAAGAAAAATGAAAGAGTATGACAGTAATGATATATTCAAATGAAAAACAGGGGATCCAAATGGTTCCCTTATTTTTTTATAAATTTGACAAATGTATTTAGTATCCATAAACCCAAAGACCGGTCTTTTAGAGCTTGGAGAAAACAATGATGGTTTACTTGCTATTAAAGAATTTCGTGTTATATTAGACATTGAAGAATTAGGTCTTCAGTGCTTAACTGCGATTGCTTTTGTGGCTGACTATCAATCTCCGAAGAGATTCTATAACATGAAGGACAGACCTAGAGCTGCAATGGAAGAAGTTACTGGCGAGCGTGACAAGTTTATTTGGAAAAGAAAGGAGATTCAGGACGCGTTGATTAAATACGATGCTTTGCAATACGACCCAACTCTTGAGGAAGGTAAGATACATTACCAAAGGAAAGTGAATAAGCTTAGGGAGTTTAGTGAGTCTGAGAAAATGTATGGCAAAGGCCATAAAGGTCCTAATGGGGAAGAACTCACATTTAGAAATCCTGCAACCGTAGCTAAGGAGCTTCGCGATATAAATGCAGATATAAAATATTTTGAAGAACAAGTACAAGGAAAAGATATTTATGAGAAGTCACCAGTTAAGCAAGGATATACTTTGTCTAGATTGGAACAGCTTGTAGATAAGAAGAATTCTTTTTATCAGAAAGTCAGATGAGAAATTCGCGTTTTATCAGTTTTCTGTGCAGGGGCATCGGTGGGAGACTGCTGGTGTCTTTGTTTTTTTAGTGTCACTATATGGAAGTAAATATAGATTGGAATAAATTTGACAGTACTCTTTATCGGCCATTAGTCGAAATGCCAATACCAGATTTTAATCCTGGTACTTTAGCATATGATGATTTTTGGGATGAACAGGATAATCGCTGTCTTAATGGATATAAGCCTTCGAGGTTTATGCCATCGATATCCAATGAGCACTACTTCTATTTAAACATGTGTAAAATTGAGCTTCTTAAGAAAGGAGCTACAAGAAAGTCCTATGATTACCCATTTTATCGGGAGTTAGATCGTAGGCTTTTTGATGAAATAAAAGGAGCTAAAAGACACAAGCATGGTCTTATTGTTGGAAAGCCCCGTAGGGTAGGACTGTCTTGGGTAGGTGCTACAACATCAACCTATGAGTTGTTATTTTACAAAAACGGTAAGATTGGTGTAGCAGCTGGGCAAGATGATAAAGCTCAAGATTTCTATGAGAAAGTAAAAGCGCTTCTAGATAATGTACGTCCAGAGTATGCTTCAGGTATCATTACTAAAAATAGTGAGGAAATAAAACTAGGATATAAGTACATTGATAACAAGCAACCAAAGGAAGGTGGTTTGCTATCTCAAATGTTTATGAAAACGATGTATGCCAAGCCAACAGGGTTTGAGGGTAAATCGTTAGCATTAGTAATTTTTGAAGAGGCTGGTTTATTCGCGGATATAGTAGCAGCTTTCAAATCTACCGAACCTTGTTTCAAAGATGGTTCAAATCAGTTTGGAACTCCAATCGTTTATGGTACCGGTGGTGATATCGAGAAAGGATCTAAAGGTTACAAGAAAATGTGGTACGCTGATAAGGATGTGTACAATCTTAAAAAAGTATTTATTTCTGCGACTGACTTTTACCCTGGTGATGGTATTCCAGATAAAGAAACTAAGAAAACAATTTCATTCTTTGATTTCAGAACAGGACGTACCAATCATAAAGCTGCAAGAATACACATCGAGGCAGAGCGTGAAGCAAAAAAGAATTCAGAAGGCTTCGTAAAACATATTCAGTCATACCCACTTAAAGAGTCTGAAATCTTTATTAAAAACTCAGGAGGTTTATTAAACCGTCAGAAGTTAAATGCGCAGCGTAACAATTTAGAAAACTGTCCTTACCTAATTCAAACAGGTAGATTAGAGTGGACCACTAAAGACCCAACAACACTTAGGCTTATTGCTCGGTCAAAAAACATAAAGGAAGAAGATAAAATTCATTTCCAAAGAGGTTCTAAGATTAAATTTATTGAAGATGAAGAACTTGGTACTATTAAAAAACTTCTGGATCCAGTCGACCAGAAAAAAGTTGCGTACAATCCTGATATTATCGGTTGTGATAGTTATGATGATGAGGTTGCAGAAGGTACTGGTTCATTAGGAGCTACTATTGTATATCGTTGTTTTCATGGGGTTACTCACCCTTACAATATGCCTATCGCGTATGTAATGGATAGGGGTACTTCTGATAATGATGATGAATTCTATTCTAATACATTAAGACTTGCTATCTATTATGATTCAGAGGTATTGTTAGAATGGACTAAGATTTTAATTAAAACTCACTTCGAAGATGTGGGAGCATTACAGCATTTAAAAGGTCGGCCGGACTTAAGTGGTGAGGGATACAATTCAAAAGCAGTAAACCAGTATGGATTTAAAATGTCTAACCAACATGCTTTTAAAATAATTGTAAGATTATTAAAGAAAGAGGTTAATGAGAATTTCAACAATATATGGTTTGAAGAAATACTAGACCACCTGATTGATTTTGGTGATGCCAATGCCGATTTAGCTTCAGCTTACGGAATGGTTCTTATTTCTAGACTTGATAGTTTTGGAGATTTAACTGATGGAATTGATGAAGATACTGAATATGAAGGTGATATTTTAGACAACATGGGGCATTGGGTTATTGAAGATGGTATTCGTATCTTTAAGACCTACGCTGAAACTCAAGACTATGATGATGGGTTTGATCAAGAGAAAGTTCATGTGTGGAATCCAGAGTACGACCTCAGCGGAGAAGAAAAGAAAAGCTATGAGCAGGCTAAAATAAGCTCTATAAATAAGATTAAAAAAGAACGTGAAGATATTCTTAAAAAGTACGGAAATGACCCAATGGCTTTTGTACTTGAACAGCATCACAATAAATTGAATGAAAATTAATACCTTTATAAAAAATATATTATGAGTGTTTTAGGAATTCCAGACCAGACGATACCAGAATCGTTAAAGGACAAGCAGTGGCACGTAAACCACAATCTTGCTCACTCTTCGTTTACATTAAGTACTAATTACGACGACCAAAGAAAATATATTTTAAAGATGTTTCGCGGATATAATGCCGAGCTTGGCCCTGCAGAAACTAAATTAGCACAAGCAATTACTTGTCCAAATGGATATGATTTAGGTATTGAGTATATAGTTTATCCTCTTATTCAATCAAAAATAGAACAAGCGATCGGTGATTTTATTCGTAGACCTATAAAAAGTAGAGCCTACGCAATGGACAAATCTTCTAAGAATGCTAAGTTTCAGAAGAAACTTGAAATGCTCGGTGAAGAAATTATGAGAGACATAGCCGAACAGTTAAATCCTGATTTGGGCTATACTCCGGAAACTCCATTAAAAGATTTAGATCTTCCTGAAGATGTAGAAGAATTCTTTTCACAAGACTTCAAATCTGTAGCTGAAACAGTAGCTAACGATTTAATAGATTTATTCTTAGATGTACGTGGAGAAAAGAAAAAACTTAAAGGTATGTTTAGAAACTACCTTATTTCTGATAGAGGACACGCTGTATTAGATAAAGCTAAAGGACATACGACAATGTACGGCACACATCCTTTAGATTGTGACTATGATTTAGATCCTTATAAAGTTGTTCAAGACGACCACGAGTTCTTTTATCAAACCTGGTGGCTTACTCAGAATGAAATTTACAATACATTTCCAGAACTTGACAAAGGGCAAAAAGAGTCTATAAATATCATGTTCACGAATATGACATCTTTAAGCACTAGCTCTCATGACTCGGAGCAGCTTTCATCTTCAATGAAATATGACGGTTGGTATAAGACTGACAATAAAGTGAATCGCATTCGTTTAAGTAAGTGTATGTGGAAGTCTCAAAAGACAGTTAACATTAAGGTTAATGAAAATAAGGAAGGTCAGAAATTTCATAAAAAATTAAAAGAAGGAGATAGAATTAGAAAAACTGATACTATCAAAAAATATATTGGTGAAGTTCCTAGACATTGTATTATGTTGGGCCCAGAGATTGTATTAGAGTGGGGTGTAATGGAACAGCGATTATCAAAGAAAGATGCTCCTTGGGCATGTACACTGCCTGTTATTTCTATTGTAAGAGATAATGACAGTGGTACATCTCAAGTTAAATCAATGGCTTCTAAATTATATCAGCTTCAAGAACTAGCTTCGGAAACGTTATTTGAAATTCGTCTTGCTCTTAAGAAAGTTGGTAATTCAAAAGTTCTTTTATATGATACGGCTCAAACACCAAAGGCATTTACCAAAGGTGGTTATGAGAATGGTCTTAACAGGGTAATGCACCACGTTAAGAAAGATCAGTTTCTTATGTTTAATTCTAAAGACAAAGGAGCAAAACAAAACTTCAATCAATTTACAAGTTTAGACCTCAGCCAAAAAGGAGTTATTCAAGATTTATTTAATGGTCTTGCGATTATAGAAGATTTAGCTGCTAAGTTCACTGGGTTTACACCAGAGAGGGAAGGTAACATTGGTCAATACCAAACAGCGACAGGAACCGACAAAGCTATTAGAGCTTCGGCTGCGCGTACTGAAGTATTCTATACACCATTCGATGAGTTTGTCCAGGCTATTTTAAGCAAGGCTATCATGAAAATGAAATTTGATTATGAAGAAGGTGAAGTATTGCAATATGTAATTGGAGAGTTTAAAACAAAATTCTTAAAATTATTTAAAGAGTTTTTCCTTTCTGACATGGGTATATATCTAGGTGATGCAAGAAAAGACCAAGAAATGAGCGATATCATAGATAGAGCTGCTGAGGTTGCATTAGGTAATAGCTCGGCGCCAGAAATGGCTTTAGGTCTTATTGAAGTATTTGAGGGAGATAGCGCAAATGAAAAGAAAGCTGTTTTTCAAAGAATGGTTAATTCTATGGCTAAACTTAGAGAGGAACAAGCTAAGGCAGATGCAGAACAAGCACAAGCTGCTATGGAAGCGGAAGCTAAAAGCAAGGAAGATGATAGAACTCTTACTAGAGATGGTTATCAAAAAGACAAAGATGTGGCATACATTTATAAAGATGGTAAAGCACAAGATGGTCTTCAGAAGAACCAGTCTCAAGAACGTCAAACAGCGGCGAAACTTGATGTTGATTTAGAGAAATCTAGAGAGCAGAATAGACAAAAAGAATAAGTAAAATAATTTTTTATAAATTTGTTAAAACTAAACTATGAATAAGCAAGGCACAGAAAACCTAGATTTCCAAGAAGACATGTTTCCCAAAAGCGATGCAAATGCGTTATTTGAATTTGACCAAGACGACTTGGACGATAAAGATGATACTTTTGATCCAGAAGATTACGATGGTGTAGTTTTAGATAAAGACCCATTGTTAGTTGCAGCTGAAGAAGAGGCAAAAGAAAATGAAGAAGAAGAGGAAAAGGATACTGGGTTGAACTTTGAAGATAAAAAAGAAGAAGATAAAGGAGGAGACTTTGATATTGAAGCTTTGAATAAAAAAATGAATACTAACTTCGAGAATGAAGCTGAGTTTAAATCATTTTTAGATGGAAAAAAAGAAGAAGAAGAAAAAGAAACTAATGAGAAAACTCTAGAAGATGCTGAACTTACCCTTGACTTTTATGAGCCTTTATTAAAGTTAGAGGACCAAGCTCTTATGACTAAGCAGTTTGAAATGATTGCTATCAACAATAAGCAAAATCTGAATGACGAAGATGTAAAAATTGATATTGAAGAGCAAGTTCAAGATTTAATAGATTCAAGAACACTAAGCCTTCAGGCTGCTAAATTAAGAGGTGAGATAGAAAACTTAAAAGTAAATCCAGCTATAGAGGCAAAGCGTGGGGTTGTCTCTCAACGTGAAGCAGCCGCAGCAGTATTAGAAAAAACAGAAAAAGAAGAATTACAAAATGTATTTGCCAAGATCTCTAAACAACAAAGTTTCTTTGGGGTTAATCTTGACAACAAAAAAATAGTCGACACGTACAAGGATGTACAGTCGGGTAAGTTTATCGATGAGTTGAAAGCCGATAAAGAAGCTTTAGCTGAGCTCGCCCTGTTCCGAATATACAAAGAGGAAATCTTTAAATCTTCGACAGGGATGAAGTATGAGGATGGTATTAAGGCCATGTTGGACGAATTCAAAAACAACAAGGATTCTAAGCCAATTCCCGGAACTAGTAGTAGACGAAGTTCCCCAGCAAGCAGCGCTTCAACACAAGATGGACTAATCGCAGATGTGCTTTATAACGCACCTGTGAAAAAAGAAGAGTAAACATGAACAATGTTCTAGTTATTTTTCAAAATTATGTATCCTTTTGCAAAGTGGCCAAGGGCAATTAAGTAGGAGGTTTTTAAAACAAATTATTAATTTTAAAAATCTATTTTAACATGGGAGTTTTATTAAGAGGGAGCCAAGAAAGGTTTAATCCCCAAATTCACACAGAAGCAAATTCATTAACAACGTTAATGAAGAAAGACTTCGCAGTCAAAAGAAAGACTTTTGACTTATTTACAAAATACAACAAGTTTCAATCTTGGATGTATTACTCTGGTCGTGTAAACCAAGGTATCAAAAAAGGAAAGCTTAAGGCTGCCTCTAATGATATCAATGACAATGCATATCGTGTTAATTACGAAGGTATGGACATCTTACCTGCATATTCATTTGGTCAAGCACAAGTCGGTACTCTTTTCGATGCTGCCAATCCAAATCCTGATATGACGGCTAATGGATTTACAAATACTGGAACTATCAATGCTGGTTTTACCAATGTTGCAACAAACACATTAATTTCATTTTCGGTAACTCACGATCCTACTTCTGAAATTTATGGTGACAAATTCAATCCTAACGACAAAATTGTTTTAGACAATGGTTTAGGTGTGAACGTTATCATAACTTCACCAGGTCGTAGAGCTTCTACAAATGACCATTATGTGTATGATGGAAAAACCATTGGACCTGCTGCTTTGTTTAGCACAAGTCATTTGGCTGATGGGAATGTTCTTACTGAGGCTGGTTCTGCTTTCGGAGAAGGTTCATTGAAAGGTTCACAAAGAACCAACCGTAACAAGTGGAGAATTAACTATTCTTTTATTACTCGTTACAGTTTGACAATGACTGGTTCTGCTAAAAAGCAGAAAATTGCTTACATCTACAACTCTGACAAGAGAGATAGTAAGATGTGGGAATTCCAAGAAGTTCTTCGTGGAGAAGGTGTTTTCCGTATGATGAATGAGTTAGCATTGCGTTATTCTCGTATCTCTATGGATCCATCAACTCACGCATGGTTTGAGAACTACGGTACTAACAATTTAACAGTAGACGGCTTCCAAGCTGAATCTGGAATTGAAGCACCGGTAATTGGAAATGGATGGATTCCTGAGATTGAAGACAATGCAACGTTTGATTACAACCCAAACAATGGATTGGCCCACACTCTTATTGAAGGAATTACCAATGTTCTTGCAACTCGTTCGCCAAAAGGAAATCGTGGTAACACGTTCTTAGCTGTAACTGATCGTATCGGTTCTATTGCTATGGATTTTGGAATGAAACGTTTAATGCAATTTGATTTCAATACGTCTGCTTCTGGAGCTTCAAACATTGTTTACAATGTTACAAGTGGAGAGGAAATGACTCTTGGATTTGAAGTTACTAAGTACAAGCATTTAGGTAACGAGTTTATCGTTATTGAAGATGAATTGCTTAACCACCCAGGATTGTTTCCTACGAATGGTGGGTTAGTCGGTACAGGTAATATCTATATCTTAAATGCTACAGATATTGACGGTGTACCAAACTTTGAGGTTCTTTCTCGTTCAGGTCGTAACTTGATCAGAAAGAATGTTGATGGA
>TARA_R110000772_G_scaffold268420_1_pt1 | contig 21473 bp, 21 predicted proteins | sample TARA_R110000772 | Tara Oceans TARA_R110000772 (sample SAMEA4397948) | marine metagenome | biome: Polar Biome; feature: [SRF] surface water layer (ENVO:00010504); material: water (ENVO:00002006), including particulate matter (ENVO:01000060) such as... | depth 5 m | reverse complement strand
TAACCTGAAGGTCGCAGGTTCAAATCCTGCCCCCGCAACCAAACAAAAAGCCCCTAAACCAAACGGTTAGGGGCTTTTTGTTTGGCCAAATCACAGCCGACAAAATCCAAGGGGCAACCTATGGAAAGCAGATGGAAGCATGGGGTTGTGCATGAAATTCTGAAAACATACGGTTCTTGCAACCATTGTTATGGTGCGCGGAGCGAAGGAAAGAGGTGAAGGGCGCCAGTGATGCCCGTCATTCCCGAAATGTGCCGAAACGTATACCGTGTAAGGCAATTCGCTAGCCGGTTTGAACGCCACATGAAAAAGGCGGTCCGGAATGACGGGCCGGAGGAGGCTATGTGGCCTATTTGGACAACCATACGGTCATGGCGACCGATGATATGGACGAATTGCACGCTGCCGTTGCGGGATTGACGGGGCGGCATCAATTCGACGTTCGCGGTGACAGAACCGCTTTGTCCGCCAGAATCGCCGTGGCATCGTTCGGGGAACTCAATCTTGTGCATTTCGGGTACGGCGACGTTCGGATCGATGTTTCCTCCGGCGAGGAGGGGGATGACGGGCTGTTGTTCTATGTGGTGACGGGCGGTGGCGGCAACTTGCGCCGCGGCAGTACGGAAATGGGCTTTTCCATGATGCGGGGCGTCGTACGAGACCTGTCCTGTTCGATCATGGTGACGCAAGAGGGGCTCTCGGGGTTTGCCCTGCCGATGTCGAAAGAGAGAGTGCGCCGGCATGCCCACGCGGTGATCGGCGCCGATGTGGGGGCGGCCCCGGTGATGTTCGATGAGGGGATCGATATGACGACCCCGGGCGGGCACCAGTTTCGCAATACTGTGCATTTTGTCGCGAACGCCTTGGACGGCCCGCTTCGGGAAATGGACAATCCAATCCTTGCCCGGCAAATGGAAGAACTGCTTCTGACCCAAGTCCTGACGTTTCTGCCCAACAATTTTTCCGACGCAATTGCGGATTGCGCAACACGGGTGGCCTTGCCCTATCATGTCAAACGGGCGCGCGATTACATTCATGCCCATGCCCATACGGCGGTCAGCGTCGCCGATATCGCCGCGGCGGCCGGATGCGGCTATCGAACCGTGCAAAACGCCTTCAAGGACGTCTATGGCATGTCACCCATGGCTTATCTGCGGCTTGTCCGGCTGAAACGGATTCACAGCGCATTGCGTAACGGCGGCGAGGACGGGGCGACCATCGCGCAAATCGCCCGGGCCTGGGGGTTCGGCCATATGGGGCGATTCGCCGAGATTTACCGCCGCCAATTCGGTGAATTGCCCTCGGAAACGGTCCGAAAGCGCGCGTGAATTCCGCCGACGTATCCACAAACTGTATTCAGTATCCGAAAAGCGCCGAATAAAAGCCTGCAACGTGCCGTGCGCATTCTCCAGCCTGAATTTCATACATAAAGTGCTTCCGATCGGGCCATGCCTTCCATCCTGAAGGACATGCGGCGCGGGGTGACGTCTGCCGGCAGTTTTTCTTTCGGGGGCCAAGAACGAAGGCCCGCCGGTTTTTGCGCCGCGGGATGCGGGCAATGGTGAAACAAGACGCGATATTGAGGATTGAGGAACGGCCGATGAGGATTCTTTTCAAATCTGCATTCTTCCCCATTTTGGCACGGGGGGTGTTGCTGGCCCTGATCGCGTTCGCCGGCATGGCGAACCCGTCCGACGCGGCGGCGCAACAGACGCAGGCGGCCTTTTCATCAAGCGGCCATGCGATTTGCGGGGGATTGGATGTGCGCACGGGCAAGGTTTTAGATCCGTGCGGTTTCGAAAGTGCGAAATATACGGGCAAGGCTGTCGGGAAATGCCCAAGCGGATCGTTCTTCGATCTCGGTACGTGGTCCTGTTATTCGTGCCCTCGCGGCTACAACCGGACGGCGTTGGCGGTCGACACCCCTCAGGCTTGTTCGAAGACGGTTCAGGCCGAATACAAGTATGCAAAACGGGTCGGCGGGCATAAAGCCTGCCCGACCGGGTCGTTCAAGGATCCCCGCAACGGCGGCGAATGCTGGCAATGCCCGTCGGGGTTCGGCCGCACCATGTCCGCTGTGGACGCCTGGGACGCCTGCGGCAAATTTGGCGCAAGCGCGCGCCGGGCTGAATTCATCGACCGGGTTTGCCCCGAAGGCACCTTTCCTGATCCGAACGGCGGTTGCTATTCCTGCCCTGATGGTTTCCGCCGCACGGCCGCCGCGGTGACCGGGCATAACGCGTGTTTCCGCAATGAAAGTTTGCAGCCGGCGGAGAAAAAGGCGGCGTTGAGCTGCAAGGCCGGCGAACACTTTGACTTCATCGACGGGGGCACCTGCTGGGAATGCCCTGAGAATTCAGTGCGCACTGTCCTCGGCGTGAAGACGAACCAGGCCTGCGAGTACACCAACATCCGCTGGGAGGCGGCCAAGCGCACGCCGAACGGGTTGTTCAAGCTGCCGGGCGGCCACGAGATCGCGGCCGAGGTCATCAAGGAGCGCACGCGGATCGACGAGATCCTCGACGAGGCCATCAAAGCGGAAAAGGCGAGAGGTACCGAGGCCGCCAAATTCAGAGACGAAGCCTGGGAGCATATCCGGACGGGGCCTGAAAGTTCTCCGGTCCTGATGGCGGCCGTCTACAAACGCGTTTTCGATCTGATCAAGAACGGTCCGAGGACCAAGCCCGAACGGGACTTGCTGAACTACATGGCCGTCTATGTTCAGCAGTCGCGCCAGTTGGCCGCCTCGGAAATGAACAACATCTGGCAAAGCTGGGCCCGCGGCCAGGAGGCGCGCACATCGGCACTGGCCACAAGAAGTATGCACAGTGCCTATGACGTCGGCGTCGCCCCACCGGATTTGGAAAGCCTGGTCGCCACCGTCATGCATCTGACGCCCAGCGCGGCGATGGCGGCCGCGTTCCTCGGCGCGTATGCGCTCGAAAACGTGTCGCCCGCGTTCGCTCAGCTGACGGCCCGCGCGGCGGTAGCAATAAGACCCTTCAATTGGGTGCAGAAAATCGCCTCACTCCAACAAACTGCGGAGAAGGCCGGAGCCGCGATTACCCACGCCGCCGCCGCCGCCCAGGCCGGAGCGGGGGTCATCGGCGCTTTTGCCTGGCCCCTGGCGATCATGACGGCCTCGTCGGTAATCTTCAGCATCGCGACGGACAACACCTTGGCGCAGAACCGACAGATAGCCATCGTCAACGACGCTCTGGAGACGGCGAAGAAGCCGGTGAACCTGTCCCGCCTGATCCTGACCCCAGAAGGTCGGATGGAAGTCATGAGCAACTGGGCGCTGATGACCCAGGAGTATTACAAGCCCAACGCCGTCACCTGGAACAAGCTGCTGCCGCGGGAGAACACGGCGACCGTGAACGTGAACGGCCAGGCCATCGTTGTCGATGTTCCCGCCGTTCCGACCGCGACACTGGAAGGCGACCGTGTCGTCGTCAATGCCCCCTCGACGGGACTTCGGCCATCGGCCTCGGACTGGACCAAGATCGACGGCGCGGCCCGCGATGTCGCGATTGGATCGGACGGCACCGTCTACGCGATCGGTGTGACCAAAAAAGGCAGCGGGTATGAAATCTTCAAACGCGCCAAGACCGCCAGCAAGTGGACTCGGATGGACGGGACCGCGACCCGCGTTGCGGTTTCGGGAACCGTGGCCTGGGTCGTGAACGGCAAAGGCCATATTTTCGCCCAGTCGGGTTCCAAATGGCAACGCATCGCCGGCCCTGCCGCGCAAGACATCGGCGCCAGCGCCAAGGCGGTGTGGATCGTCGGCAGTGACGGGAAAATCCACGTTCGTGCCGGCAATAACTGGCAGGGTGTCGCGGGAACTGCGCAGCGGATCGACATCGATCAGAACGGCAGGCCGTGGGTCGTGAACGACCGTGGAGACATTTACGTGCACGACAACAACATGAAATGGCAAAAGCTTCCCGGCGCCGCCATCGATGTCGCCGTCGATGTCCCGGGCATGGCGCGAATAGTCGGCAAGGACGGCAAAACCTACGTCTTCAACGAGATGAGGCGGAACTGGGATGCGATCTCGCAAGACACGGAGTCCGAAGCCATCGGCGCCGGCGGCGGACAAGTGTGGCGGCTGACCAAGAAGAACGAAATCTACCAGCTTCATTAGCTGTTTAGTCTTGGTGTTTTCTGGAGTGGATTGCAGACGAACCGTTCTGGCTTTTCAGCCCATGCTTTGCACTGCCAAATCTCAGCACGACTGCGAAATGTCATGGATCTGTGAAGGGCCTGACAGGCGAGTTTCTCAAACGTCGACTCATCGACCTGCGCGAATCCAGCCGCAGACCGCACCCCGCGATTGGTTACAGTTCTTCCCACAGGCGGTTTTCGAATTCCAGTTCTTCCTCGCACGCGACCAGATCACAGGCGGGAAAATCGTCTTTGGTGACGATGGCGAAGCCGACGTCGCCGACCCCAGTCACGACGACATGGCGGATGTTTCGGTCCTTCATTAGTCGAACGGCTTCGATTTCCAAGCAGCTGCCGGCGAGACAATGGGGGGCCTGCGTCATCACCTCACCAACCGCCGTCGTCTTGGGGTCTCGTCCCATGTCGAGAACCTTGCAGATGAAATCGCTGCTGGTGAATACGCCCGCCAGGACACCCTCTCTCAGCACCGGAACGGCGCTGAACCGATGCCGCTGCATTTGCTTCACCGTTTCCGATACGGACGCCTCAGGGGGAACGGACAGCAAAACCTGCCCCTTCACGATTTCGCTCAATTTCCTGTGAGACATCCTGGATGCTCCTGCCATCACGCTTTTTCCATTGTCAGCTATCCGGTGGCGCACGCATTGACGGGCGTCAACATTGACTCCGCCCTAGGCGCGGCTACTCAGCGATAGACCGCATGGAATTGACAAAGGCCCGGTTCTGGGCATTGCTCTAGTCAGACAGACCATACCAAAAGGAATTCCATTCATGAGACTAATGATGTTCGAAGCGTCCGGCGGGCCGCGCCTGGGCGTGGTCGAAGGCGACAAGGTAATCGACGTCGCCGCCGCCGACCTGGCGTTGCCAAAAACGATGCTGGCCCTGATCGAGGCTGGCCCGGACGCGCTCGCCCGCGTCGCCGCCGCCGTCAAGGGGGCCGGCGCCGAAGCGACCCTGGCGCTCAAGGACGTCACGCCGGCGCTGCCGATCGAGCGGCCGGGTAAGTTCGTCTGTGTCGGCCTGAACTATGCCGCCCATGCGCGCGAAGGTGGGCACGAGCCGCCCAAGTATCCGTCCCTGTTCGTGCGGTGGCCGTCGTCGCTGGTCGCCGCCGAGGCGCCGGTCATCCTGCCCAAGGTCTGCGAGCAGCTGGATTACGAAGCCGAGTTGACCTTCGTCATCGGCAAGGGCGGCCGTGCGATCCCGGAAGACAAGGGGCTGGACCACGTGTTCGGCTACACCCTGTTCAACGACGTTTCGGTCCGTGCCTGGCAGCGCTATACGCCGCAATGGACCCAGGGCAAGAATTTCGACGGCACCGGCCCCTTGGGCCCGGTCGTGGTGACGCCGGACGAACTGCCGGCGGGGGCGTCCGGCCTGCGCATCACGTCGCGGGTCAACGGCGAGACGCGCCAGGATTCCAATACCGGGGACCTGATCTTCGGCGTTGCGCGGCTGGTCGCCATCCTGTCCGAATTCATGACGCTGGAGCCGGGCGACGTGGTCGCCACGGGCACGCCGTCGGGCGTCGCCCATGCCATGAAACCGCCGGGTTGGATGAAGGCTGGCGACCGGGTCGAGGTCGAGGTCGAAGGCATCGGCATCCTGGGCAATCCCATCGTCGCCGAGGTCTGACCGGAATGATCGGGGAGGGGCGGCGTGGGCCGCCCCTTCACCCGTGACAGGGCGGAATTCAAGGTTATGATTAATCCCATGGCGCGCCACGCGCGCGAAGGGGAGAGACTGCCATGACCGCCTGCCGCCTGACGACCGCCGCCGTTACCCTTGTCCTTGGCGCGATGATCGCCGCCGCGGGCCCGGTCCGGGCGGCGGACGGCCGCATCGGGGTCGAACTCAACAAGCTGGAACCGCTGGCCAGCGCCTGCCGCGCCTATCTGGTGTTGACCAATAAGGCGGGCACGGCGTTCCGCGACTTGAAATTGGATCTGGTGATCTTCGATACGGACGGCATCGTCGCCCGCCGCGTGGCGGTGCAGGGCGGGCCGATCCCCGACGGCAAGACGTCGCTCAAGGTGTTCGACATCGACGGCGTGCAATGCGCCAAGATCAGCCGTTTCCTTTTGAACGGCGTCATGACCTGCGACGCCCAGGGCGGCACGCCGGGCGACTGCGCCGGGCTGATCGACACCACCTCGCGTGCGGCGGCGCCCCTCATCAAGTGACGGCGCCCCAGAGGGGCGGTTTTCATTCCACCTTGCAAAATTATGCATATCGTCCTTCCGGGCTCTGCAGCGATCCCATAGACTTGGCCAGCGGGTGCTGAGTTTTCGGGAGGATCGACGATGCCCCTTCATCGACGACATCTGCTGGGCTTGCTCGGCGGCCTGCCGTTTGCGGCGATGCCGAGGGGCTTGCGCGCGGCGGGGCGGCGGATCACCGATTCCGCGGGCCGCCCGGTGGCCGTGCCGGATCGGGTGGCCAAGGTGTTTCCCGCCGGGCCGCCGGCCTCGATCTTCCTCTACATGATGGCGCCGGACCTGTTGGCGGGCTGGTCGCGGGCCCTGCGCGGCCAGGAACGGGCGGGCATTGCCGAAAAATACCACGACCTGCCCGAAATCGGCCGCCTGACCGGGCGCGGCGGTAGCGCCAACCTGGAAACCGTCATGGTCATGAAGCCGGACCTGATCCTGGATTACGGCTCGGTCAAGCCGACCTATGTTTCCCTGGCCGACCGGGTGCAGGCACAGACGGGTATTCCCTATGCCCTGATCGACGGACGGTTCAACAACATCCCCAAATCCTTCCTCACCCTGGGCGATTTGGTCGGCAGGCCCGACCGGGGGGCCGCCTGCGCCGCCAAGGCCCAGGCAATCATCGACGATCTGGCCGCCGCGCGTGCCGCCCTTCCGCCGTCCGGCCGCCCGCGCGTCTACTACGGGCGCGGCGCCGACGGCCTGCAGACGGGCGTGAAAGGTTCCATCAACGTGGAACTTCTAGGCCATGCGGGGGCGGTCAACGTCGCCGATCAGGCGGGCGAGGGGGGCCTGACCAAGGTGTCGCTCGAACAAATCCTGGGCTGGGACCCGGACGTGGTGCTGACCACCGATCCCAACTTCTTCGATCTGGTATGGACTCATGACGTGTGGAAGACGCTGCCGGCGGTCAAGGCCGGGCGGGTGTATCTGTCGCCGACCGTGCCCTGGGGCTGGTTCGACCGCCCGCCCTCGGCCAACCGTCTGATCGGCCTGCACTGGCTGCTCGCCGTGCTTTATCCCGACCGCTTCCTTCGGGGCTTGGAGGAACGGGCGCGGGATTTCTATTCCTTCTTCTATCACCTGGATCTGGATGTCGATCGTCTGGCCACGATCCTGGGCCCGGGCAGCCATCCCGGCAATCCCCGGAAACCGTGACCGTGGAAACGGCACCGGCGATCTGGGTACGCCGGGGCGCGCTGGCCACGCTGGGTCTGGGCGCGGTCGCGCTCCTATTCTTCGCCGCCGCCACGGTCGGCCAGTTTCCCGTGCCCTTAGTCGATGTCGCCCGCATTTTGTGGGAAGGCGTCACGGGCCTGCCCCAGGACGTGTCCGACCGGGCCCGCGCCGTGGTCATGGACATCCGGGTGCCGCGCCTGGCCTCGGCCCTGCTGGTCGGCCTTGCCCTGTCGGCGGCGGGGGCGACCTATCAGGCCGTGTTCCGCAATCCCCTGGTCGCCCCGGACATTCTGGGCGTGACCTCGGGCGCCGGGCTGGGCGCCGTGCTGGCGATCTTTTTGAGCCTGCCCGTGGCGGCGATCCAGGGCATGGCCTTCGTGTTCGGCCTGGGGGCGGTGACCCTGGTCTATGGCGTGTCCCGCGCCGTCAAGGGCGCGCACGATCCGATCCTGGTGCTGGTCCTGGCCGGGGTGGTGATCGGCGCGGTCATGGGGGCGGGGATCGCGGTGCTGACCTATCTGGCCGATCCTTACGATCAGTTGCCGGCGATCACCTTCTGGCTCATGGGCTCGCTCGCGGGCGTCACCTTCGCCGACCTGGGTAATGCTTGGCCCGCCGTGGCCCTGGGGCTCGGGCCGCTTTTGTTCCTGCGCTGGCGGGTCAACCTGATGTCGCTCGGCGATGACGAGGCGCGCGCACTCGGCGTCGATACGGAACGCCTGCGCTTGGTCCTGGTGGTCTGCGCGACCTTGGCGACATCCTCCGTCGTCGCCATCGCCGGGACGATCGGCTGGGTCGGCCTGATTATCCCGCACATGGCGCGCTTCGTGGTCGGGCCGGAATTCTCGCGTCTGCTGCCGGCGACCATCCTGATGGGGTCGGTCTATCTGCTGGGCGTCGATACCATCGCGCGCGCGGCGACGACCGTGGAAATCCCCTTGGGCGTGCTCAACGCCTTTGTCGGGGCACCCCTGTTTCTCTGGGTATTGGCCCGGGCGAGGCTGTCATGGCGTTAGAAATCGAAACCCGCGCCCTCGCCACCGGCTACCTGAAACATCCCGTCGGCCGCGACATGAATCTAACCATCGCGGGCGGGCGGGTAACGGCGCTGCTTGGCCCCAATGGTTGCGGCAAGACGACCCTATTCCGCACCCTGCTAGGCCTGCTCAAACCCCAGGGCGGGCAAATCCTGATCGGCGGCGACGATCTGGCCCAGTTGTCCCGAAGCGAGGTCGCCAAGCTCGCCGCCTACGTGCCCCAGGTGGTCGAGGGTTATTTCCCGTTCACGGTCCTGGATGTGGTGCTCATGGGCCGAGCGCCCCATCTCGGCATGTTCTCCGCCCCTGGGGCCGAGGACCGGCGGATCGCCGAAGGAGCCTTGGACGAACTACGCATCACCCATCTGGCCGCACGGCCCTTCACCGCCATTAGTGGTGGGCAGCGGCAGCTGGCCCTGATCGCCCGCGCGCTTGCCCAGCAGGCTCCCGTGATTTTCATGGACGAACCCACGGCGAGCCTGGATTTCGCCAACCAGTTTCACGTTCTGGATTGCGTGCGGCGGCTGGCCGGGGCGGGGCGGACGATTGTCATATCGTCGCATCATCCGGACCACGCATTGCGTTTCGCCGACCGGGCGGTGCTGATGAAAGGTGGCGGTATTCTGGCCGACGGTCCGACAGCGGCGGTGCTGACGGGCCCGGCGCTCAGCGACGTCTACGGCATGGCCGTGCGCATTGCCGAGGTTTCGGCGCGGCCGGGGGACGACGTGCGCGTCTGCGTGCCTGACCCGGGTGCGGCGGACTAGGACTGGAAGGGTCTTAGGTCAGGCTGTTGGGATCGTAGGGATTGGCGAAGCGCAGGGCCGGTGCTTCCGTGGCCCGATGGTCTTCCCGCGCGGCGGGGGTTTCGGACCCGTTGCGCGGCGTCTTCGACAGGGCAGCAACGACCGCGAGAACGGCCTGCGGCTTCAATGCCTGCCAGAGAAACATGTCAACCTGCCGCCGCCAGCGCCGCGGGGGCCGCGAACAGGGGCTCGTCGGCGGTGGCGGGTTCGCGGCGCGCCTGGCAGATGGCTTCGGAAATCTCGCATTCGCATTTGCCGCAGCAGGGCGCGCAGTCGAAATAGGTATGCACGTCGTCCCATTTTTCGGCGCCGGAACGCACCGCTTCCTTGACTTCCGTTTCGGTGATTCCGTTGCAATTGCAGACGTACATGGATGGCGTTCCCGGTGGCGATTTATTGTTGATAATGAGTATCATTCGTTCTGCGAATGATTGTCAATATCGGAATGTTGATCGGGGATTTCAAGGCCCAACCAGGCCATCCGGGGAAATTTTTTCCTGGCTTACGTGTGCCGGGCACCCGGCACGGCCAGCAGATGGTTATCCCAGGGGGCGCCGCCATCGGGCGTGGCCGGTGTGGGCAGGTTCGGCCCGCCGACCAGAAAGGCGCCTAGGCCGCTGGTCAGCACGAAACTGCCGTCGGTGGGGCCCGCAGCCAGGCCGCAGCCGTCGGCGATCGCCATGCTGCCGGCCAGATCGCCCGTCAACGTGTCCCAGAACAGAACCCGGTTGCCGCGCGGCGCGCTGACCGCGGCCAGCTTCCCGCCCCGGTCCACGGCGACGGATCCGCAATAGCCGTTGAGGCCCAGGGTCGTTGCTTCGGGTGCTTCCAGGTCCTTGATCCGTCCCGACCCGGGGCGGTGCAGGCCGACCAGCGGCAGGCCGTCGGCGGCCGGGCCCTGGTCCTGGCAGGCGAACACCACGCGCCCGTCGGCGAAGGCCGCGAGATGGCGGATGCTCAGCTTATGGCGGCGGTCGTCGGGATATTCGATGGTGTCCTCCAGCCTGCCGTTTCCAATATCCACATAGGCCAGATTCGGGCGCATGGTGCCCAGGTTCAGCTTGGCGCGGCCGCTGTCCGGATGGGTCAGGATGCCGCCGTTGGCCACGGCGGCGGTCCGGCCGTCCGACATCAGGATCAGTTCGTGGCAGCCGACGCCATGGCTCGGCAGTTCCGCCACGCGCTTGAACCCGTCGGCGGAATCGTAAATGCCGATGCAGCCGCGTCCGTTGTCGTAATTGTTTTCCGTGGCGAACAGGTGGCGGCCCGTGGGCTCGAACACCGCATGGCCCTGGAAGTGCCGCCCGGCGGGGGCGTGGAACACCCGGGCCGGTCCGTCGCCGTCGATGGCGAAGGTGGCGGCGAAGGTGCCGGGCCGCCGCGCCATGGCCACGGCACGCTTGCCGTCGGGGCTGAGGGCGAAGCCGTGACCCCGCGCGGGCAGGTCGACCTGGCGCAGGATACGGCCCCCGGCATCGGCGACGCAGGCGGCGAAGCGGAAGGGCTCTGCCCGCCCGTCGCCCAACCGGCGCACGCCCAGGTATCGGGGGCCGGCGGAAGCGAATGCCGGTGCCGCCCAGACACCGGGGGCGGTCAGGAACATCAGGCCGCCGGCGCTTAAGGCAAGCAGGGTTCGCCGTTGCCTATCCATAATCAGTCTCCGTCCAGGGAATTAAAGCCGAGGACGAGGTCGAGGGCTTCCGACACGTTGATGACGACCAGTTCGTGCAGGTCTTGGATGTCGTTTTTCAGAACCTTGAGGCGCAGCGGCCCCTTTTCGGTCTCGAGCACCGCCGCGATGGACGGGCCCAGGTCGCGCGTGAACTTGATCAGGTAGGTGAACTGATGGCGGATCAGGTCGTCCTCGCCCTTGCCGATATGGGCGCCCTTGGCCGTGGCGAGGCTGTCGTACAGGTCTTCGAGCGCGACCAGGTTGTGCACCACGTTGCGCAGGGCGCGGCTGCTCATCCAGTTTTCCGCCCGGCGCGGCCGAGCCTTGCCGTCGGATCCCAGGGGGGCGCCCAGCTTCAATTCGGCCACGGCGCCCAGGCCCGTGGCCAGGTCGTTGAACAGGTCCGTGGTCACGCGCTTGGCCGGGCGGTCCGCCGCCGGGTCCTTGGTCCAGCGTGCCTCCAGATCGGTGGCGATGGCGTACAGGTTGACCGAGATGGCCCCGGCCACGGCGCAGGGCGTCACCGGCCCATCGCCGGATTTCAGGGACGCTGGGGCGTCCTTGGCGAACAGCAGGCGTTCCAGGGCGGGAAAGCCCTGCACGGCGACGGAGACATGGGCGAAGCTGTCGGGTTTCAGGATGTCGCCGTTCTTGTTCGCCATCAGGCGTGCAAGGTGCTTGTCGACCAGGCTTTTGCGGTCGGGCCAGAACTTGACGCGGATATGGGTGTCGGCCATTGCCGCCGGGCCCTGACGCAGGTGCTCGACTTCCTGCCAGGCGTCCAGCGCGCCGTGGAAGGCGTTGCGCGCGGCGTCCAGATCCGTCGGTTCGACGCTGGGGCAAAGCTTGCCAACGGCCCGGGAAAGGGCCGCCGTCTTCGCCGTGAACGCATGATAGCGGGGCAACAGGTGGTCGGTGACGATGGCGGCGTTGACCGCGCCGTAGTCGATGGCGGCGGCGCGCGCGGGCGACGCCAGGGCGCTTGCCAACAGAAGGGCGGCGAGGACGGCCGCCGTGCGCAGAGGAATACGGTGAGGGGTCATAATGAATCCAGGAAGGCGAGCAGAGCCTCCCGCTCCTTTTTCGGCAAGTTGCGGACGGTTTCCCGGGCGGGCTCGGCCTCGCCGCCGTGCCACAGGATGGCTTCCAGCAGGTCGCGGGCGCGGCCGTCGTGCAGGAAGAAGGTATGGCCGCTGACCACCTTGGTCAGACCGATGCCCCAGAGCGGCGCCGTCCGCCATTCGCGGCCGTCGGCCAGGCCTTCGGGGCGGTGGTCGGCCAAGCCGTCGCCCATGTCGTGCAACAGCATATCCGTGTAAGGCCAGATCAGCTGATGGGAATGTTCGGGCCGCGCGGGGTCCGTGCGGGTCACGAACTTGGGCCGGTGACAGGCGGCGCAACCGCTGTCGTAGAACACTTTCTTGCCCGCCAAAACCTGGAGATCGTCGACGTCGCGCCGCTTGGGCACGGCAAGATTACGGGCATAGAAGGTGACCAGGGCCAGAATCTTTTCCGAGGCTTCCATGCCGTCGGCGGTGGGGTTGTCGGCATCGGGCGTGGTGCCGCCGTCGGGGGCGGTGCGGCAGGCGGTCTGCGCCGCGGTGCAGTCGCCCCAATGGGCGCGGGCGACGGGGTTGGAAATGCCGATGTCGCCGGTGAAGGCATGGCCCGATTGTTGGCGCACGGTTGGATCTCCGGCCTTCCAACCGAACCGGCCGAGGGCGGGCTTACCTGCTTCCCGGTCCCAGGTCCGCTGAATGCGGCCGGAAATGCCGTCGGCGTCGGCATCATCGGGATCGGCGCCTTGGCTAATGTCCGCTTCGTCGATCATTTCCAGCAGGCCCAGCCCGATCATCGGCGTGGCGACGCGGGGCGACAACATGGCCTGGGGGTGCAGGGGGCCATAGGCCAAGTCGGTGATCTTGTAGGTCGGGCGGCGCAGGCTGACCACGGTGCCGTCGTCCAAGGTGACCGGCTGTTCGGTATAGGTGATGTGCATGCGGCCTTCCGGGTCGATGCCCTGGACCGCAAAGTCCTGCAACTGCGTGCCGTAAGTCGGCTCGGCGATGACCGGCGCGCGCAGGTCGGCCAGCAGTTTCTTTTGCGCATCGGTCTGCGGCGGGATCGACAGGCGCAGGAACATGGACACGGCGCTGTCGTCGGGCCAGTTGGCCTTGGGTGGATGGCCGCGCCCGTCCTTCAGATGGCAGCGCTGGCAGGACCGGGCGTTGAACAGGGGGCCGAGGCCGTCGGCGGACCGTGTCGACGCCGGGGCGGAGACCCAGAGCCGGCGGAAGAATCCGTTGCCGACCTTGAAATCCAGTTCCCGGGAAAAAGGAAGATTGGCCGACGAATGGGAAAAGGCGTCGGCGTTGGCAGCCTTTTGCGAGGTCGCGGCCCCGCCCGACATGGCCTCGTAGGCTTCGGCCCTGGTGAAGTCGGTGGTTGGTTTGACCACTTCCCGTTCCCGCTCTCCTGCCTGGGCGCCGGACGCAGCAGGGGCACCGGCGGTTAAGACCACCATGGCGGCAACGCTGGTCCAGCGGGCGGCCGGAAACATCTTTGGCAGGTATCCTTAGGTTTGGCTGCGGGTGGCCGTCTGCGGCCGGGTCGGGCGGGCGGCGGTTTCCGGTGGAGGGCGGAAACCGCCGCCCGTTCTCCCCCTGCTATTTGAACACGGCGGACGGATTGTCAAGGCTATCGGAGCCTTCGAAGGACACGCCGGTGAGACCCAGCGGCGCCATCGCGCTTTCAATCGCCTTGGCCTGGGCGACCAGACCGTCGACCACGTCCTGGATGATCTTGTTCCCGGCGGCGTTGCCTTCGCCGATCATCTGGTCATAGGCCATGACGCGGCGGTCGGCCGTATCCTTCATCACCTGCATGCGGGCCAGGGTGGCACCCAGTGCGGTGTCGATCCTGGCCGCCAGTTTGGGGTCCTTGGCCTTGACCAAGTCGGCCAGGCTCGGGCCCTGAACGACGGAGCCGTCGATACGGGCATAGCGGCCGGCATAGATCGACATCATGCCGACCTGGTCGAAGTAATGGGAATTGTGGGTGTTGTCGGCGAAGCAGTCGTGCTCTTCCTCGGGATCGTGGAGCATCAGGCCGAGCTTGATACGCTCGCCGGCCAACTCGCCGTAGGACAAGCTGCCCAGACCCTTGATGATGGCGCCGACGCCCTTGGCCTTGTCGGCGGTCACCGCGGCGCGCGCCGCCCCTCCCGGGGCCCACTGGCCGACGATGTCCTTGAGGTCCGATATCAGAAGGTCGGTCGCCGCCGTCAGGTACTGGGCCCGACGATCGCAGTTGCCGTGGGTGCAGTGCTTGGTGTCGAAGTCGGTGTGCGGCCGGTTGCCGGCACCCGGGCCCGTGCCGTTGAGGTCCTGGCCCCACAGCAGGAATTCGATGGCATGATAGCCCGAGGCGACGTTGGCTTCGACACCGTCAACCTCGTGCAGTTTGCCCGAGATCAGGTCCGGTGTGATCTTGGCGGCATCGATGGTCTTGCCGCCCAGGCGCAGGGACGGATTGGCGATCACATTGGCGGTGTAATAGGGGTTGTCCTTCGATTCCTTGCCGTAGGACGCATCGACATAATCGATCAGCCCTTCGTCGAGCGGCCAGGCGTTGACCTTGCCTTCCCAGTCGTCGACGGCGGCGTTGCCGAAGCGGAAGCCTTCCGTCTGCTGGTAGGGCCGGCGGGCGTCGATCCAGGCGGCGCGGGCGCGCAGCAGCGTCGCGCGCGAGGGCGACGCGACCAACTGGGCGATGGCGCTTTGCAGGGTTTCGGCCGTTAGCAGGGCGTCCTCGTACATGGCATGGGCGATGTCGGCATAGGTGTCGAGCACCTTTGCCGGGTCCGCCGCCCGGGCGGGCGCCGTGCCGAGCGCCGTGGCCGCCAGCATGCAACTGACGGCGAATGCGGTTGTGAAGTGTTTCATGGGTCTCTCCTTTGGTATTTTTCGTTTCTGGTCCGCCTTGGCGGCTCGGTCCCGCAAGGGGGTGTTGTGAATAAGACGTATGAGGCTGCGAAAATCGGTCAATGAATCGTGGCGGTGCCGGGGCTACGGGCCCGCCGTCGCGGGCGGATCAGCAATCCAGCGCCGGAAAATACCGAGGCCAGATGCCCCGCCAGTTCCATCCCGGTGCGCCGCGCGGCGGGGGGCAGGCGGCAGGCGAACAGGGTGCTGCCGCCGTTGCCCGGGGATTGCAGGCCGGCGATGACGTCCATCAGCAGGTGTTCATCCGCGCTGATGTCGGCGCACTGAGGGCACCGGATGTCGATGGTATCGGTCGCCGCCGTGGTGATGATGGTCATCAGGCCGTCGAGGGCCGGATGGGCGTCGGGCACGCCGGCCAGCTTGAATCCAGTGCGGAGGATCGCTTGGTCGGGCGTGCCGTCGCGTAAGCCGCGCATCCACAGTCGCATGGCCCAGAGCATCAGTTGCTCGCCGAACGGCAGCTCGATGAAGGTGGATGGGTCGGCGAAGGCGCGCATGGGCTTAGTCGGCGCCGGCGGCGGCGTCGAAACTTTCCAGCCCGTGACGCAGTCCGGCGACGAAGGATGCCACGCCCGAACTGCGCAGCGGCACGAACGGCTTCATGGTCTGGCGGCACAGGCGCTTGACCTGCAAGGCCGCGTCGTGGCTGACGCAGTCCGTGGGGAACACCACGGCGTCGGCCTTGACCACGGCGCCGGCCAGTTCGTTGATGGATTTTTCCAGGCCGCCGTCATGGTGCAGGAAATGGCCGTTCCAGGCCTCGACCAGGGATTTCAGGCGATGCACGGTTTGCTGCCGCCCGCCGACGTAAAGCAGGCTGCGCCCGCCGAGATCGAAGGGGCAGGAGGTGTCGCAATCGGCGCCGGCGGGCTCGGTGCCGCGCTCGCGGACCAGGGCGGATTCGAGCGAGCGGTTTTCGTCCAGCAGGCTGTCGACCAGGCGCGACAGTTCCTCGATGCGGCTGCGCTGTCCGCGCAGGGTGGTGTCCGCCTGGGCGGCGCGGATTTCCATGTGGCGCAGTTCGCCCTGCAACGCCGGGACCGAGGAGCAGGCGCCGTCGCCGTCCGCCGCGGGGGCGGCGATGCGGATGGCGCGCTCGGGGTCGTGGTGCAGCTGGTCGCGCAGGGTGGCGATCAGCTTTTCTTTTTCGTCCAGACGCTGGCGGTGATGGTTCTGCTGCTTGGCCAGCTTGTCGCGCAGGCCGGCGTTTTCTTCCTCCAGGTCCGTCAGGCGGCGGATGTCGCCCCGGTTGGAGGCGCCGACCAGATGCGACAGCATGTGGACGTCGGCGAACATGCGTTCCGACAATTCCGTGGTCGCGGCGGAGTGGCTGAGGATCGCCCAGTAAGGGCCGGGGATGTCGCCGGCGGCCATGGCCTCGACCCAGGCGTCTTCCAGGCCCTTGACGTCCTTGACCCCGCGTAGGCGGCGGATCGCCGCCGCGTGTTTACGGTCCAGCAGTTTGGTCAGCATCTTGGCTGCACGGCCGGGCTGGTCGGCTTCCTTCACGAAGAAGCCGTGAAGTTGGTAATCGACGGGAAAGCCCTGGCGGATTTTCAGGGGCAGCTTGCGGGCCAGGGCGCGCAGGTCGGCCAGGGTCAGGCAGGTTCCGAGGATGGAACAATGCCATCCGGCGGTCATTTCCCACAGCCGCTTGCGCCGCGCCGTGGCATGCAGATGGAGATCGTCGTTGCCGCAAAGGTCGCACATCGGTGCGTGTGTCTCCGAATAGGCCGGGCAGGCTTTGCGCGCGATAGCCGGTTGCCGGTCCGCTCCGCTCCCTGCCGTAGGGATCGATTGCCGACACATTATGAAAATGATTATCAATTGCACAAGTGAAAATTTCGGACTTAATTTTCCGTGCTCATGGATCGCGGGTGGAAGGGGATGCGCCGGAATTCACTTGATATCTTTAAAAGTGATATTAAAATTAAAAAAGTATCTTAATTTATGAGGATATTGCCGTGGAGTTTTCGGATCTCCGCGTTTTCGAGGCGGTCGCCCGCACGGGCGCCATGAACCGCGCGGCGGTGGAATTGCACACCGTGCAGTCCAACGTGACCGCGCGCGTGCGCCTGTTGGAGGACGGCCTGGGCGCCGCCCTGTTCGTGCGTCATTCCAGGGGCGTGCGGCTGACGCCTGCCGGCGAACGCCTGCTGCCCTTCGCCAAGGCGGCGGCGCGTCTGGTGGCCGACGCCCGGCGCGCGGTCGCCGACGACGGCGTGCCGCGGGGCGATCTGGTCATCGGATCATTGGAAACCACGGCGGCCCTGCACCTGTCGCCGGTGTTGACCGGCTTCGCGGCGGCCCATCCCGGGGTCGACCTAGCGATCCGCACGGGCACCACGGCGGAACTGATCGACGACGTTTTGGAAAGCCGGGTCGAAGGGGCCTTCGTCTGCGGGCCGGTCGATCACCCGGACATCATCGCCGAAACGGCGTTCCATGAGGATCTGGTCGCGGTCACCGCGCCGGGGGTTGCCGATTTGCGCGATCTGACCGCCGGGGGCGAGGTCAAGATCGTCGTCCTCCGTGCCGGGTGCTCCTACCGCCGCAAGCTGGAGGAAATCCTGGCCGCGCGCGGGGTGACGGGCCTGCGCATCCTGGAATTCGGCACCATCGAAACCATCCTGGGCTGCGCCGCCGCCGGCCTGGGCGTGACCTTGTTGCCGCGCGGCATCGCCCGGGCCGCCGCCGAGCGGGGCCGCGTGCGGCTGCACCCGCTGCCCGCCCGCGAAGGCCGGGTGACGACCCTGTTCATCCGCCGCAAGGACGGTTACCGCTCACCGGCCATGGCGGCTTTCATGGATCATCTGTATCCCGTGCGCGCCGCCGCCGAATAGGTATCTGCCGGCCAGATAGCGCCTATCGCCGGAAACCGTTTTCCGCCGGAGGAGGGTGGGAGTAGCCTTTCCACACATATCGCAGCCGGAGAACCGCCATGCCCGTTCAAACCCCCTTCATGACCCGCCTGGGCATGACCTTGCCCGTGATCCAGGCCCCCATGGCCGGCGGCAGCGACACCCCGGACCTCGTGGTCGCCGTGTCGGAAGCCGGCGGCCTGGGTTCCATGGGGGCGACCTATCTGTCGTCGGAGGCCTTCCGGGCGGCTGTCGATAGGGTCAGGGGCCAGACCAACCGGTCCTTCGGCGTCAATCTGTTCGCGCCGCAGCCGGTGCCGCCGCTTCCCGAAGGCGCGGACGCCACGGTCGCCGCCGTTCGGCGGGCGGGCGCGGATGTGGGCGCGCCGGAGCCGGTCCTGCCGGACACCATGGCGGATCCGTTCGAGAAAACCTTTCCCGTCGCACTCGACAGCGGGGCCAAGGTGTTCAGCTTCACCTTCGGCCTGATCCCGGCCGAGGCGATCGCGGCGCTGAAGACGCGGGGCACCTTCGTCATGGGCACGGCGACGACTCCGGCGGAGGCGGTCGCGCTCGAACAGTTGGGTGTCGACGCCGTGGTTGCCCAAGGCGGCGAGGCCGGGGGCCACCGCGGTACCTTCGTGGGTTCCTTCGAGGCAGCGATGATCGGCACCCTGGCCCTGGTGCCGCAGGTCGTCGATGCCGTCTCTGTGCCCGTCGTCGCGTCCGGCGGTATCATGGACGGGCGGGGCATCGCCGCCGCCCTGGCCCTGGGCGCCCAGGCGGTGCAGATGGGCACGGCCTTCCTGACCTGTGACGAGGCCGGCACGCCCGACTGCTACAAGGCGGCGCTGTTGGACGCCCAGCCGGAGCAGACGCGGATCACCCAGGCTTTTTCCGGGCGTTTCGCGCGCGGCATCCAGAACCACTTCATGGCGATGATGGAAGGTGACGGGGCCGAAGCCGCGCCGCTGCCCTTCCCCTGGCAGAACACCCTGACCCGGCCCCTGCGCACGGCGGCGGCCCAGGCCGGAGATGCCGGGCTGCTGTCGCTTTGGGCGGGGCAGGGGGTGGGCCTTGCCCGGCGCCAGACGGCGGCGGAACTGATGGCGTGGCTGGCACAGGAAACAGATGCTGCCATAAACCGTTTGACCGCCGGTTACGCGGCCCGGTAGCGCGCCAGCCAATGGGCGTAGGGGGCGGGCAGGGTGGCCCAGGCCGGGTTGTCGACACCCAGTTCCTGCGCCGCCATGTAGGGCCAATGCGGGTTGGCCAGCAGCGGCCGCCCCAGCATCACGAGGTCGACCTGACCGTCCCGAATCATCCGGTCCGCCTGGGCGGGCCGGCTGATGTACCAACTGGTCGAGGCCGGCAGGCCGGTTTCCCGGCGCACCCGTTCGGCGACCGGCGCGAGGAAGGCGGGGCCCCAGGGAATTTGCGCGTCCGGCGTCGAGAAACCCATGCTGACGTCGATGAAGTCCAGACCCTCGTCCTTGAAGCGGTTCACCAGGGCGATGGACTCGACCAGGGTTTCCTCGTCGCGGCCGTCGAATTCGATAACGCCGAACCGCGCCGTCAGCGGCAGGTTTTCCGGCCAGACCGCGCGCACGGCGGCCAGGGTTTCGACCAAGAAGCGGCCCCGGTTTTCGGGGGTGCCGCCGTATTTGTCGTCGCGCTGGTTGGAATGGGCGGAAAAGAAGCTCTGCGCCAGATAGCCATGGGCGAAATGCAGGACCAGCCATTTGAACCCGGCATCGCGGGCGCGTTCGGCCGCGGCGACGAAATCGCCCCGCACGCGGTCGATGTCGGCCTTGGTCATGGCGCGGGGCACTTTGGGCAGGCCCCCGCCATAGGCGATGGCCGAAGGCGCGACGGTCTCCCATCCGCGCGGGTCGTCCGGGGCGATGTGGTCGTCGCCTTCCCACGGGCGGTTGGCACTGGCCTTGCGTCCGGCGTGGCCGATCTGGATGCCGGGCACGGCACCCGCCGCCTCGATCTCGCGGGCGAGGGCGGCCATGGTCTCGGCCTGGGCATCGTTCCACAGGCCCGTGCAACCGGGGGTGATACGGCCTTCGGGCGACACGGCGGTCGCTTCAACAATGACCAAGCCGGCACCGCCCCGGGCCAGGGCGGGCACATGGACACGGTGCCAGTCGTTGGGCATGCCGTCGTCGGCGGAATACTGGCACATGGGCGACGCCGCGATGCGGTTGCGCAGGGTGACGTCTTTCAGGGTAAAGGGATCGAACAGGGTCGACATCGGGAAACTCCGTAACGGGTGGGGGAATTGGCTGTATCGCCGTTAGTTCTATTGTTCGATAAATTTCGAACAATAGCAATATCAAACTTTGCGTGTTACAAAACCGTCATGCGACCGTTCAAACATCCGGATATCGACGCCGTCTCGTTGGAGCATCTGCTGCATGCGCTCAGCGATCCGGTGCGCATGGACATCGTCCGCCGCCTGGCGGACGAGGGCGAGGCCAGCTGCAGCGCGCTTGACGGCGGCCGCCCGAAATCCAGCATGTCCCATCACTTCCGGGTGCTGCGCGAGGCTGGTCTGGTGTGGACGCGCAATGACGGCGTCGTGCACATGAATTCCCTGCGCCGCAAGGAACTGGACAAGCGCTTTCCCGGCCTGATGAAGGCGGTCCTCACGGCGAAGTGAGCCGGGCCCGGCCGATCGGCCGATTGGCGCGGACGGCGGCGGGCGTTAGACTTCGGGATGATGAGCAAGCATTTCCTCTACGTCGCCGACCCCATGTGTTCCTGGTGCTGGGGGTTCTCCCCGGTCATCGGCAAGGTCGCGGAAACCTTCGGCGATGCGGCACCCGTGCGGGTCATGGTCGGCGGGCTGCGCCCCGGCACGACCCACGTCATGCGCGGCAAGGACAAGGATTACATCCGTGACCATTGGCACCATGTGCGGGACGCCACCGGTCAGCCCTTCGATTTCGCCTTCTTCGATCAGGACAATTTCGTCTACGATACGGAACCGGCCTGCCGCGCCGTCGTCACGGCGCGCAAGATCGACGAGGCTCGGGCCCTGCCGTTCCTGGCCCATCTGCACCATGCCTTCTATGTCGACAACCGCAACACGGCGAAGGAAGGCGAGTTGGCCGACATCGCGGGTGAGTTCGGGTTCGAGCGCGACGAATTCCTCGCCCTGCTGACCTCGCCCGACACGCGCGAGGAAACCCAGGGCGATTTCTGGTTCGCGCAAAGCTCCGGCATCACCGGGTTTCCGACGTTGTTGGCGGTCGAGGACAAGCAGGCGACGTTGGTCACCGCCGGCTATCTGCCCTGGGAAAACCTGGCCGAACCGCTGGCCGGTTGGGTCGCCGCCTAGGCTGTTTCTTTACACCCTCCGTTCGGTCCGGGTTGCTTTTCCGCGCCCCCTTGTCGATGCTGCCGCTCCGGCGTGGGCAACAGTCATGCTGTGAAGACCATCAATAAACGGAGGGGCTGTCCCAGATAACTCGGTTTGGGGGTTATCATGGGGCCGAT
>TARA_R110000772_G_scaffold82850_1_pt1 | contig 21500 bp, 37 predicted proteins | sample TARA_R110000772 | Tara Oceans TARA_R110000772 (sample SAMEA4397948) | marine metagenome | biome: Polar Biome; feature: [SRF] surface water layer (ENVO:00010504); material: water (ENVO:00002006), including particulate matter (ENVO:01000060) such as... | depth 5 m | reverse complement strand
GTTAATGAAGTGTGCTTATGTTGTTGGTGGAGAAGACCACTATGGTTTTTGGGAGAATACTAAACCTAATCAATTAGAGATTAAACAGAAAGACGGGACTTACCGAATACAGATAAGAGCAGGTGAAGAAGAATGATTAACACAGACAAATATACAGGACATACAGAAGGAGAATGGCGAGTTGAGCCATCGGGCATAAACAGGGTCATGGTATATACAGATGATGAATGTTTCTCATACAAAGTGTCAAACCGAAACCTTGTAGCAGACGCACCACTACTACTCGCAGAAGTCTTGCGTTTGCGTAAAGCGATTGATAATATCTCTATAGGTATGGATGAGGACTGGCAACTTTGGCTAAGAGATATGAAGGAGTTGATTAAATGAAAGTAGACGGTTTAAATACTCTTAACTCCGATAAAAGAAATATGAAGTCAGTAGGCGAGTGGGTAGTAATAAAGAAAGATAAAACAGTTAGTGCATCCGGCATTATTTCCGTAGGAGATAATATTGGTGTAGTGCATGATTGTGCTTATGATGAAACATTGATAGGAAAGAAAGTTTGCTACAATGCTGAAAACAAAAACTTCACATATGGAGAATATACATTCGTTAGGTTTCACGAAATCTACGGGGTGGTAGAATGATTGACACAGACAAATATGGAATGACTAATGAAAAACTACTCGATACATACAGTAATCTTTCAGTGGATGGTTACAAAGACCTACTCGCAGAAGTCTTGCGGTTGCGTGAAGTCGCATACCGTAGAATCTGTATGATAGGAGAGCGTGATAAAGAAATCGGGCGTTTGCGTGAAGGTATTGAGAGGATTGCTAAAGTTCAAAGCATTGCTCTCCATATAGAAAAGGCTTTGAAGGAGTTGATTGAATGATTCTACACGGTGAAGAAGCACGAAAGAAAATCCTTGAAGGCATTAATCTAGTGGCTGATACAGTTAAGCCCACACTAGGCCCACAGGCTAGGACAGCAATACTACAGGGGAATCCTCCGGTAGTTATTAACGACGGAGTTACCATCTCAAAGTATGTATCTAGCAAAGACCCTTATGTTCAAATGGGTGTTCAACTCGTTCAAAACTTAGCGAGTAAGGCACAGTCTAAAGCAGGTGACGGCACTACAACCGCCTGTATTCTAGCACAGGCTCTTTGTAACAACATACCAACAGAAGCCCTAGAAAACATAACACACACTCGGCATTTACTTACATCGGCTAGAGACTCATTGTTGGCAAACTTAGATGATTTGTCTCAACCTGTAGAAGATGAAGACATCGGCAAGATTGCTACAATTGCATCTAACAATGATGAAGGACTTGGTGAAATTATTTCCGATGTTTTTAAGGCAGTAGGTAGAAACGGAGTCATTAGTGTTGAAGAAGGTCACGGACTCTATACCGAGATGGAAGTTAAAGAAGGTCTTGAATTAGAAAAAGGATTCATCACACATTTGTTTGCTAACCAAGACAACGGGGATTGTCTTTTAGAAAAGCCTCTCGTCTTTGTCACTAATAAAATCATAAGAAAATTTCAAGACATTTTACCTGCATGTGAATATGCGGCTAAGGCTGGTAGACCGTTGTTTATCATATGCCGTGACTTACAGAACCTAGCACTACAAAATGTATTAGCAAATGTAATTCAAGGTCGTTTAGACATTGGAGTAATCCAAGCACCTAATCACGGGGATAGTCAATTGGATGAATTGAAAGACATTACAGCAGTCGTCGGTGGTCGAGTTTATTCCGATGAAGCCGATGATGACTTGAGAGTATTAAGTGAGGAGTCCTTTGGTTCATGTGACCGAGTAGTAATAGACCAATTGAAAACTACAATTGTAGGTGGAGATGGGGGAGATGTTGAAGAAAGAATAGAAACCCTAAGAACACTATACGAATTAGGTAGTAATGATTGGGTGAAGGAAAGCATCTCTAAAAGAATTAGTAAATTGAAGGGTGGAGTCGCAGTGATTAAAGTTGGTGCAGGTTCTTCTGTTGAAATGAGAGAGACTAAAGAAAGACTTGATGATGCCCTCAATGCTACAAAGGCCGCATTAAAGGGAGGTTATATTGTCGGTGGAGGACTGTCTATCATTAAGGCAACTAACGACCTAGAACATGGGTGGGTAAAAGCATCAATGTTTGCACCACTGAAAGCCCTTCTATCAAATAGCAGTGTTGATGTTGATGAAGTATTCGGAGACATTATGCATGAAATACAAAACGATATTGGGTTCAATGCACAGACAGGAAAGAAAGAAAATTTGTTAGAAGCAGGAGTCATTGACCCCACTACAGTAACGAAGAGTAGTTTGTCGGCGGCATTTTCAATCGCCCTAATGTTTTTAACAACTGAAGTCGCCGTTCTAATTGAGGAATAAACATGAAGGGTCGAGCAGTCACAGTAACATTACCCGCCCCACATGCGGCACAAATAGTTTGTCCGATATGTGAAGGTAACAAATGTAAAATATGTGACATGACAGGAAAACTTAGTATTAAGGTTGCACCAAAAATACCTATTCAAAGAGCGCACATCATAAAATATGTCGTAGACAATATGGCTGATGTAGCCTCGGAGATTGCTAGGATGTATGGTTTAGTTCCCGAAATAAATACAAAGGAAGTTATTTCAGTAAACGATTCTCAATATGAAGTTGTTCAAATATCTAGTCTAGGTGGTGCTTGTTGGGTAGTTAATTGCCTAAGTACATTAGAGATACCTAGATACTACACAGATAGAAAAGAATTAAAAAAATTCAAGGATGGTGATTTTATTGAGTGAAGAATTAACATTCAAACATCAAATTGTCCGTAACGAAGAAGATGTAATTAAAATATTCTCCGGTAGTTATTACTCAATAGAAGTAGTGGACATACGATGGTATAAAAACGATAAGCCTAGTAGAAAAGGTATTCGTTTAAATAAAAAAGAAGCAAAGATTCTCTTGAGTGTTCTTGAGGAAATATTAGGTGATTAGATGAAACAATTTATTAAAAAAACAAAGCAAAAGCACTTTACCGCATGGTGTATTAAGACTGAAAAGAAACTACCCGACATTCACAAAGAGGGTTTTTCAAAGGTGTGGCCCGAAATACAAAATACCAATGATGTAATTCGTGGCGCATATGTAGCCCATTGGAGTATGGTAATGGGTGGAGACATAAATGAAATATCAATGCCGGTTACTATTGGCACACTAACATATCTACAGTTAGCGGCTCATCATATTAACAGAGAGGATTTAGTAGAAGTCCTAAACAGTATGATAGCAAACATCCCCCGAATACGACATGAAATCGAAGGAGGGATGTTAAGTGAAGAGGAGTGAGTGGGATGAATTGGCTAAGTATTTATGGAAACTTTCTATGATGAATAGCAAACATTCCCAACCAATTAAAGATATGATAGCAATAATGTATCAAGAAATATTCTACCAAAAAGAAATAAAAGAGGTAATTTTAAATGACAATGAGCAGACTAGCCCGAATGATGGAAACAATACAAGACTTGGCCCCGAAACAACAGATAAGAGTTATTGACCGAGCATGGAATGACTTCGACCCACTACTGTTAAGTAAGATATTAACTCTTGAATTAAGGAATAATAATATTGCCGCAGTAAAGGGAAAGAAGTGGATTGCTAAAGCCTTCGATATATTTGAAGAAGAATTAGAAATGCTTTGCTACACTTTTGAAGACTTAGGGACAGCAACATATCATTTAGAAAGTGACAGGGAAAAAGAACAAGACTATACTTTGAAACAAATAGTTACTTTACTAGAACATGATTGTATCGGTCATGCCAATTCTTTTATTCTAATTAAAGAAACTCTCCTCTCTCTTTCAAGTTTAGAAAGAAAGTGGTTTGTTCGTTATTGGCTAAGAAACCCAAACAACGGTATAGGTTTAGGACAAGTTACTAAGTCTATTGCTAGCCACTATGAAAAGAAACTATCAACTGTAAAGAAAGACATGTCAATGAACACTCTTGAAGTTATTATCACTCACTATGAAAACGGAACAAACCCACCACTTAACCTAACACATGGTAAGTTTGTAAAGCCCATGTTGGCTAAAGAAATACCTATGGGTAAGTGGCCCGATGATAAAATAGTAGATTACAAATACGACGGCAACAGGTATCAAATACACTTAAACTATACTATTCTCGGCCCTTCTGTAATTATCTTTAACAGGACAGGGAAGGTAGTAACAGACCAATTCCCCGATGTTTCAAAACAAATAATTACTTACAATAGACAAAATGGCTACCCTACTGGGTTTAATTGCATACTTGATGGTGAAATATATCCTATCAACAATGACGGCTCTCCTGCCCCACATAAGTTAATGGCGACTAGAGTTCATTCAAAGAACAAAGAAGAGGCAGTAAGAAAGGTCGCAGTAAAGTGGGTTATTTTTGATTGTTTGAAATACGACAATGAAGTAATTATGGATTTACCTTACAGAGAAAGACTTGAAAAGTTTAGTAGTCTCCCCGACCAAGCACATAGAATGGAAGAGGGTAGTGATACACTAGCCTTTTACAACCAAGCAATTAGTGATGGCTTTGAAGGAATAATTGTAAAGGATGCAAACATGGCATATGAACCTGCAAAGCGTTCAGCAGGTTGGGCTAAATATAAACCTCCACGAATTGAATTAGATGTAGTTATTCTTGGTGCTTCATACGGAACAGGTTCTAGAGCCAATGTCTTCGGCAGTTTTGATATTGCCGTAAAGGATGGCAGTGGTTTTATGGAGATAGGTAAAGTCGGAACAGGCTTTACTGATGCTGAATTAGTTTCATTAACTTCTACACTTAGGAAAATAGTAGACGGACATGAAGGTGGGATGTATAGGTTCTTACCAAGAGTAGTAATTACTGTATCGGCTGACCTAATATCAAAAAATTCCGATGGTTCATTGGGGCTTAGGTTTCCTAGAAAGACCAAGTTAAGAGATGATAAGTATGTTCAAGACATAGACACTCTAGAAACAGTAGAAACAATGATGGGGTAATTAGTATGGTGTTGGAGTTAGTAGAAGACTATGTTCATAAATATGGAGCCGCCTCTATATTTGTTTTTGAGATTATAGATGAACTAACTCCAACAGAAATATATCACATGAGTTATGTCAATGGTATAATGTTAGCCAAGAAAGGAATCAATACTCCTCAAACAGTAGTGATTGAAGAAACAGATATGGGAGACTTGTTGAAATTTATCTTAGCCGGTGATGCTTCTAAATTAGAAAACTACATTTACAGAAATATACTTCTTGGTTTCTTTGGAAAGAAGCATTCGTATTTAGGGATGAGTGTGAATAAAAATGTTCCCTAAAGAAGTATTAGTGGGGGTATTTATTTCTAAGGCGGTCTATGAAATAAATATTATCCGAGATGATTCATATAAAATAGGGTATGCAGTGTTATGTTCTATAGCAATTAGAGCAGATGAAAAGTTCTTAAAAGACATACATAGGACATTGGGGCAATACAATATAAAAAGCAAATTGTCTCTTATCGAAAACCCTTCAAGACCAAAACCAATACTTAGAGTATCGGGGATTCAAAACTGTAGAAAGGTGATGGAGTTAATACCTCCCCACTTTTCCGATGCAAACAACTCAATAGAAAATTACAGAATAGTAATAGCGAAACTTGTAAACAAAGAACATTTAACTTTAGAAGGTTTCGATTCAATAGTAACAATAAGAGGAATATAAATGGGACTAACTAATATAAAAAAAGAAAGAGCAATTATTATCACAGGAAAACACGGGACTGGTAAAACAACTAAAGCATTAGAGATAGTTCCTAATGCGTTTGTTTACTATGCGAATGTTATGGACATCAAAGACCCTTCTTCATTGCCTGTAGATAATGGAATTATAATAGAAGACCTGCACTACAAACCTAAAAATGATGTTATACTAGATGTTCTTAGGAAGTATAGGGGTAAGGTAGTGATGACGAGTATTAACCAAAAATCAGTCCCTAATGAAATAAAGAACATGGTTAAATTCAAAAGAGCAGGTAGTAAATCACATACTAGGGATTCTATTAAAGAGATAGCACCTAGAAGTGAAGAACCCTTCTCCTTTGAAAGAGATATGTTTTCTTTGGTTAATGATTACTTAAAGGAGAGTAACAGAGAAAAAGTATTGGGGTTGTTACGATTTAATAATCCACCCGACACTCAAATAATCAATTGGTTGGCTGAAAACCAACACCCTAATAAATTAGTTTTTATTGATAGTGTTGTCAAGAGACGGTGGAACAAGGAATACTTTTTTGAAATGCTTGCGTATAATCACACAGGAAAGAAATTTGGAAAGCCTAGAATGCCACACCGGAAAGCATATTCTAAAATACCAAACATTTGTAGGCGATTAGGTTTGAAGTCCGGTGAAGCACGACTGTTAAAACAATTAATAGAAGATGAAGACTTTACAGCATATGCCAAGAAGAAACTAAACAATGGCGACTGTAGATTGATAGGTTTAGGAGAAAAGAGAACACCCAAACCTAGAGTAAAAAAGATGAAGCAATTAAACTTAGGTGACTTCTAATGGCGGCTAATGTAGTAGCAGTAAGAAAAATGAAAGCCTTCTTGAAAGGTGGGTCTAAATCAACAGACCAAGTTTACAATCATCTAAATCAAGAAATGAAGTGGGGAGTATCTATGTCGGAATTAGGCCGACTGCTTAGTAACCACGCACAATTAGTGGGAATACAAAACAATACAGGATATTGGAGGAATAAAAATGAAACACAAGAGAACACAGGCAATAATAGTGAAGATATTAAATGAAGAAAAACAATTGACGACAGGTGAGATTTACGATAGGTTGGTAGAATACAAGTCTACCTCCTCTAGAGTTAAACGAAAGAACACCTACCTCAATGTAACTATGAATGAACTAACAAATATTATGAAGCGTAGAACCTTTGTAAAAATTGGAGAGACTACTCGTAAACCTAGGCAGTTTGAATATAGCCGACAGGCAATATGGGCGGCTAAAACGGAGGAATAAATATGGAAGAAGATAATACAAAAAGAACTAAGTTGGATAAACTAAAGTATTCAGTTGCCTGTAGTTTTGGAATAACTGCATTAGTATTATGGAGAATCTTTTTAGTTTAAGGAGGAATAAAAATGAAAGCATCGGAAAGGATAAAAGAAATAGAAAATAGACTCATACAATACAAAGAACTCTACGACCAACTTAATGATATAGAAATGATTTATGATAACTTGGATTGGGTTGATATTTACAAACCCCATCATATAGATATTGAATTACCTAGAGCAATTAACGAAGTTGAGTCTAAAATAGAAGAAATAGAATCTAAGTTGGAGAGGATATAATGTTGTGGACTGAAAAATATAGACCAAGTAAATTAGGAGATGTAGTAGGACAAGAACACTTTGTTATGGATGCTACCCATTGGGCGGTAAACAAAGAGATGCCAAACCTTCTAATTTACGGAGGTTCCGGTACAGGAAAAACAACAGTAGCACTTGCACTAGCGACTAGTCTTTTGGGTAAAGAATCAGCGAGCAACTTCTTTGAAGTAAATGCCTCGGATGATAGAAGACTAGAGACAGTAAGAACAAGAATAAAAGAAATTGCTCAAAGCGGTAGTATTGGTGATGTGCCTTTCCGAATTATTCTTTTGGATGAAATGGATGGTATGACTACCGATGCACAGGCGGCACTAAAAAGAATGATGGAAAGGTATTCTAAAAACATTAGATTTATTATTACCTGCAACAATCGAAATAAAATAATTTACGCTTTACAATCAAGGTGTGCAAATTATCACTTCAAGAGAATCACTTTTGAAGTTGTGCAGGAGGTTGTTGAAGGCATATTGAAGTGTGAAAATCACACCGTTCCCGAAGGACTAAGAGAGTTTATATATGCTTTCGATGGTGATTTAAGACGGACAATCACCGAAATCCAAGCGTCTATCGCAACGGGTAGTCGGTTGAGCGTTCAAGTCGAAAAGGGCTTACAACAATATGAAAAAATAGTAATTGAAATAACAAATAAAAATCCAAACGAAGTATTAACTAATCTACATAATCTCATCTACGACGGGTTTTCTATCAAGGAAATCTGTGTAGGATTACATGACTATGTTATTGCATCCGAAATGGATAGTAATACAAAACTGAAATTCCTGCGAGTAATTGGAGAAAGTGAATGGCGTTCCCACACCATGACACCTAAATTACTCGCTTCATGGATGGTGGGAAATCTAGTATAGGAGGAAAAAAAACATGCAAAACGAAATAAGTAAAGCGGCAGAGAAGTTGGGTATCAGTGTAACTGATGCTCAATCGAAATTTGAAAATATATGTGAAGAGAACAAGGTGTCTACGGACTCCCCTCTAGCGAAAGGGTTGTGGCGAAGTTACGCTTCTCAACAATTGCGTATGATGAAAACAGACACTACAGGAAAGACTGAAAAGAAAGGTTTTGGTGACGATGCCTTTGGATTCTTTATCTCTCTTGAAGAACCTAGAGACATGATGGCATACAATCGAAAGCGAGCAATTGATGAATGGAATCGTGACCCATACAATGCACATGCGACAGGACTAGTAGCAACAGCAGAAAAGAATACAGAAGGTAAGTATGCTGTATCTCGATACTACGATGGTGAAGAACAGACTAGAATACTATCGAAACTATCCGATGGTGCTGAATATCTTGAGGATGGTAGTATTGTCATTCCTCTTGATTCGCAACAACGATACCAAAACGGTGACGAGAACAAAAACTACGGAAAGCCATTGGCTAAGGAACTACTGCGACGAAGTGGTGTGTTTGTAGGTAAGGTCGGAGACGACACAGACTACGGACTTTACTACTTCTCATACAAGAACAAGGGCGGAGTAGAATTTGCACCATCAACTTTTGAGTGGCTACACATGACAGTCATTAAGGATTCTAATAGACATGGATTTATTTACGGATATTCTATGAAGACTATTGGTAGTCTATTGATGAACAGTGAACAAGACCCCGAAGGAGATGTCTTCCGAGATGTTTCCTCTATTAACTTGTTTGACAAGGCTAGTGAATTGGCTTCGGAAAATATTGCTTCTCTAACAATGCTAGATGCAAAACATTTAGAATTGCGAGATAGACCATCAGTAGAGCGTTTCGTTATTACTATGGGAACTGTTTGTAATATGAACATGACCCCCACTTCTAACGGAAACCGTATCATTAACTTGACTGACTTAAATGCAGACTTTGACTATGATACTGACAGAATGACTACTTGTTGGGTTCCCGAACACATTAACATTGACTTCGGAATTGGTTCGGAGGTTGTTGTAATTGGTCGAACTTCTCAAAGAGAGGGTGATGACGGCTACGAACCTGCTACAATCAATCTATCGGGACTTTATGTTACCGAAAGAAAGGGCCAAGTAGAAGAAATCGGAGAGGCTAAAGGAGAAGACCTTGACTGGTTTTGATTGAGTAGTACTCATGCCGTGTAAGTGTGGCGGTAGAATGACACTCGGATAGGTGCGAAGCCTATATTCTTAAAGAGGTAAAAATATGTTAAGTATAGCGGATAAAATGATAACAACAGACAGAGCGACAATACCGATAGACAGATTACAACATGTGTCTTATCAGTATTTGACAAACATTGACGGAAAAAAGGAAGTAGAAGTTAAATTATACACGGGACATCCTAGTGTAGTGATACAAACTTGTAGCGGTAAAACACTAGAAGATTTTCTACATGCCTTGAAATTAGATAAGATGGGGTTGAGCGATTGAGTGACTCAATTACAATTACTTCATCCTTTGTAGAAAAGGATGGAACATGGATAGTTAGTTTTAGTGAAGTAGATTTCATTACATGGAAAGAAAACTATGATGACAAATCTTACTTTGTTAAACTACACATAGGCTCTAAAGAAACAAGACTACAACTAGACTATGAAGAAGATGTAGCCGAGTTAGTAAGTGCATGGAAAAAATATAAAGGTGAATAAAAATGGATAATAAAAAACAGACAGAAATAAACATTGAGGGACTTAGAAGCAAACTTCTAAAACAAACTGAACAGCATAAGAATGCCCCTAAGAGAATTAAGGTGGGTATTGAAGGAGATGCTAAGACAGGTAAAACAGGATTGGCTATGGACTTGACAAAGAAGACCTTCTACTTAGATGTAGACAATGGTTCAGTCCCAACTTGGCAAACAAACCATGATTCTACTGATAGAATTATTGTTTTTAATCCTGCCGAATATGATGAGGATGGAGAGTTTATGCCTTACCAAACACAAGGTAATATTCGTTCATTTATCGCACTTGCTAAACAGACTGCTAAGACAGAAGAAATTGTATTTGTTTGGGATGGAGTAGATACATGGTTAGACTACTGCACTCTTTACATGGCAGGTATGGAAACATCTAGAATGCGACCAATGAAGACTGCTAAACAGCAAGATTGGTTTCACCGGAATCAACCATTCAAAGAAGTAATGAAAGAGATGGAAGCATTAGACTGCGACCAAATCTATATCACTCATACTAAACCCCCGTTTAGAGACGAACCACCGACTGCTATTTGGAATCGTTGGGACTCTCACCTATGGACTGTTCTTCAAACAAACCAAAGAAACACACAGAAAGGTATGGAATACTTTGTTACTGTTAAAAGTAGTAAGTACAATCCTTCTCTTCTCGGTAAGAGAGTTTCATTTCTAACAGTTAATAGAGATGGTAATGTTAATTGGACTGGATTCAAAGAACTTAAAGAGGGAACACTATGAAGTTTACAGTAGATGCAAAAGAGTTTAGAACCGGATTAGAAGACATCATGGGTAGTGGTAAGTATGCTCAAAGTGGTGGCGTTAAGTCGGGTGTATTGAGTGAATATGTTTTCTTAGATTTGAAAGACAATCCAGTAAACTCAACATTTGGACTGCTAGAATTGTGGAATGGTGATGGTAGTTACATTAACAAAATAGTTCTTGATGTAACAATACTAGACGACTCTACACAAAATGGAGTATTGAATATCAAAACACTACTGCCTTTCTTGAAGAAGATGACAGGAGAAATTGAAGTCTCGATTTTAGACCGAGTAATTATTTCTTCTCTCAATACTGAAATTACTTTACCTAGAGTTAATCAACATCCACACCATGAAGTAATTCAAAGACTTTACTTAATGGACTTACAATTAGATAATGAAATGCCTCAATTTAATGGCAATTCATTTGAAGGTTCTTTTGAAATTGCTACCTCGGATTTTAGAGAAGCAATTAATCAATGTGAATTGATAGGCACAGGAGTTTACAAATTAGATTGGAATGTAGAAAACATGGGAGAAGTAGAAATTTCTTCAAGTGTAATTGGAGTTAAAGGATATACTACTACTGCTAGTGTAGAAAACGGAAAGGGTGATTCAGCAACAGTGTGTTTTACAGGCCCACTGCATAAATTCTTCAAGGGAGAAACAATAACCTTCTATGTTAAAGACGAGTTCCCAATACTATTAGTCGGAGAAGACCGCCTACTAGTTAAGGTTCCTCATATGGAATAGTGAATACAATGATAATAACAAATGATAATAATAATATTTACCTCTCTTGGAGAGACAGCGACGGAAACAAAGTGATTAAGAATGATACTTACAAGCCTTATTTTTATATTAAAGAGACTGCTAGAGAACCTACTACTTACAAAGTAAGCAAAACAATTACTAGGGACTATGAATATGAACATGGTGATTGGGTTAATCTAGAAGGTGAATCGTTAAAGAAGGTCTATGTGGATATGCCTAAAGACATCTACAGAGCAAAGGATAATTTCTCCCAAACTTATGAAGCAGATGTCCCTATGCACTACAGATATGCTATTGATGAGATGAAATCAATACCCGAATACAATATGCGTAAGTGGTATTGGGATATGGAATGGCAACAGGGTGGAGAACATGACAACAAAATTACTGCTATTGTTTGCTATGATAACTTTGATAATCAATTCTACACATGGACTTGGCAACCAACACCTAATGAAAACATTGTAGAACCTAAAGTAGAAGGCTACGATTCTATTTTCTTTATCGAGGATAGTGAAGAAGAAATGATTCGACAATTCTTAATGTGTATGGAACACTGCGACCCCGACATGCTTATTGCATGGTTTGGTTTGAAGTTCGATTTGCCTAAGTTATTAGAACGATGCTGTGCATTAGATATTAACCCTTTAGGTATTTCACCACTAGGAGTTATTGAAGGAGTGTTTTACAGGAATGGTGAATGGGTCTTTACTAAAGGTGATGGCTACGGCCCAACAGCACAACCAATCAAAGGCCGAATTACTCTTAACTTAGACTTGGCATTTGAACGACAATGGAATGATGCTCAAAGAGGAACTCTACCAAGTCTTTCTTTAGACTATGTATCTAAGACATTGTTTGGAGAAGGTAAGCATACTGAAACTAAGTTTACTGACCCTAACGAGTTTTACCGTAGAGGGTGGTTAGAAGACCCTTCGGCATATTTACAGTATGCTATTGTAGATGTAGAATTACTTAGAAAGATTGATGAAGAGAACTTTACTTCGGAGGCAATTCTTTCTTTACAGAGATTACTAGTAGCTCCTTTCGATGCTTGTTTCTTTGCATCTAATATGGGTTCTATGTATTTTATGCGTAATGCTTGGTGGAAAGCACCAACGGGTAGTAAACCCCAGTATAAAATATGTGATGCTTGTAATTATAAAAACCCTAACGATAAGAAACTTAAGGTTTGTAAGAAGTGTAAAGAGACTCTTTCTTATTCCGGTGCTATGGTTTACAATCCATTAGACGAAGGAACAAACGGATTGCATTACAATGTAGCGGCTTTTGATTTTGCAGGACTTTACCCTAGTATGATTATTGCTAGAAACATTTCTTTTGAAACTAAGAGTGATGTCGAAACAGTATTCGGTGCTGATTTAAATACTCCTCAAAACTTGAGAAGTGTTGGCGAAGACTACGAAAGAAAAATGTTGTATTACACTACAGAAGAATTAGGACTATTGCCTAAGTCTTTGTTGGCCTTAAAGGATTTAAGAAACGAATACAAGGCTAACATGAAAGAGGCTAGGAATAGTAACAACAAAGAGCAAACCGCTAAGTGGAATAATAATCAAATGGCGGTCAAAAGACTCATGGCATCCTTCTACGGAATCCTCGCTTACAAGGGGTTCGGTTGGGCTGATGTTGATTTAGCGGCTAGCATTACTGCTAGTGCGAGAGAGGCGATTAGACTAGCGGCATTTAAGGCAAAGGAGATGAAAGTATGATTGATAACATTTACAGTTTTTATTGTTTAATGGCGAAACTAATTCAAGACCCTAATACAAATTGGGAGAGTCTCTTAGGACAAGAATTATTCGGATTACTAAAACCCAATTTTTCTACATATAAAACAGCAAAAAATGATTGGGTGTTCGACCCAAGTTGGAATATGGTTTTTCAAACAATGGCGGCCCTTTACTTTAGCCCACCCGAAATGCTACAAAAATATAATACAGCAATAGAGAATATCATGGAGATGAAAGTATGAAATGTATTAAACCATTAAAACATAAACCTCAATTTGAAGGTAAGGCTAACTGCAAAGCGTGTGCGTGTGAAGCCAAAGAAGACGCTTATGAATATCTAGGTGGTGAAGAAGAATGAATAAGTATTTTGAAAAGTGGTTGATTGTCGAGATAGAAAAAACAACAGGAGTGTTTACTGCTAGGGAATTAGTAGATAAGATAATCGAAGAAAGAGGTTCTTCTCCACACATAGGAGATGCTTATTCCGCCACATGGGTTTGTAAGAAGCATTCAAAAAGGATAGGTCGTGGGCGATTCGTTAAGGAGATAACTCAATGACCGGAACAATAACCATATGCGAGACATGCAATATCCATTTATACAAAAAAGATATTGAAGAAAACAAATGTATTGCGTGTGGCGTGGAGGTAATAGCATGACCTGTAATATATGCAACAGAGAAACAAGGGTTCTACATCCTAATCTAAGAATATGTCAAAGGTGCAGTTCTTGGAAAAACAGTAGGCTAAGGAGGAAATAATAAATGTTTAATTTAGATGAATTGATAGAAGTGCAAAGAACAACCAATGATACCTTACAGGAATTATTGGATAATGTGAAACGAAGTAATAAGATTTTGATGATGGTTAATATAGTAAATATAGCAACCATCATTACTATAGTAATGGTGATATTATGAATGATAAAGATAAAATAAATAAATTAGAGGCCCGAATAATAAACATTGAAGCAGAAATGGATGCACTCTATACAGAGAACCAAAGACTTCTTTCTCTGTATAAAGCAGTTCAAGAACTTCAAGAACTACACGATGCACCCGCAAATAAGTTTACTTATTATCTAGGTTGAGATTATATGCAGGTAGTTTACGGACATACAGATTCTATCTACATCAAAGTAGAATCTATAGAACAGGCACATGAAAGCCTAAAAGAAATAAACGACTATGTTAGAGAATCATTCCCTAATGTATTAGGACTCGATGAACACCCAGTAGTATTAGAGTTTGAGAAATACTTTTCTTCACTAGGGGTTGGTTCAACCAAGAATAGAAATGCAGGTTTAATCTCATGGGAAGATGGGGTTTACTTAGAAGAACCAAAGTTTACCATGACGGGTTTTACTGCCAAGAGAATATCGGAAACACCACTCGCTAAAAGAATACAGACTACTGTATTAAAAATGTGGGTGACTGGTTCTAGTGAAGACAGTATAGTAGACTACTGCCGAGAAGAGTTTTTAAAAGTATTGAATGGTAAGAACCCAATTACCGATGTCGTTAAAAGAAGCCGACTAAAGGAAAATAGGTTCGCCATCAAATGTTCTTGTAATAGAAAATATAATTTGATGGAGATATATGATTTAGAATACTGTACTAAATGTGCTAAATTAAAAAAGACCTTTACTACTTTAGATGGTAAGCGACCATCAATAGGTTCGGGTATTGCAGGAATGTTATACGGGCATGAAGAGTTAAACTTCACCTATGATAATTCATATATTTATATGAAAATTATTCCTATTGGGTTTTATACAAACCCATTAACTAACGAAAGAAAGTCGGCTGAATGGGTTGCAGGAACAACCTTTGAAGACTTAAAACAATTTACTCCCGATTGGAGTCATTATGCGGAACAAGTAATAAACAAAGCCCAACCTATATTCGATGCTATGGGTTGGCATACAGAAACGATTAAAAATAAGCAAAAGAAATTAGATGAATGGTGGTAAAAATGAGTGAAACAGAAAGCGATTATAAAACAGAAATAGACAGTATGCAGGAATATACATACCAATGGTTGCCCGAAAATTACAGCGACCCTTCGGAACCTATATTGAAAATAACAAAGTCTTCTTTGGGAACATACCAGTGGTGTCCTAAGAAATACGACTTTAGTTACCAACAGCGTTTGCCCCAAGACCAAACCGAGGCTATGCGTAAAGGAACAATAATGCACAATGCAAGAGAAGACTTCTTCAATGAGTTCGATATTAAGAAGGCTGAAACAATGTCCAATAGCGAAATACTAGACTACTGTTCTAGCCTATTCCCTATAGACGACTACTGCGAAGACTACCAAACTATTGCAGTCTTTGAATCCCAACGATTTATCGACGCAGTAGCGGAAAACAAAACACATGAATACTTGCCCGTATGCAATGAAGGTAAGTTCGATTGCGAGATTACTATTCCTGTAGGCCCATACAAAGGCGGAGCATGGAATAACAACGAAGAGTTTAGTTTGAACCGAGAGTATGTAGTCCACCTTCAAGGAATTATTGACAGAATATTTCAAGAAGGCAATGGCTACATCCCTATGGAATTTAAGACTGGCCCTTGGAAGGATTACAAGGCTACTAGTATGCGTAAAGAAATGGCATTCTACAAAATACTTATTGAGAACTCTAGTGATTTAGTTTTGAGAGAAGCAGGTCTAGAGCCAAACATCCCCGTAACTCATTGGTCTTGGTATTATCCAATATCAAACCATGTTCACTGCGAGCCTTCTAAGATTAGGAATCAAAACTCTGTGATGGTTTATATTGCTAGGTTGATTAAATCATATGAAAATAAGTTGTTTGAGACTAACTTCTACTACAAGACATGCGCTCACTGTTCTTTCTTTGGACTTTGTGATGCGGCGCAAGAAGATACATGGTTGTGATGATATGGATAACATGCAAAAAATAGCATTCGACGCAATAACGATATTATCGCACTTAGGTAAATATGACAGTGAAGTATTGGCTTATTCTATTACTTTACTTAATAGATATGAGGGTGTAGTAAATGAATAGAAAGGTAATAGAAGCACTAGTTAAATCTAGAACATGGTCGTTTGTTGAAATAAGCAATATGAAAAACACCATAAATACTCTATGTGATGAAATATATAATGAATCTAAACTGATTGATAGATTTGAATTGATTCGTGATGTTACTATCACTGAACGATTCGTCGGTTTTTCTTTTGAAGATTGTATTAGAGAAGCCACTAGGATGAAACTTAGTGGTGATATAGCCGAAGCAATAACCGAAATGCTAGGCGAAGCAACAATAAGTTTTGGTAATGAAAATAATGGAGGAAATGAAAATGAAATATCCGAGAGAAGTGTGGGCGGGAAGTCACATAAAAAACGCACCACAGATGAAAAGAAAAATAGTGAAGACAAAAAGTGAATATGTTGAGTTTATCAAAACTCAAAATAATAGAACCAATGTCTATACTACTGTCTATGATTTTGAACACTTTGCAGAGACAGCAAAGGTTGAGTCTTCTGTCGTTCTCGATAGAATATTCTTTGACTTTGATGCACATGAAGACACTATACAACCGGCACTAGAAGACTTAGTGATTGTCCTAGACTATGTAAAGAAATACCAACATACTATTTTCTTTTCCGGCAGAGGGTTTCATCTGTTTGTGTATGGTGAAAACGCTGAAAGTATTAGAGGCATACAGGCATTCTTTAGAGAAGTAAAGAATTACTTGGACTCTAAGACAATGAGTAAACATTCTCTAGACGAGAGAGTAGGTCAAACTACTAGACTAAGAAGAGTGCCTAATACGGTAAACCTTGCTAGTGATAATGGCAAAGGTATTCCTTATTATTGTATTCCGATTTTTGAAGAGGATATTGAAAAGGGTCTAGAACACATACTAGAAACCGCCATGTCGCCTAGGCTCATACCTAGAAGAGTGGGAGGCACTGATTTAGTTTCATGGCCCACAGCCCCTCCTATTGAGGCTGTTGGAGAAGAAGTCACTCCTGTTACCGTAGAGGGTCGCCTACCGATTCTACCGTGTTTATACAATGCCATAATGGTAGAGAACCCTTCACACATGGCTAGAGTTTATTTGGTTTCTTGGTATCGGGATATACTAACTCAAAGAACTAACTTAGAATCTAAAGAAAGCAAAGAACAAGTTTTGAATACTATTGTTGATGAGATTGAAAAGTTGGCCGAATCATCCGATGAAGTATGGCTAGATTGGGATAAGGAAACTACAAGAAAACATGCTAGATTTACCGTATTCGGGAATTACAATTCCCCTAACTGTAAAACAAAATTGATACCCGAAGGGTATTGTGTTGGGAAATGTTGGCGATACCCCGACTACTTAGATAAGGAGGAATGACATGCTAATAATAGACAGTCGAGAAAAGAAAGGCTCTAAGTTAGTAGACCTTGTAGAATCAAAGGCTACTGCTTTATCAATTCCTTTTGAAAAGAAGTGGATAGAAGTAGGCGACTATGTTTATGATGATGTTTGTTTTGAAGCAAAGTCTTCAATAGATTTTTTAGGTTCTGTTCTTTCTAAAAGAATGTGGACTCAAATAGATAACATGGATAGAAACTACAAGACAAATATAGTTATCATCTATGGAACAATAAAAGAAGCAGTAGACGCAATAATAGAGAACTCTTATTCTAAACTACCTGTCGCTTCTAGGAAAATAATGTTTAACAATAAGTTCTTGGGTGCAATAGGTAGGATAACTTTAGACACTGATGTTAAGGCGTTTTGGGTTCCTACTGAAAAAGAAGCCGCACTAATTATTACTTCTGTTTGTAAGATGAAACCTATTGATAGAGATGTAATACGACCACAAGTAATTAAAAGAATATCTACTGATGATTTAAGAATAGATGTATTAACTAGCATCAAAGGAATATCAGTAAAGAAAGCCAAAGCACTTTTAAAGAAGTTTGGCTCTATCGCAGAGATAGCACACACTCCCGCTAATGAAATAAACAGCATAGATGGTATTGGGCCGACCATTGCTAGCAGGGTTTTAGAGGTTTTGAATACAGAAAAGAAGGTGAAAATATGAATGATACAAATGAAGAAGATTGGATGGAAGTTGAAGACAGTGAAGAATATAATATAGATGACGAATCTATTGATTTACCCACAGAAAGTTTAGATGAAGTCTTGAAAGAACAAGAAGAAAAATTCGTTGAAGAAATAATAACATCACATAAGTCTACAGAAGAGAATAAAACAATAGAGAACATAGAGATAGCAAAGGGAGAAAGACTACCCGAATTATTAGAAGGATGGGTTAAAGAAGCAACTAATGTATCACACTACAATGATATTCCGGCAGTTATGACTGGGCTAGTATTGATAGGTCAAATGGTAAAAGAGTTTGTAAAAATACCTATCAAGTCATCTATAATAGACAGCCGAGTTCACTTTATTTGGATTCAAACATCGGGAACCGGAAAGAGCGAATTGATGAACTTTGTACTTCCAGTATCTACTCAACTATGGGAAAAAATAAATGGGTTTGAAGGGTTTGTTCACCGTGATGAAATAGGAAAGTCAAGAGTGGCTGAAATAGCAAAAGCGGGTAATCTTTTTCACACAGAAGGAGAAACAATAAATCCAGCAGTAGAGGAAAACATAGATGAAAAATTACAACAGTTCGACAATTTCGATGTTGTAGAATACACAGATGCCGCACTTATTGGCTATCAACACCCAACAATAGAAGCCGTAACAGAAGACGATGAAACCAAGTTAGAAACCACATGGTCGCCGGTAAAGGGCGCACTAGACGGGCATGGTTTGGCCCGATGGGATGAGTTTACTAACGCAGGTGTGTTCAAACAATCCCAACACAAAGAAGGAGTAGTAACATATCTAAACACCTTAATGAATCCAATATGGGGTTCGTCTCAAGTCATAACTAAGAAACTAAAAGAAGGGCCAACTGTTCATTGTCATTCCGAGCGTTCTGTTTTGGCAACAACATTTCCTCCCGACAATCTAGATAAAACAATTACTGAAACAGGACTATTTCAAAGAGCAGTCCTGTATATTTGGGAAGTTCCCGAATACATTAAGGATGAGATAGATGACATGGTTACAGAAAACTTTGGGGAATTTGAAGAAATGAAAAAACCCATTAAGAACTACGCAAACCTTTTTTTTGAGGTTTACAAACTAACCAAGAGTAGATATAATGATGTAGAAAAAGACGCTACAAAGACAATTAAATATGGAAAGGGGTTCAAAGAAGCACTTCACTTGAGAAAGAGAGACTTGAGAAGAATGGTTTCCGAAGAAGACGGAATGATTAGAGATACAGCAAGGACTTTTATGACCCGTCTTATTATTATGATGGGTAGGATTTCGGTTCTGTGTTGTATTGCCGATGCTAAAGACATAAATAAAAAGAAAGATGAAAGGTTTACAGTAACGGCTCAAAATGTCAATCAAGCCTACTTCATAATTGACAAGTGTTATAAATCATTGATTTCGTGGTTCATTCAAAGTCTTAAGGTGCGTAAGTCCGACATGATGAAAAATGGCAATGGAGTATGTTTTCTAAAAGCATATAATGACTTGAAAGGCGAGGATGGATTTGTTCCGAAAAATGCTTTGTTTGAAAAAGTTAAACAAGATGAAAATATATCCAAAGCCCAAGTGTATAATAGATGGAAGACGATACAAAATAACTTTGAAGTTAAGAACGACAGCCGAACTAGATTTGTAAAACTAAAAGGTGATGAAAAATGATAACATGGGAAAATACATTTATAGTGTTTGATGTGACGAAAGGGCCGAAAGTAATTATTGAAACTCTCAATACTTACGGAGAAGAAGGTTGGGAATGTGCGAGTATGCTCACTGTAGCAAATACAAACATTGTCGCTTTTCTAAAGCGAAAGCAAGGAGAAGAACCGGCGGCTAATAACGAAACAGAAGAACTTAGTAAATTGTGGGCCGCAGGAAAAGGTAAGTGATTACATGTCTGTAATGGCTTTGGATATTGAGACAAAGAACATGTCTCACGAAATAGGCGGATTTGGAAACACACATATGTTTCAAGTCTCTACTGTTGCTACTTGGGATGGTAATACAGGAACCGTATATGTTGATGAACCTGTAGACACTTTCGCTAAAAGCGGTCATGTCGTTAAGTCTCTAGGTGAGTTAAAGTATGACTTAGATGAACACTTTGAAAAGGGTGGCGTTATACTAGGACATAACATAGTTTCTTTCGATTTACCCATACTTAAAAATTCAATGGATATTTACTGCATTAGAAAGTATCTAGATGAGAAACGGTATATTGACACTAGTAGATTGCTTACCGCTTCACACGGCGAGAGATTTAAACTTCAAAACTTGGGAGAAAATACATTGAAACAAAATAAGTTAATGGATAGTGCTGACGCACCTAAGTTGTGGAAAATGGGTAGATTTGATGAAGTAGTAGAATACTGTATGAAGGACACTCAAATTGTATATGACCTGTGGAAATACGGTCAAGACAATGGTTTAGTAAAGGCTTTCTCTATCGAGAAAGAAGAGTTTGTAGAATTGGAGGTTGATTGGTAATGGACACTATAGAATGGATTGGATTTTTTGTTTTTATTATTATTATCGTTCTTTTATTCTTTGCGGCTTTTGGTGGTTCACAATTGACCGACCAAAGCGTAGATGAATACATGCAACGATTGATTAAAGAAGCGAATGAAGACAAACACGGAAAGCAATGAGTTTAAAACAGAAGTGTAATGAGTGCGGTCTAAAAACCGTAGCACTTAGAATACAGGGTTTTTACATCGGCTCACCAAAGAAAGTTAAACTTTGGGAATGTAGAAACTGCGGAAACATTTGGCAATAATTAGGTCACTCGGTTCACCCCTTAAAAACGGGTGAATCGGGTGGCCTTTTTTTTATGGCGATTTTTCGACCTTTTTTTGAGTAGACTGGGCGAAGTAAATAATAAAATACTATTAAAAGAATTTAAAATTCTTTCAACAGGTCTTAACTAAATGTTCAGGAATGAGGCTATGTCCGTAAGCCATAACAAAAGGGTAAGATACTATTAGTGTAAATAAAAC
>TARA_R110000772_G_scaffold1566_9_pt1 | contig 21503 bp, 20 predicted proteins | sample TARA_R110000772 | Tara Oceans TARA_R110000772 (sample SAMEA4397948) | marine metagenome | biome: Polar Biome; feature: [SRF] surface water layer (ENVO:00010504); material: water (ENVO:00002006), including particulate matter (ENVO:01000060) such as... | depth 5 m | reverse complement strand
TGTAAGTGTTACAGGTGTTCAAGCCACTGGATTTGTTGGTGATGTAACCTTAGTTATAGGTCAGAAAATATACGTTACCGGACTGCAGGCAATAGGCAGGGTTGGTTCGGTACTAGTGTGGGGGGTAATTGATGATTCACAAACTCCAAATTGGGGTATAATTGACGACAGCCAGGGCAGTATTTGGGTTGCAGTAAACACTTCACAAACTCCAAGTTGGAGCACAATTGATGACAGTCAGACTAGTTTTTGGACACCGATAGACGATACACAAACACCAGATTGGACAGGGATACCATAATGACAGATACTATACCAAAGCAAGAAGATGCAGTAAAATGCGATAACAAAGAAGCACAAGCAAACGAGGCTCCACAAACGGAGTCACAAAGCGTTTCAGTAATGGTTACAGGCTTTTCCTTATTTGGCACAACTTTAAAATAGAGGCTACTAATGGCTGAAGCACAAATAGAATTAACACCTGAAGAAGAAGCCCGAATTAAATGGGAGCAGTTACTACGTGGTAAGCCCACAGTTGTAGACGAGCCTATGCCTGTTGAAGAACTTGTTGAATTAGCAGTAGAAGAAGCATTGCCGGTAGTAATAGATAATGGACCTGAAGCTGTCCTAGCACGGCTATATAAAAGTATGGTGGCAGCATAAAGGATTAAATAATGGCAAGTACCTATTCACCCCTTAAAATTGAATTAATTACCACCGGCGAGCAGTCAGGTACGTGGGGGTCAACTACGAACGTCAATTTGGGTACGGCGGTTGAGGAGGCAATTACAGGCTCTGCTGATGTAACTTTTGCTAGTGCTAACGTAACCTTAACCCTAACTAATACAAATGGTTCACAGACAGCGCGTAACCTACGCCTAAGACTAACTGGTACAACTGCAGGGGCTAGAAACTTAATCGTTCCTGCTATTGAAAAACAATACATAGTATTGAATGAATGCGCGGACGCTATCACCATTAAAAATGCTACAGGTACAGGGGTTGCTATCCCCCCAACGATGTCAGCAATAGTGTATAACAATGGGGTTAACATCACTAGTGCAAGCGTGTATTCAACATCGGTAGTAACCCCACTACTTGCGGCAACAGATGCAATACTACTAAATGCCCTTCCAGTTACATCTGGAGGCACAGGCTCAACAACCGCTACAGGTACAGGCTCAGTTGTCCTTGCAGTAAGCCCAACACTAACAACCCCTGCGTTAGGTACGCCAACAGCGGGAGTTCTAACTAATTGTACTGGTCTTCCTATGACCACGGGCGTTACAGGCACGTTACCTGTATTAAACGGCGGTACAGGCGTAACGACATCTACTGGTTCTGGAAACAATGTATTATCTACCAGTCCTACTTTAGTAACGCCGATATTAGGCACACCTACTTCAGGTACATTAACAAACTGTACGGGTCTTCCAATGACTACTGGTGTTACAGGGACACTTCCTGTTGCTAATGGTGGTACTGGGGTAACTACAAGTACTGGTTCTGGAAATAACGTATTGTCTACAAGTCCGACCTTAGTTACCCCAAACCTAGGTACCCCTAGTACTTTAGTAGGCACAAACATAACAGGCACGGCTGCCGGCCTTTCTATTGGAGGCAATGCTGCAACAGCCTCAAACGCTATTGGGTATAATCAAACTTGGCAACAATTAACAGTTCCTTCACAGAGAACAGGCACAGGTGGTGCGACATATACAAATGATACAGGGCGACCAATGTATATCTCTGTTAGATTATCTCAGGATGATGGAACACTTACCTTAACTGTATCTGGTTTTATGATTGCTGCAATTGGAACTACAGCAGGACCAGCAAATATGTTTGTATCTGGAATTGTTCCAGCAGGGGCAACTTACGCAGTTACTTCAACTGCCAATACATCCACAACGTTATTTTGGTATGAGTTACGCTAACTAAAGGATTAAACGATGGCAAGTACCTATTCACCCCTTAAGATAGAACTAATCACTACCGGAGAACAATCCGGTACGTGGGGGTCAACTACGAATGTCAATTTGGGTACTGCTATCGGCGAAGCTATTACTGGGTCGGCAGACGTAACTTTTGCCAGTGCTAACGTAACACTTACATTAACAGATACAAACGGCTCTCAAACTGCCCGTAACCTACGCCTAAGACTAACTGGTACAACTGCAGGTCCCCGTAACTTAATTGTACCAGCAATTGAAAAGCAATACATAATTCAAAACGACACGGCTGACACAATAACAGTTAAAAACGCAACCGGTACAGGTGTTGCCATACCTACATCTATGAGTGCAGTTGTGTTTAATGATAGCGTAAACGTATCGTGCGCAAGCATATACTCAACTTCAGTAGTAACACCATTACTAGTTGCTACAGACGCAGCGTTTGTTAACCCATTAGCAGTTACATCAGGCGGTACAGGCGTAACGACATCTACTGGTTCAGGCGCTAACGCACTAGCAACAAGCCCAACTTTAGTTACTCCGGCGTTAGGTACCCCCACTTCTGGTACGTTGACTAATTGTACATTTCCAACATTAAATCAAAATACAACGGGTAGTTCAGGCTCATGCACAGGTAATTCAGCAACAGCTACATCAGCTACAACGGCTACAAATCTTGCAGGGGGCGTAGCTAATAATATCCCTTATCAAACCGCATCAGGTACGTCTGCCTATATAGCAGCCCCTACCATTGCAAATACCTCTTTGACATGGAGTGGTTCTGCTTTTACATGGGGTGGAGCAGGTGGTTTAGTTGGTAGTGGCTCTATGTTTGAGAACTCACAAACTGTTACTTCGAGCTACACAATCACTTCTGGTAAATCAGCGATGTCAACAGGACCAATTACAGTTAGTAGTGGCGTAACAGTTACAATACCTAGCGGCTCACGCTGGGTAATTATCTAGGAATATAACATGTCGACATTAGCTTTAACATCTAATACGTTATCAGTAACTGCCAGTGCGGGGCAGATTGAATACAATGGTCAGTTTTACGCTACGGATAGCAATGCATCTCGTGCTCAAATTGAACGTTTAGTACAAGGTACATCGCAAGCAACAACAAGCGGTACATCAATAGACTTTACTGGCATACCTAGTTGGGTTAAGCGTATAACTGTGATGCTTGATGCTGTGTCCACTTCGGGTACATCTATCGTTATGATTAGAATTGGTCCTGTTGGTGGTATAGAAAGTACAGGATATGCAGCTCATTCTGGAACAATTGAGGGTTCTGGTATAGGTTCATTAGACCATACTACTGGATTTGGCATATCCCAAGCAGGCGCTGCCGCATATACTTTTGGTGGGTTTTTTACGCTATGTAATTTAAGCGGAAATACATGGACTTTATCTGGTTCAGCTCGACAAGCAAGTACGCGAATAACAATGTCAGCTGGTTCAAAAACACTAGCAGGCGTACTTACTCAGGTTAGACTTACCACAGTCAATGGCACAGACACCTTTGATGCTGGCTCAATCAACATAATGTACGAGGGATAAATCATGGCTTCAGTAGTTCTTACAGGCGATACAAGCGGCTCGGTTACACTATCCGCACCAGCCGTTGCAGGTTCAACAACAATTTCGCTTCCTGCATTTACAGGAATTGCAATGATAATTGGTACTTGGCAAGATGTAACTACAAGTAGGGCATTAGGTACAACATACACAAATTCTACTGGTAATGCTATATTTGTTTCTGTCTATGCAACTACTGGTACTGCTGCTGGTACAATAAAATACACAGTTAACTCAGTTGATATAGGTGTTCAAGGAATTTCTGCCGGTGCATCATGTACTATGCGAAATACCTTAACCTTTATTGTGCCAAATGGCGCAACATATGCAGTAACAGGAGTAGCTGGTACTAATACGCTTACTTCTTGGTTTGAAATAAGATAAAGGATAAATTATGGCAGTTACAATAGACGGAAGTGCAAATACGGTTACAGCAGATGCTACGCTAACCACAAAATTAACTACTGCTACGGGTTCTGCTCCATCTTATTCAGCAAGGGCATGGGTAAACTTTAATGGTACAGGAACAGTTGCAATTGTTGGAAGTGGGAATGTTAGTTCTGTTACAGATAATGCTACAGGGGATTATACAATTAACTATACAACAGCTATGCCAGATGTTAACTATAGTGTAAGTGGTGCAGTAAATGGATGGTCAACTGCTGGTATGAATAATGGTTTATATAGTCTTGGAATTAATGCTTTAACAACCAGTTCAGCACGAGTATACGCAATCGGAACTAATGGTGGGGGTAATAACACGGCTTTTTACATAGCCGATACATCCATTATAACTGCAACAATTACAAGATAAAGGAGATTTAAATGAAACGTATTATATACAAAACAGATAACGGTGGGGTAGCAGTATTAATCCCTACTGAAGAATGGTTAGAATTACATACCATTGAAGAGCTAGCAGAAAAAGATGTGCCTGCTGGTGCAGAGTTTAAGATTGTGGATGTGTCCGATATTCCGTCAGACAGAACATTTCGTGACGCTTGGGAGTATGCATGATAGTTATAAACTTTGATAAAGCTAAAGATATTACTAAGGCACGATTACGCACAGAGCGTGAAGCATTACTTGTAGCTCAAGATGTGGCATTTCAACGAGCATTAGAAAGTGGTGCAGATACATCTGCTATTGTAGCTGAGAAGCAACGCTTGCGTGATATTACAAAAGTAGTAGATACTGCACCTTCACTGGATGAGTTAAAAGCTATAACAGTTTAATACGATGAAACTCTCAGAACACTTTACACTAGATGAATTTACCGCATCAGAGACAGCAGTCCGCAAAGGGATTGACAACACCCCACCCCCAGTCGTTACGGAAAAACTTCGTATGCTGGCTGCTACGCTGGAGCAAGTTCGTAGCCTTTTGGGCAATAATTCCATTCGTATATCTAGTGGTTATCGTTGCCTTGCTCTTAATCGTGCTATTGGAAGTGGTGATTTATCTGCGCACGTATTGGGTTACGCCGTTGATTTCACGTGCCCGAAGTTTGGTACGCCGAAAGAAGTAGCCAACAAGATTGCTGAGTCACCGATTAAATTTGACCAGCTAATCTACGAAGGCACTTGGATACACCTAAGCGTAGACCCACGCAACAGACGCGAAGTGCTAACAGCGCACTTTGGTAAAGGTAAAACAACCTACACGAAAGGTATCGCATGAAGAAGTGGTACAAGTCTAAGGTGCTTTGGTTTAATGTGGCTGTTGCTATTGGTGCAGCAGTTGAGGCGTCCCTTACACTTGTGCAGGGTTACTTTGACCCACGTGTATTCTTAGCGTTGATTGGATTGACTGCTGGGATTAATGTAGTGTTGCGATTCTTAACAACTACTGGGGTGTCTAAGTGATACCGTTGACATTTAATTTTAAACACGCTCTAATTGCAGGTGGCATATTTATAGCGTTTAGTGCTGGCTGGACCGTTAATGGTTGGCGCCACGATGGCGCAATGAAAAAAGCACTACAAGAAAAAATAGAATTACAACAAGCGTACGACGCGTATGCTAGGGAAGTGGCGGCTAAGTTTCAAAACCAACAGGCAGAGCAAGTAGTTAAATACAGAACCCTGAAAGGAAAAATAAAAGATGTTACGGATAACAGGATATGTTTTGCTGACGGCAATGCTCTCAGCTTGTGGAACAGCGCTCTTACAGGGGACGTGCCCAAAGCCCCCACAGGAACTACTAAAGCGCCCGCCACTACCAATACCACTATTACAGATGAGCAAGTCCTTACCAACGTCATAGAAAACTTTGAGCAGGCAAAATCAATACGCGACCAGCTTAATGCACTTATTGACTGGTATGAAACTAATGAAACGATAGGTAAGTAACATGCCATTATCCAAACTTGTATTTAAACCCGGTATTAATAAAGACCAGACTAACTACGCCTCTGAAGGGGGTTGGTTTGAAATGGATAAGGTGCGGTTTCGTTCAGGGTACCCTGAAAAAATAGGCGGGTGGAATGTACAGACGTTTGACCAGTATGCAGGTGCTGCCCGTCTTCTATTCTCTTGGGGTTTAACTTCAGGTGCTTCAATACTATGTGTAGGCACGAACGAAAAAATATACGTTACTACAGGTACAACGCTGTTTGACATTACCCCAATCCGCGAAACATACACAACTTCTACAACACCATCAACCGACAACTGCTTTGGAACTACTAACGGGTCTACTACGGTATTAGTTACACTAGCTTCTCACGGAGCTGATGAAGGGTCCTGGGTTACATTTAGTGGTGCGACTGATGTTGGCGGCGTACTAGCCGCAGAGTTAAATCAAGAATTTAAAATTAGCGACGTTACTACAAATACATTTACTATTACTGTAGCTACGGCAGCTACATCTACCGTAGCGGCGGGCGGCGGCACCGCAATTGAAGCAGCATTTCAAATCAATATTGGATATGCAAACGTTACCGCTGGTTTTGGTTGGGGTACAGACACTTGGGGTCGTGGTACTTGGGGGTCAAGCTCATTAGTACCTGTATTTAATAATGCTCGGCTCTACTCCGCAGATAACTTTAATGATGACTTAATAATCAATGTCTCTGATGGAAGCATTTATTATTGGGCTTACGACCCTAACTTTGTTACTCGTGCAGTTTTAATGTCATCCCTAGGTGGTGCAGAGGCCGTTCCGCAACAAGTAGGCTCGTTAATATTTGCGCCTTCAGGCCATTTGATAGCAATGAGTTGTACAGAATACGATGCTGGTGCGGCATCACCCGATTACTTAGGTCCGCTTAATCAACAACTAATTAGATGGGCAAATGTATCTCCGGATATAGGACCAGACCCTTTAAATTGGAAACCAGAACTAACTAATACAGCCGGGTTCTTATACTTGCAATCGGGCACAAGTATTATTACTGCATTCCACGCTAAGCAAGAGACGCTAATATGGACTGATATTTCGTTGTCCTCCTTGCAATTTTTAAATACTGCGGAAGTATTTGGGCTACAAGAAGTGGCTAACGGCGTGTCAATTATAGGCCCTAATGCAGTTGCATCAGCTAATAACGTTATTTACTGGATGGGAAATGATAAGTTCTACATCTATAACGGCCGTGTAGATACACTACCTTGTACGCTAAGGCAGTTTGTATTTGAGGATATTAACCGCCAACAAGGACAGATATTCTTTGCGGGTACTAACAATCAGTTTAATGAAATTATTTGGTTCTACTGTACGGCTAATGCAACTGAGATTGACAGATATGTAATTTATAACTATGCAGACAATATTTGGTATTACGGTAGTATAGTGCGTACTGCGTGGGTAGATGCTGGTGTGTTTAACTTCCCCCTTGCTACAGATGATGGATGGGTTTATACACACGAAGACGGTACCGATGACGGGCAGCCATTAGGTCAATCACCTGTAGGAATTAATGCGTATATTCAATCTGCTGACGTTGATATCGAAGACGGCGATAAGTTTATGTTGGTTCGTCGAGTTATTCCGGATGTTAACTTTGGGGGTTCAGAAACGGTTGACCCCACAACAGGCGCCGCTTTAATTCCTGAAGCTACAGTCACGGTTGGCGTACGTAACTTCCCAGGAGCTGCAATTGCGGATATAAATGCATCAGGTGTACCTACTGAGCGGCCAGTTATTACAGCTACAGCTACCGTTGACCAATATACTAATCAAGTATTTATCAGGGCTCGTGGTCGTCAGATGAACTTTAGGATTGAGTCAAGTAATGTTGGTACGCAGTGGCAGTTGGGTATGCCTAGAGTGGATGCACGTCCAGATGGAACAAGGGGATAAGTATGGCACTAAAATCATTTGCTCCACCTCTCTTGCCATTACCCCCAGCCGAATACTCACCACAGTATTTTGACCAGCTAGTACGTTCATTAAACACGTATTTTAGGCAATTAGGCTCGACAAACCCTATCGTTGTTGATAGTATTACATTTAATAATTTACCCACCAGCCCAACAGGTTTGCCCGTCGGAAGTGTATGGAACGATGCCGGCACTTTAAAAATAGTTACTTAAGGATTTAATATGGCAACACGTCAAATAGCACAAGGTTTAGCGGGATTAGGGCGCCACGGTGACTCTATGTTAATGCATGTATCACCTGATGAAGTTGCGGGTATCCAGCATCTAGGTAAGATGCACGGTATATCACTGACGACTAACCCACATACGGGGCTACCCGAAGCATTTAGCTTTGGTAACTTCTTTAAAACAATGGCACCTACGATTGCGGGGGTTATTGCGGCTCCTGCAACTGGTGGGATGTCTATGGCTCCGATTTTAGCGGGCGCGGCTACGGGCGCAGGTATTGCTGCAGCTAGTGGAGATAATATTCTTACTGGTGGATTGATGGGTGGTCTAGGTGGCTATGGTGGTGGGCAACTTGGTAATGGGTTAGCAGGGATGGGTACAGCACAAGGAGCGGGTACAGGCACAGCAGGTATGGGTACGGCTACATTAAATCCAGGCACGGCTGTAGATGCGTTTAATCATGCAGTGGTACCTGAAGCAGTGGCGTCAGCAACACCAGATGTAGTTGCGGCGGCGAGCCCTGAATTAGCTAATCAAACAGCAGCAAACGTTGCGCAATTTGGGGCTATGGATGGCAGTATGGGTGCAACCCCTACATTTGAAAGTATGGGGCAGGGAATTAAAAACATAGGTCAAGATGGTAGCTGGGATGCTTTTAGAACAGGTATGGGTGGAACAGGTCCTCAAGTATCTGATACCCGTGCCGCGATGGGTATTGGTTTACCATTAGGTGCATCATATCTAGCGGGTAGCATGCCTACAATGGAAGAGCCTAAAAAAGATAAGTATGACCCTAACAAATCACTAAACCTTAGTGGTGATACCGGACTACGTTTGTATGCTCAAGGTGGGATTACAAGTTTATACGGTTCTCCTGATGGGACTCAAGCACAAAACACGTTTAATGAAAACTATGGATTAGGTCGATTAAATGAATTATCTAACGCTGGGTCTATGGAACAAGCTAAGTTTAATAGTAACGGATATTCAGCGCCAGCGCAACAACCATACGGTGGAGCACAATATAACCCACCAACAATGAACCAACAATCTATGCAAATGAATCAACAACCTCAAATGGGCCAATTGCAACAGATGGGTGGGTTCGGTGGATTTAATTCAATGGGTCCACAAAATGCGTTCACCCCGCAGCCTAGATTTGCAAAGGGTGGTCTTGCTGATGGTGGGTTTGTAGTGCCAGCTGATGTAGTTAGTCATTTAGGTAACGGCAGTACAGATGCTGGGCTAAAACACTTACATAGAAGCATGGGAGCTAAACCTATTCGTGGGGCAGGTGATGGCATGTCCGACTCAATTAAAACAACGATAGAGGGCAAACAGCCAGCACGTATTGCTGATGGTGAAGCCTATATACCACCTGAAGTAGTTAAGCAACGTGGTGGTGCTAAGAACTTGTATAACATGATGAACAAAGTACGTAAGTCACGTACAGGTACTACTAAGCAAGGTAAGCAAATTAACCCAAATAAATTTATGCCATGAAAGAACTGCAGGTAGTTCCAACTGCCTATATCCAGCAAGTTTGGGCAAGGGTAGAAAAGTATTTAGCTGACGGGCTTGTTCAGTCTGGCGGGGAGTATAATGTAGACCAGTTAAAGGTCTTCTTAACTCAAGGGTCACAAGTATTACTGATTGTAACGAATGCAGATAAGATTATTGGTGCATTCTCGATTGTGTTTGAAAACTATCCTAATGATAGGATTGCATTTATTACCTCTGTTGGTGGTCGGATGATAGCTGATAAGGCGTTATGGCCTAAGTTTGAAGACTGGTGCCGTAGTCAAGGCGCTACCAAAATTAGAGGTGCAGCATTTGAATCAGTCGCGGAATTATGGCGCAGACAATTTGACGTACAAACGAGATACGTCATAGTGGAGAAGAGTTTATGAGATACAACCATTTAGATATGTTGCCTGAAAAGGCGTTCCAACCAGTCGGTAAACGCATGACACTTGAAGGTGGTGGTGGGGGTACTACCACAGGTACAACGTACTCAACTACACTGCCTGAGTACGCTAAGCCGTATTACGAAGAGCTACTAAAACAATCTGGTAAAGAAACATTTAAAACAGATGCTGAAGGCGTAGTAACTGGCATTAAAGATTACACCCCCTATACTGGTGAGCGGGTTGCAGGATTTACTCCAGAACAAACTAATATACAAAGCGAATATGCAGGGTTAACTACACCAACTGGATTTGCTGATGCGGCTGCGGGTACTTCATATGGGCAAAATCTAGGCTATGGTACGGCAGGTGCGGGGTTGAGTAAAGCATTATCATATCAACCTACAAATTATAATGCGGACCAAGTAGGTTCTCAACAATTTGGGCAAGGTGCTGCTGACTATTACTCAAACCCGTACACACAAAACGTAACCAACACAGCACTTCGTGAAGCAATGCAAAAGGGGGCAATAGACCGAAACGCATTGATGAGTGGCTCAATTGGTCGAGGTACTTTTGGTGGCGCTAGAAACGCGTTATTACAAGCAGAACAAAACCGTGGGTTAAATCAGCAGATGGGTGACATTCAGTATAAAGGCGCCTCAGATGCTTACAATAACGCACAACAGCAATTCAATGCAGACCAAGCACGGGCACAACAAGCTGCATTAGCTAATCAATCTACAAATTTAGCAGCTAATGCTCAAAACGTACAAGGGCAACAATACGCTGCTGGGTTAGGTAAAGATGTTGGTCTTGCAGGGCTACAAGCAGGCTTAGATGCCTCTAAAACTCAAGGCGCACTTGCTGCTGCAGAACAAACAGCTAATCTTGAAAGACTTAAAGCACAATCAACTAGTGCCGATGAGCAACAGGCTTACCAACAAAAAATTGATGACCTTAAATATCAACAAACAATGGAAGCACAAGACTGGCAGAAAAAACAACTTGAGTTCTACAGCAATATTCTTCGAGGTAACGCAAACGCATTAGGCTCAACTCAAGTAAACTATGTACCCCAAGCTTCACCAATATCGCAAGTTGCCGGTGCAGGTATAGCAGGCTTAAGCGCCTACAACTTAATGAAATAGGATTAAATTATGAACTTAATTAGCCAAATAGCTAAACTACCTCATTTAAGTGACGAGCAGCTTAAGACTTATATTTCAGATAAGGGTAACCCGCTTAGCCCATTTGCGTTAGCAACACTGCAAAGCAAGGCTATTGCACGTAAGAAATTTGGTGCACCTGAAGCCCCTAAACAAACCGTTGCCGAGCAAGTAGAAGCGGAAGCGTCAGCACCACTAGGCGCAGGTATTGCTGGGTTACAACCACAAGGCGCACCGGCCCAAATGCCACCTCCACAAGGCGCATCAATGCCACCTCCACCAATGCCTATGCAACAGCCTCCAATGCCTCAAGGTATGGCAGGTGGTGGTATGGTTGCGTTTGATGAAGGCGGTGTAGCTTCACTTCCACTACGTGATGATATGTTCAATGAAGACAACTATGCTAAGGGCGGGATTGTTGGGTACGCTGGCCCAGAGGGTTCATTAGTAAGAGATGTGGCTAGAGTAACCCCGTTTGGGCCTCTCATGAACGTAGGCCAAGATATTACAGAAATGGCTGGTAGTCCAGCGGCTGGGGATATTGCAGGGATTGTTAGAGGAGCTAATGAGTCAATAGATGATTACTTACGTCGTGCCTCAGATATTACTGGTATTCCATTAAGTATTTTATCATCTACTCCAGCGGAAGCTTTATCACGCAATAAACCACAAGCTCAAACACAAGGTACTGCACAACCTGGAAATATACCTAACAGTGATTTTGCAGCGCGACAAAAAGAATACTTTAAAAACTATAAAGGGAGTTACGCACCACCTGCGGCTGCGGGTACTCCAAAAGTAGACCCCGCAAAATCAGTTAACCCAATGAAAGAGTTACTAGCTGCACAAGCTAGTTCAGCGTCACCCTACACAATTGATAAAGCTGTCATAGAAAAAATTAAATCCCCAGCCGCGTTTGATAGAACTGCGTACAATCAAGAACGTAGACAAGCAATGATAGACGCTAACGTTGACCCTGAGTTCTACGACAAGCAAACTGCTAAAAACGAAACGCAACGTGAAGCACTTAAAAGCGACCGTGAACAAGCTAAATGGATGGCAGGATTACAAACGGGTTTTGGTATAATGGGCGGCACATCACAAAACCCATTTGAAAATATTTCTAAAGGCGCAACGGCTGGGTTAGCTCAGTACGGTGCTGATATTAAAGACATCAAATCCGAAGAAAGAGTACTCCGCGCTGCCGATGATAAGCTTGCCGAAGCCCAATACTTACAAGGTCGTGGTGACGCTGAAGGCGCACTAAAAGCAATGAAAGACCGTGAGACACTTATAGCTAGCGTAGACGCAATGAACGTGCAGGCTGCAAATGTTAATGAAACTGCGTTTACTGGTGATAAGAATAAAATGCGTGGTGATGTGTTTAAAAACGAGCAAGAGAACAGAAGGCTTGCAATTGCACAAGCTGGTGAGACTGAGCGTTCACAAAACCAAATTGCTGCAACTGAACGTGCAACAAAAGCTACGCAAGATTTAAATCTTACATATAAGCAACAAGAGTCGTATAATAAAGCAGTTAAAAACACAGAAGATTCGTTAACATTGCAATATGGCGCAGGCTTTGGCGCTACATTGCCTACGGGTGATTTTAATAAAATCTATCAAGAAGAGTTGCGGAAACAACAATTGAACTTGGGATTAAAACCAATAATATCCGAATTATCTATTTCAGGACTGCCAGAAGGAGCTGCATATAGAGGCTCGAGACCGGCTACGTAACGTATAAAGGGTTTGTATGGCAAAAAACATGCTTTATGATTTTGAAGCTAATGGACGTATTTATACATTTGAAGGTCCAGAAGGGCTTAACCCAACTGTGTTTTCTTCAGCATTACAGCAACAAATTGCAATTGATAATGCACCAAAAACAGGTGGTATGGGGGAAGCCTTTAAAGGTACGGCTAAACGCTTGCTATCTTCTGGTAGAACCGCACTTGAGTCTGTAGTTGACCCTGATAAAGCAGCAGTCGCTGGGCTTGAACGCCAAAAGGCGATTACTGAATTACCCGGTGGTAGCTTAGCTGAAGTTCAACGTATCTACGAGGAACAAGGCATATTACCTGCTGTATGGGAAGGTATTAAGCAATCACCGGCGGTTATCTCTGGACAAATACCTCAACTAGGTGGGATGTTTGCTGCGGGTAAACTTGCAGCGGCAGCTACGCCTCCAGTACTACCAGTTGTTGGACCATTCGCTAAGCCTATTGCAGGTGTATTAGGTGGTCTAGCGTCATTAGCTATTCCGCAAACCGGTACGAATATCGAGCGTCAAGCGCAAGTACAGCAAGAAGCTGGGCTACCAGTAGATGTTAGTATGGCAAAAGCAGTCCCTGCAGCGGTAGGTTCAGCGGCATTAGACCAAGTTGCATTGTTGGCGGGTGGGCTAGGTAAAGTACTGGGCATTGGTGTTAAAGAACTTGGCACTGCAGCAGCAGAGAGAATTGCTAAAGAATCATTAGGGTACGCAGCTGCTAAAGGCGTTGGTAAGACAGCCTTAGCCGAAATGCCGACCGAAGTATCTCAACAAATGCTTGAACGTGCACAAGCAGGATTACCATTAACTACACCAGACGCAATACAAGAATACGCTGACGCGGCATTCCAAGCAGGGTTGATGTCACCACTAGGCGGGTTAGGTGGAATAGGTGCGCGAAGTCAAGCCAAAGGTCAAGTAGCTGCAGCCCAAGCACTTAAAGACCAAGAATTAGCTGATAAAGCCTATGCCGTAGAACAGGCTAAAGGTTTTAGAGACCAAGCGCGTGAAGACCGTGCAGGCACACAGGCCGTTCAAGAAGAGATTGCCAGACAAGCTACCGAGACTAAACAGCAGGCGGTGGACGTGCTACAACAAGTAGCAGCTAAGAAACAAGCTGAAGCAGGTATCCCCGCAGTTAACGACTTAATGCAAACAAAAGAAGGCGCATCGCAACTTCTATCAGACAAGGCATTGTTTGAGCAGCACTTCCCTAAAGCGCAATATACTCCAGACGATATCAAGCAAATTAAAAACGATATCCGTGCTCGCCGCAACACATTACCATCACAAGAGGCTGTTGCACGAGCTACTACACAGGCTGAGCTAGAGCAAACATTTGCAGTTGACCCAAACACAATTACCCCTGAACTAATAGACATGTGGGGCATATCCAAGGGCAACAAAAAAATACGAAATCAATTGCTGGCTGTAAGTGACTTAACTGTTCCTGATAACAAAGTTAAAGCAACTGAGATACTGGAAGACTACAAACAAAAAGCATCAGAAAAACAATTTAGCGCCGCTGAAACGGCTACGCAACATATCGCTAGCTTAGAACCAGTGTCTGTGGAGGCCCCAAATGTTGGACTTAACAAGCGAACAAATAGAGCAAGCGTTCCAGTTCTTGATGAACGGGGACAAGTATCCCCCGCTGGAATTGCAGGAGTTGAGCCAGCTACACTGGGCGATGTTAGAGACAGCACTGGACTTCTTACTGATGGAACAGAGCAGCAGTCAGCTGCACTAGCGGAAGCGCCAGTAGTAGAGGCACCAGTAGTAGAAGAATCACCTGCGGCAGTGCAGGCGCGAGTCCAAGCCCGTATCCTTGAGCAACGTCAGGCAGAAGCAGCAGCACGTGCAGAAGAAAAAGCAGCTAACTTAGAAGCAGTGCGGGCAGAACAAAAAGTAGGTCGAGGCAAAATAATTGCTCCAACAGCCGCCCCAGAAATAGCGCCAGATATCCAACAAGATGTTGCCGAAACACAAGCTCGTGAGGCAGAGTTAAGCCCATTAGCCGACACTGAGTCAACACTGATTGAACCATACGCACCAACAGACGAGAATATCCTTGCGTCAGCGGCAGGCAAAAAGAAAGCGCGTAAACCAAAATACGCAATGCCAGAGCGCATTGAGCCTAGTGATACTGCGGCATCTGTCGAAGCTATCCAAACGGAATTAAACACCCTATTTACTCCACAACAACTCAAAGCGCGTCCACCTGTTGTCGTTGATACGGTTGAAGAGTTACCTGCGCATTTGCAAGCTGAAGCTACTGAAGCTGATGCCGCTGCGTTCGTAGACCCAACTACTAAACAAGAATACTACGTTGCTAGTAAGATACCTAGCAATGACATTCGCGGTAAAATCCAGCATGAACGTGGTGCGCACGTTGGGCTAACCAAGCTAATCGGTAAAGACAGAGTTAATGCGCTTGCTAACCGTGTGCTTACATGGGCTACCGAAGTGGGTGGTAAAAAGATAGAGCATGTCATTGCAAGAGAGGCGCATGAGAAAGCCCTCATGTCAGGGGAAACAGAAGGGTCTGAACGCTACAACCAAGAAGTGATTGCATACTTTACAGAGATTGCTGTTAATCGCTATGGTATTGACCCACTAAAAGCACAGCCTAAAGAGTTTGCAAAAGTTGCTGGTTGGTTGAAAGAACTATGGAACGGCATACTAGCTACGCTTAAAAAACTGCATTACGACCCAAGCAAACTTACCTCTCAAGAAATCGTAGACCTTGTATACGGTGCAGCACGTATTGCAAACAAAGCAGAACCAAGCGCGGTAGGTGTGCAGGCTGAAGCAACGCCAGCATTATCGGACAATGATTTAACAATACTAGTCGGGTTATTGCAATCTCCCACCCCACGTGAATCAAAAGAATCTACGGGGCCTGAAACTAGCACTAAGATACAGTCATCATCAGCTTCTAGTATGTTGCATGACCTAGGGTTCAAAAATGACCCTGTTAAACGCGCGTTTATAAATCAGTTTTACAATGAAATTAAACAATACGGATATACCGGTAAAGCAGTTACAAGATTTATTGAACGTGTTGGGGATATAGGGTTTAGTTTACCTGTTGCAATCGTATCTGAAGAACGTATATTAAGCCAACTTCCAGAAAAAACATTAGTCAATGTAGTCAATGCAGATTATGTAGCTCGTGATATTTGGGAAAACCCTAAACAAGCAGCGGAGCAAGCATCAGCCAGAGTTAATAGCGTTCGTAACGATAATTATAGGCGTACAACTCGAAATATGTATCGGACGCAATTTGATTACTATCATTTTAGCCAAGAAGAATTTCAAATGGCGGAATCATTAATTGCTTTTTTAACCAGTAAATATAGTATGGTTGGCGATGCAATAAAAGAAATGACTGATAAGAATGAGTATCTACCTGTAAGTGAGTTATCCGAAGACTTTGTTACTCATTTTATGCATCTGCTAGAACTAGGAAACTCACCAAAGTATTCTTATGCCGAGGCATACAGGCAAGTAATTTTGGCACCAAGAGATGGGATTATTGAAGCTGCATTAGGCCAAAATAAAACTGGGTGGATGCATTTCTCAGGGGTAGATGATGCCGATAGATTAACTATGGTTGCTTCAGATACCGGCACTACTGCACAATCCCCGTGGTGTATTGGGAACTCATCACAAGACTTTTCCAGAAGATATTTAGAAAAAGGTGAATTTTACTTATATATCGACCGTGGAAAATCAATAGTTTCTGCGCGTTTTGAAAATGATAACCCTAATTACCTTGTAGAGTGGTCGGGTTTAGGGGTGGGAGTTAACCAAAAGGTACCTAAAGAACATGCAAAATACCTGTATGAACTAGACCGTGTTGTGGGGCGCCCAATCGATATTAGTAGATACGACGAAAAATCCAGCGCATCAGTAACTACTGTAGAAGATGCAAAAATTAACGACGCTGGTGAAAAAATTAAAATGGGGATGTCTAACCCAAAAGATTTTCGGGCGTTGCTTGAGGAGTATGCTAAGGCTCCATACGATTCCGAAATACGTAAATTATTAGATAGCCGAAATAGGGAGATTATATTTGACGTATTAGGGGTTTCTAAAGCAATTAAAAATATTTTTGAGCTTGGAAAAGCGGAATTAAAAGTCGCTAATACTGAGCCAACTATCTATGAAATAATCCCACAAATAACTGACAAGTATAAAAATGTTTCGGAGGCAGCTGGGCATGTGATAGCCATACCAGTTAATGTTACAAAGTTTGAATCATTACCAAAAGAACTGTATCAAAAACTAACTAAATTAAAACAAGAAGTTCTTAATGCTCCGGACATATATACAGGTAAAGCCGATGAGGTAAACAGCCTTTCAGAAATAGTTTTCAATGCAAAAACTGACTCTGCAGACTTTCGCGGTTCAAATTTAAATAAATTAATTTCAAGTCTTCATCGGGACTATGATGAAGAAGTGGTATTTAAAAAACCGTTTGAAGAATGGTACGACAGTTTGCCAACGTCAAGTGAAATGGGGCTTGTTGATTTGGATGTCCCGGCATTCAAAACGTATGCGGAAGTTTTTGATAGTGGGACTGGGGGGGTAACGGTCAAAGTTAGTGCCTATAAACTTTTTGAAGAATTTTTGCCGGGTAACTTTTCTTTTCATGTTTACGAAGAGCGTGTAAAAGAACTTAAAGCAAATAAAGTAAAATCCGTAGTAGATGGGATAGTGACCGAAGCAGAGTTTGTTGGTGCATTTGGCAAACAAGGTATTCAGCCATCTGCCGCACCAAAAACAGCGTTAAAACGCCCCGATGGTAGCGAGATTAAATTCAAGCAGCAAGAGAAAGAAACCCTATGGGAAAACTTAGCGGATGTATTCAATGGCTCTAGCACTCCTTGGCGCTCACTCATGGATATGCTTGGCAATAAGATTGTTACGGGTCGATACACAGTAGAGCGTAAAGCTATTGATGCGGGCTTATCAGCAACTGACGCCAAACAGCAAGGCAAGATTCGTGCTGACCTTATCGGGCTACAAGCCACAAACGCTATGTCTCTTGCACAAGCGGGGTTGTTCTACGGCAAGCTAGTCCTACGTAAGAGCGGCATTATCCGTGCTGAAAACGGCAAGGTCAATATGGTTGACCTAGGCAACGAGTGGCACACGCTTTTGGAAAAGGCTACCAAAGATTTAGGCAGTGCTGACCGTGCATACGATATGCTTTCAGCCGGTTGGTATGGTCCGCGTTATGAAGACTTAGCTAAACACAATGCTAACACTGCGCCTAAAAACCGCGTTGATATTAGCGATTGGACTGATTCCGATAAACAAACAAGTGCGGAAGCATGGAGAAGATACGGTCCAGAACTAACTAAACTGCGTGATATGCGTAATGAAATGCGGGGTTCAGTGCTTGATTTGATGGTGCAGAGCGGCTTATATACCCGTGACGTTGCTAAAGAATATTTAGACCGCATGGACTACGTGCCGTTGTACCGCATACAGGAAAAAGACTTGTTGGATAAGCAAGGTCGTCCGCTACGCGTAAGCACAGGGTTGTTGGGTGTGGGTAGAGAGTTTCACCTTAAAGGGTCTAGTAAAACAGCGAATGACCCGCTACAAAACTACATTGCTAACATGTCATGGATGATGCAACGCGCCATTAAAAACAATGCTGCCATACATACTGCGGACATGCTTGATGCACTTGGTCAGGGATACTGGTCTAAAAACAAAGTGCCGTCAGGTAAAAAGCAATCCATGCATGTTGCCAGCATATTTAAAGATGGCGTTGAAAAAGACTTTGTAATGTATGACCCCAACGACATGGCGGCATTCTCTGCAACTCCAGTTATTTCGGGGTTGGTGTGGGATTTGATGCGCTACCCTGTATCTGGATTGCGTCATGGTATTACTATGATGCCTCAGTTCGTATTCAATCAGGCTATGGAAGACCCCGTCCGTGCGGCATTAGTGTCAGGTAACCGAGCTGGTATTGCCCAAAATGTACGCGATACATGGAAATCTATTGCGGATAACCAGTTTAAATCAGAGCGCACTCCTGATGCCGACATGTTGAACCGTTATGGTGTTATCGGTCAGAAAGATATCCTTGATGCTAAAGACATTGAAGACATGTATCACGGGAACGATAAAAAAGGATATAGAAAGTATATATACTTCTTAGAGCGCATGGCACAAGGCAGTGACTTGGGTGCCCGCGAGTCTATCTATAAGAACGCAGTGAAAGAACTTACCGCTGAGGGCTATGACAAAGATACGGCAGAAGACTTAGCGTCTATTCGCTCACAGCAGTATATGCCTTACCAGCAAGTTGGTATGTCTAAATCTCTTGCTTACCTACGTCGTATGATGCCGTTCGTTAACCCACCTATCCAAGGTCTAGCTCGTGATATTGCCGCTATGCGTGGTCGGTTGACTGGGGTATCTAAAGCCGATGGTAAAAAGATGTTTGCATTAACTATTACAAAGTATGCGGTATTTACAGCAATGTATGCGGCGTTTAGTAGTGGTGATGACGACTATGAGAACAAGACTGACGACCAAAAAGACAATAACTTCTATCTAGGTGGTGTGCGTATTGCGGTACCCCAAGAATTACGCCCATTAAAAGTAGCGATTGAGCGTGGCACTAGGTATTATATATTGAACGAGCCAAACGCAGACGTGAATAGCGCAGCTATTGCAGGCACGGTATTACGTAAGTCATGGGAAATCATATCCGGCATTGCATTGCCTGTCCCAACTGCCGTGCGCCCATTACTTGAAAACATGACAAACTTCGATATCTATTCTGCACGTCCAGTAGTAGGTATCAGTCAGCAAAGTAAAGCGCCTATGTATCAGTACACCGATACCACTTCTGAACTAGCAAAAACAGTAGGTGAGGCACTTAACTATTCTCCAATCAAAATTGACCACATACTTCGTGGCTACTTCGGGTACATGGGGCAAACCATTGCGCAATTCTTGAACGTGCTAGATACTGAGCGCCCATCCATGCGGTTGCAGGATTTACCGATTGTTGGCGGGTTTGTTGAAGGGCAGTACGGCACAGGTCCTAAGAACGAGCTATACGAATTGATTGGTAAATCTGCGGAAGCTAAAGCCACGCTTAAATCCATTCAAAAAGAAGGTGACCGTGAGGCAGCAATTAAGTGGGCTAGAGACCATAGGGGTTCTATTGGATTGTCAACGGCAGTAAATGCATTGCATACGCAAGTAACCAATATCCGTACAAACAAGTCAAAAATCTATAATTCTAAATTGTCGGCACCCGAAAAAAGAGCTAGGCTTGATGCGTTAGAAAAGGCTGAATTGCGGTTGTTATCCAACGTGCATAAGTTACACCAGCGGATGGTTGAGTTGGATGCATAAAAAAGACCCCCGATTATGTGGTCGGGGGTTTAAGTTTACTACGGAGAATGAGAATGGATTGCTCCACTCACAGCCGAAGTATACACGTATTTATTAAATGCGCCATATTCTTACACCATATAACCCGTTATACACAACTCTTTCTATCCGTAAATCGTAATTAAAGTCTTTTGACAGCCTAGTTGCTTCACGTCGGACTTCATCGTACTCGATGCAGGGGACAAAGAAGCTATCCCCCTTATCCATGCTAGCTATCGGCAATTCAATCGGTTGTTTCATACATCACATCAAATGCTTGTGATTCAAAATCTTCAACCCCACCAAAACCAACAGCAATATGCTGTTCTTCATACCATGCAGACCATCCATCATGGATAGCTTCAAGCTGCGCCATATCGGGGCTACCGCACCAGAATGAAGTTAATGCTCCTTTATGGTCATATAACCCCATCAGTGACCCACAACGAATATCAGTAATATCTAAATGTAATCGCCCCATCATGTACCCCATCACTGAATGAAGTCTTTGGGTACTATCAGTACACTCATCATGACGTTTAACTATTGGGAATACTAGTGTGGTTTCTTCCGAATCCCCTACTAATTTATATACTGACCGTTGTAAAAATATCTCTTCAATCCCCGATATAAATTCTTTGTCGGCATAGCCAAAATGGGTTGATGATTCTTGTAACTTAATTTTCGGGTTGTTCATGTTCTGCCTCTATCTCAAAATCGCCCTCGAAGGCGAGTAACCAAACTGGTGGAGCATCAATGCCAGTACCGCGCATGATACGAATCTTTTCGGGACCTTTATACTTAATGCCCTCAATCTCACTAGCTATTGATGCGCTGAATGGGATTTGACGTTTAACACAGTACTCTTTAAATACTGACCGAACTATGTATAGCCGTTTGCAATCGGGCTCAAACCTACCCACGATGCGAATGTTAGGGTTGAATATCGGGGCTTGCGGCAATCCACTACGCAGGTCCTTCGTGCCATTGATTTGCAATATGGCTCCTTTGTTCTCACTGATGAATTCGCCCAAGACACTACCGAAGTCTAACAGTTCGTCTTTAGCCTCTTGGCGCTTACCAAATGCAAGCTCGAGTAATATCTTAAATAACTTATCAATATCCCAGTCGATGATGCCTAATGACTTGGCAATGTAA
>TARA_R110000772_G_scaffold264478_1_pt1 | contig 21560 bp, 16 predicted proteins | sample TARA_R110000772 | Tara Oceans TARA_R110000772 (sample SAMEA4397948) | marine metagenome | biome: Polar Biome; feature: [SRF] surface water layer (ENVO:00010504); material: water (ENVO:00002006), including particulate matter (ENVO:01000060) such as... | depth 5 m | reverse complement strand
TGTAGCGTTCTATGTTACTTTAGAGGGGAAAATCCCTAGAACCCCAAAATGAGACTTTGGTCTTAGCAGCATACAACTAAGGTTCTACTAGAAAAGTATTACGACTATAGTCTTATGCGACCATTGGCTTATTTAATTTTGAGATAATAAGTACACAATCAGCAATGTTAACGTTGAATTTACATTTATTTAACCACTTTTTTGGAACAGACACGATGAAAGCTAAAATAAAAAATACGGCTACAGCAGTAGCGCTGTGCCTAGCAGCATCTACCGGTGCAGCGCAAGCAGCAACAATCGGCGACACAAGTGTGAAATTCACAGGCTACATTAAAGTCGACGCTATGGTCAGTGACTACTCAGATGGCACCATTGCATCGGGTAGCGTAGGTCGCGATTTCTATATTCCTTCACTAACACCTGTTGGTGGCGTTGACGAAGATCCACAATTTGATGCTCACATTAGAACATCGCGATTCCGCTTTGCTACTTCAACACCAACCGCTGAAGGCGATACCATTAACGGTGTTTTCGAGCTCGACTTTTTAGTGACCGATGGCGGCGATGAGCGCATCAGTAACTCTTACGTTCCTCGTGTTCGTCACGCATACCTGACCTACAAAAATTGGTTGGTAGGTCAAACAATGACAACTTTCATGGACGTAGGTTCTTTACCTGAATCTTTAGACTTTGTTGGTACGACTGACGGCATTACCTTTGGTCGTCAAGTTATGGTGAGATATACCAACGGCGGCCTTCAGCTTGCCCTTGAAAACCCAGAATCAACCATTACGCCTTTTGGTGGCGGCGGCCGAATCACAAGTGATGACAACAGCGTTCCAGACTTTGTAGCTGCCTATACGTCAAAGTATGACTGGGGTTATGTTAAAGTTGCGGGCTTACTAAGACAGTTGTCTTACGACAATGCAGCTGGCATTGACGCTGACGAAACCAGCTTCGGAGTATCGGTAACTGGTAAATACAATTTGTCTAATGGCGATGACATTCGCTTCACGTTCAACACGGGTAAAGGTTTAGGCAGATACTCTGCACTAAACGCAGTTAATGGTGCAGTACTTACCGAAAGCGGCGACCTTGAAGCCATAGACTCAACAGGTTACGGCATTGCGTATCGTCACAAGTGGAGCGAAAAAGCGCGCAGTAGCATCATGTTCTCGGCGTTTGAAGCAGACAATGACGTATCATTAACAGGTTTAGCCACCACTGAAAGCACTTATAGCACACGTGTAAACTACTTGTACTCGCCAACTAAAGCGCTAACCGTTGGCGCTGAATACGCTTTCGCAAAGCGTGAAATTGAAGCCGGCCTTGAAGGCGACATGAACCGCTTCCAAGTTTCAGCAAAATACGCATTCTAATACATGCACTAAGTTAAAAAAGAGAAACGGCACTGAGCTCATCAGCGCCGTTTTTTTGTGCATACAGAAAAATAGAATGGCGCGCTACATTAGCTACATAGTAGTGAAGATAATACCCAAAGGCATAATAAAGAATAAGCCACCGATATAAGCTGCGCCGTACATTTTCCGCTCTGCCGCTATCACTGATAATTGATAAGACAAATTGAGCGGAATATTGCGCAATAAAGGCAGCCCGTAAATAAGCGTAACGCCCAGAACGTTATAAATCAGGTGCACAAGCGCTATTTGTAGTGCAAATCCACTATTAACCCCCACTACACCCAACGCTGCGATAAGCGCAGTGATACATGTGCCTATATTTGCGCCCAATGTGAACGGATAGATATCCTTAGCTTTTAAAATTCCACTGCCAACCAAAGGAACCATGAGCGATGTGGTGGTTGACGAGGATTGCACTAGCACTGTCATCACAGCACCCGACGTTATTCCAGAGAGTGGCCCTTTTCCTATGCTGGTATGCAATAACGCCTTTGCCTTGCCTACCATAAGTGATTTCATAATTTTACCCATGTAGGTAATTGAAAACATAATAAGGCCGATACCAAGAATTATTTTCGCTACGCCCGGATAAATAGAAGGTAAAAAGGAGAATGCTTGTGTAACTATGTCTGTTACCGGTTGCGTCATCGCTTTAATAGGATTAACACCAGACACACCGATGGCTTCACCTGTATGGATAAGCGCAACCAATTGGGCACTTAAGAACTCCAAAATACCAAACGCCATTTCAAGAGGTAAGAAAATTAGTACCGACAGCACATTGAAGAAGTCATGAATAGTGGCCGCATTGAAGGCTCGTTGAAACTCATCTTTTTTTGCAACATGACCAAGGCTCACCAAGGTGTTGGTAATACTGGTCCCAATGTTGGCGCCCATCATCATGGGTATAGCGATAGTTATGGGTAAACCACCCGCTACCATTCCGACAATAATAGAGGTAACCGTACTTGAAGACTGAATAAGTGCGGTACACACCATACCAATAATCAATCCCATGACAGGATTAGAAGCAAAACTAAAAAGAGATTTCGCGTGGTCGCCAGTAGCAAATTTGAATCCGCTGCCGATCATGCTGACAGCTAATAACATCACATAGACTAACAAGGCTAAAAGAAGCCACTTACGCCAGCTATGTGCTTTTTCTAGCACACTGTTCTTGGCTAGTTGAGGGTCAATCATTGACATAATACGCACAACTTCATACTTGAAAAGCTCATAATATGACGTGCGTATTAGAGGGTCGGCCGTCATTCTGGAAAAATTCGCCAAAATGACGTTAACATATTGATATTAATGGTTTTTTACGTTTATTCTGGTTCCAGTATCTTGATCCCAAAATCCAACGGCGGAACCTCTCTTTCCATGTCCAGATTGTAGTCACCAAAGCGATTGATATTGGAATTTCGGTATGGTGAGAGCCCATTCAGTAGCTCTTTGTTGATTACCACACCCTCTCTCGACAAGCCCTTCAGAACATGTGTCATTTTTTCCACGTTGTAGAGGATCACCATGTTCGCGACAAGCTGGTTGTATTTAACGATTTTCCTTTGCTCATGGCGGACGTTTTCAGCAATGATGCCTTCCCCTCCAAAGAAAAGCCATTTGATAAAACCGTTAAATTCCTCACTTTTATTGGTGGCTGACTGAATGGTTTTTCGAAGCTCAATTTCATCGATATAGCGCAATAAAAAGAGAGTTCTTATCGCCTTTCCCAGCTCCTTAAAAGCCAAATACAACTTGTTTCTACGACTGTAAGTTCCGAGTCGTCGCAAGATAGTCGAAGCTGTAATCTTGCCCTTTTTAATTGAGATGACCACACGTAACATATCTCGAAGGTGCCGCTCGATTAATTTGAAATCGATACTCCCGGCAAACAAGGACTCAATATTTTTGTAACGATAGCGATTGTCCGGCCTGAAAAGCAGCAAATCCTGAATGTTGCGAATTCTAGGCATAAGGTTTATACCCAGCAAGTGCGATAGACCAAACACTGGATAACTTTGGGCTTGCGTATCGCCGTGTAAAGTGTCGGGTTGAATGTCGGATTTGTTGTTCATCAGGCCATCGAGAATATACACCGCTTCGTAGACACCGCACGGAATAAAATGGCTGAACAAAGCAATGTAGGTATCGGAAACATGGTAGTAGCCAATACCACCATAACCGCCATAGCGAATATGGTACTCCGTTAACAGGTTCTGTTCATACAAGTCCCACATCGTCCCATCAGCTGACGCGTGCTTCCCGCTGCCCCAGTATTTAGGCAGATCAAATTTATTGTAAGCGTTAACGACCTGGGTGATCGCTTTGTCCAAACGATCTTCGGAAGCATGTCTAAGATTGAGCCAAGCAACTTGTTTACGGCTCATATTCTTCACAGACTTGGCCGTTTGAACAGGTCCAAGATTGCAGCCATAACAAAATAACGTGGTGATGAAGCGCTTTTCTGGTTCATCAATACGCAATTCATTACCTGACAGCGGCCCAAATAGTTTATGCAGACCAAGCCACTTTTCCGTGTCGGTCAGGATGTCAGTGATGCTCACTTCGGGAAGATTTTCCGTAATCAGAGCATCGAGCTTTTGCAGTTCGGCCTGTGGTTGTTCACTCCTTATTGGGCTGATCGACAGTTTGCCCTCTTTAATCGATGCGTGAAGGTTGGATGGAAATCGCTCGTCTACCCGCTTTGATCGTTCTGTCAGCTCCTTCTTTAAGTTTGAAACAAACAAATTCGCATCATTCAGCGGCATTTCTACTTGTTCACTATAATCGCATAATTCTTCATCCAAAGTTTCATCATCGACCAGCTGCTCTCTATAGTCATCAAATTCGGCACTGAATGGAATAAACAAATCACCTGAAGAGAGTTCATGTTTTATATGTAACAACAACCAGAGTTCTAGGTATTTTCTATGGAAAAGTCGTTCAGCTTCTCCGGCGTCATTCTTCGTGTTTGACAAGATCAACTTACGCCATTTTTCTGTGAGCCTAGTGGTATCGAATGGCTCCGGCAAATGCTGGTTCAGCGCCTCTTCGTTGATAAATTCGGATCGAGTACTGCGCAAGCTCTTTAGCAAATTGAGTAGTGACGTGCCGCTGGTATCACTGGACGTCGATTGCAAATCCAATATATCCAGGCAATTGAAAAGCAAAGCGCGTTTCTGCCGGTAATTGCTCAACATGAAGGGGTAATAATTGTTTCCGGCGTAGGCGATGTGCTGATTGCATCGATCTATCAGCGAACTGGCGTCTTCGCCCAAGACACTACCAATTGCTTGCAGCTTAGTTGATTTTTCAGAATCTTGATCGTACGCGATAAGAACGTCTCGAAATTTTGCGATCAAGGTATCAATTTGCTTTTGGTGCTCCAAAATGTATTTATTCAGTGCAGCTTGTGCGCTGGCCTCCATACTTCGCAGCATTTTGATATAAAGATTGGCTACATCATCCAAGGCTTTGCTGTGTTGTTGGCGAATTAATATTACAGCAAGTGCATAACGCTTGTTGACTTTGAGTCGCGCCATTTCGGGGGCGGTTAACGAACGAGCCTCCAGGGCAAACTGACTGTATTTCGCGACAGGAACATCGACTTCGGGGAGGGTTTCACCTAAAGTTTGAAGCCAATGAACATGTTGAAGATAGCTTCGAACTTCTTTGTTACCCGGCTTTTTGGGTTCACGTTTGAGGATATTCCAGGCACTGTAAGCGCCATCGGAAGGATTCAATAATTCATCAATTTTTTGTTTGGCTTCCGGCGATAGGTTTCGGCCAATCTCACGAAAACATTCCTCATTGACTTTATTCCTCGCTGCACGAGCGATTCGTTTGAGTACTGTAAATCCCGGCAGCTCGTAATGGTGACGCGCCAACTCCTCAAGCATTACGTTGATGATGTCCGCGAGCATTTCCTTGGTCTCTGACGCGTGTTCAGCAATTTGAGCGAGCCACGGCTGGTCGCTTAAACCGAATGGCTTTATGCCGAGATATTCCCTCAATTGCTGTTGCTGACGTGATCGAGACCCAGATCGATCATAGTCTTTAAGCTGTTTAAGAGTAATTGGCCGTTTGATACCTATGGCGTCAAGCACATGTTTCATGATCGAGGGTGACGCTGAGGCCAGGGGCACAAAGTAACCGAGTCGCTGAAGTAATTTCAGATTCAGAATGAGGCCGAAACGTAAGATCGGCTTTTTTTCCGAAGCGATCAGTTTTAATTCTTCTGGTGTTGGGGTGTAATACTCCTTGAGTTCTTTATCGGTGATGGTGCTGCGCAGTCGTGGATAGGCGGTTTCATGCAGACTGCTCATATCTTAAATTGCCTTTAAAAACGGGGGTTTGTTAATCCCAGTGTTTATTGGTGCGAGGATCGTAAATGCTTACCTCTAGCATGCATTGATTCGCTGACGCGATCTGGTGCATTTGATGAAGCAGTTCATCCAGAATTTCATCCAGTAAATCACCATCAATATACTCCACCGTAATTTCGTACTTCCTTCCTTCTGAATCGATCTTTTTCATCGCCCACGGTGACAAGCAATGCCGTTCGATCAAATTTTTTGCTTTTTCAGTACGCTTGGACAGCTTGCTATAAGGTTCGAGAATAAGAAGAACTTCCAAAAGCGATTGTAGGGGTTGTTGTTCGTCTCGTTCGATCGGCACAGATACCTTTCCAGTTCCACTACGATACTGAGAAAATGGATCGGGTGCGTCAATGTAACGTATTGCCGATTGCACATCTTTCCAACCCACGTATTCCATCAGGGATTTCGTGTCCCAGCCCTGCGCATTAGCCCAGGTGGCAAAACCTCTTCGCAGCGAGTGACTGCTAAACAGGTTGTGAGCTTACGGCAGCGTAGCTCAACTTATTTCAATTAACCTGATTTAATCATTGTAACTAAATCAACCCGGTCACAATGATGCCAGATAAACTCCTTAACACCCTCGCTAACTTTGAACAGTGGCGAAGCAATAAACCTTCTCGAGGTAGTGCAATCCCTGAAAATTTGCGCCAGCAAGCGATCGCCCTTTTACCGCATTATTCAAAAACAACCATTGTTAAAAAGTTGCGTATTAGTCATGAGCAATTCAATACTTGGCTTACCGCCAACTCATCAAGTGATGTATCCAATCACTTTATTTCACTACCCAATGCAACGCCGATAACCGAGTCGCTTTCTATCTCCCTGAAGTTCAACAATGGCAATTCTTTAGCCGTATCTGGCGAAGTCAGCGAAACACGGTTTGCTCAGTTAATTGAGGCCATAAAATCATGATCCATTTAACCCGTCATAGCGACATTTTGATTGCTACCCAGCCCGCTGATTTTCGTCAAGGCATTGATGGGTTAGCTACGCTGTGTAAACAACGCCTTCATTGTGAGCCTCGCTCTGGTACCTTGTTTGTTTTTATTAATCGTAACAAAACCATGGTGCGCGCACTCGCTTATGAAAATAACGGTTTTTGGTTGATGACAAAGCGTTTATCTAAGGGCAAGTTCTCTGGCTGGCCAACCATTAATAGTGCCATGACGTCCGTGGACGCCAAACATTTACGGCAATTGCTCAGCGGGAATTACCACCCATTATAAATAACCGCTTGATTTCATTTTAAATGGGATCATACTCCATCCTCTTTTTTATTCCCGCAGGCAAAAGGCTTATTGTGGCAAAACCTTTTAACGATATCGATGCACAATCTCTCGATGATTTAATCAAGCGAGTGATTGAAGCCAAAGAAAATAATCTTGCGCTTAGCGCTGATGATTATCAGTTATTGCTTGATGCGTTACTGACATTAACAACAACACAAAACAAGCTAGCTGACCACGGTATCACCGTGCATAAATTACGTAAGTTACTTGGGATTGAAAAATCATCAGAAAAACAAAGCGACCTGTGTAAAGCACAGAAAAAAACCAGCAAGAAAAGTAAAAAACCAAAAACACAGGATGAAGACTTTACACAGGTCAAACCGGTTATCATCAAACATGCGTTAAACGAAGTAAATAAAGGGGATAGCTGCCCAGAATGTTTGAAAGGTAAGGTCTATAAAGTCGAGCCTGGCAGTTTGTTGCGCATTACAGGGCAAACGCCTTTTACCCCAGAGCAACATATTATGGAGCGCTTGCGTTGCAATGCGTGTGGTGCCTATTTCACGGCAAACCTGCCCGATGAAGTATTACATGACGGTAATAGTCATCAAAAATATGGTTACTCTGCGCGTGCGTTAATGGCGATTTATAAATACTTTGCAGGGCTACCTTTTTATCGTCAAGGCAACATCCAAAAGCTATTGGGCGTCAACATCACTGCGTCGACGGTGTTTGACCAAGTAGAGCTTGTCTGTGATGCGATTTATCCTGTTTACCAGCACTTGTTTGAGTTGGCTGGCGATGCAAAACACTATTACTTAGATGACACCACCCACCGTATTCTTGACGCCAAGCCAGTTGAAAAGAAAGTACGTAATAGCGAGAAAACACGCTTGCGCTCAGGTGTTTATACATCAGGAGTGATTGCCAGCTTAAAAACGGGCCATGATATTGTGTTATTTGAAACCAATATTGGGCACGCAGGTGAGTTTATCGACCGCATACTCTACAAACGACAAGTCACTGTCGCACCGATATTAATGAGTGATGCGCTCGCCAGTAATCAGCCAAGTACTTGCGAGGTTGAAACATCACTTTGTAATAGCCATGCAAGGCGCCAGTTTGTCGATGTCATTAATCATTTCCCCGAAGAGGTTGAAAATATACTCACACTCTATGGTGAAGTTTGGCGCAATGAACAGACAACCATTGAACGTGAACTCACCGCACGCGAGCGACTTGAGTACCATCAGCAACATTCATTACCCATACTTGAAGCGATTAAAAGTTGGGGTGAAAAGCACTTTACTAATGAAAGCATTGAAGAAAATAGCGGTCTAGGCAAAGCTATCCGTTATTTTTTAAAACACTATGACGGGCTGAGTTTATTTTGCCATCACGAAGGGGTAAAAATAGATAATAACCGCATAGAATCGATGTTAAAAATAGTGGTGCGAGATAGAAAAAATGCGATGTTTCGTAAAAGCTTACTCGGTGCGAACATTGGCGATGTTATCACGTCGATGATAGCAACAGGCAATGAAGCAGGCATCAATGTATTTGATTACTTTACGCGACTGCAACGAGATGCGGATGATGCAAAAAAGCATCCTGAAAAATACCTACCTTGGAATTATCTCGACCAATACCAATAATAAACCGCTCATAATCAAGCAATGCTTGGGCCAGTGGCCTAAGTATTGCCGTGCCTGAAATTTAAGAAACCAGATTTTTTGCTTTATTACTTATGTCACGCCATGCTGCCGTAAGCTCACAACAGGTTGGCCTCGTCAATCTCGGCTCGCGAACAGCACTGCTTAATGATGCCGATGATGCTGGCGGGATGCAGTGCGCCTTCGGATAATTGCCCCCACCGATTAATCGAACGAAAGACTGGTCCGCTTTTTAATTGCGCCGCGCTCATCCAATCCAAATAGGCTTCGACCGGGCAGAGTTGTTGCAATGCGGGTGCCTTATATCGTCGACCTAAACGGGAATGATCACCTTTGCTGCGGGGTACAAATATTTCCATTCCTTTCCCTGAATCGGCCTGAATATGCTCCACACAGAGACGGGCTAATTCGTCACTGCGAAAAGCTCTCCAGAAACCGATCAGCAATAAGGCTTTATCTCTGATCGATTGCAACGCTACTTTTGGCGAGCCAGTTGTAATAAAACCGTCAAAAGAATTCACCAGCTGCGTTAGCTGGTCGAGCTGAATCGGTTTAGCTTGCTTTTGAACAACCGGGTGCAATTCGGCGATGCCCTTTAACACTTTTTTCACATGCGGTGCTTTGGTGGGATCGGGAAAGCCCTGATCAAGATGCCAAGCCGCTAAACCGGCTAGCCGCTGACGTAGCGTATTTACAGACAAGGTTTTTGCATAATCCGCCAAATAGCGAGCCACACTATCGGCCGTAGCGGGGAGAAAACCACCCCATTGGCACTCGAAATGCTCGACAGCCGCACGGTAACTTAAACGGGTATTCTCACGTGTTGCCGCTCGCACATATTGGTCAACGTCTGTCACGTTTATTTCCTTTAAATACGTGTAGACGAGCGCTGAGGTCTTGGCGACAACTCACCCAATATGCCGCACTGATCGACAGACCTCGCATTGCCACATTTAAGTCGTAGCTTTCTGAGGTCGCCATGAAGATTTTGTAAATCCTCGATGCGCGACTCCACAACCAGTAAGTGCATATCAATCATCTCATTTACCGCTTCGCATGGGGTGCTTGGTGAATGTTGTAACGATATTAGGCGTTTAATCTCACTTAATGTCAGGTCCAGTGCACGGCAGTTCTTGATGAAGGCCAGTTTTTCTAATGCAACTGCGTTATACACCCGGAAGTTCCCTTCGGTACGTTCAGGTGCCGAGATTAAGCCTTCTTTCTCGTAGTAGCGAATTGTCTGGATCGAACAGCCGCTGAGTTTTGCGAGCTCGCCAATTTTCATAGACTTTCACCTTGACTCTATAGTTACTATAGAGTGTAACCTTGCGGAATTACGACTTACATTAGGACTTATCCATGCGATATACCACTTTTAACAGGTGTCTTAAGCCCTGTGTGTGGCTTGCGTTTTTACTTTGCAATTTGACCATCACTGCGAACGCAGCTGACATAGATGCCACGCTAACCTTGAACAAGGCGCTAACTCGAACGTTGGCGCACAATCCACACCTTTATCAATACCGCTTCACCCAAGAAGCGTTGAATGCTCAACGGCAAACCAGTGCCTTACGGCCAGCGATGGGGCTGGAGCTGGAGGTCGAAAACTTTGCTGGATCGGGCAGCAACGAGGGATTTGATTCAGCGGAAACCACTCTGGCTTTGTCTTCAGTGATCGAACTGGGCGGGAAACGTCAAGCTCGTCTTTCCTACGCGAACGCCCGCATCAATCAAGCGGAATGGGAACAGCAAGCCGCCACACTGGATGTACTGGGGGAACTTACTGCGATCTACGTGGAAGGTTTGGCAACCCAGGCCAATATGCAGCTGGCCGAGGAGTCGCTGGAGCTATCCCAATCATTGCTGAGGACCGTGAAAGCGCGCTCGAAACAGGGAGCCACACCGGAGGCGGAAGTCATGCGTGCCCAAGCTGCCGTCGCGCGGGCCGAAATCCGTCTAGCTGCGCTGGTGGAACAGCTCGAACGCCAAAAAGTCCAGTTGTCGCGGTTTTGGGGTGATACCTCTTCCGCGTTCACCAAGCTGGAGGGCAGCTTGTTTGAGTTTGGTCCTAACCAGAGCTTCGAGCAGCTGTATGCACGGGTGAAGACATCACCGGCTATCCAAGTATTTGCAAGTGAGGCGCGAATAAAGGACGCGCAAGTGACGCTGGCACGGGCTGGCGGACGCAGTGATCTCACCTGGAGAGCGGGCATCAAACGCTTTGAAGAGACAGGCGATTCAGCGTTTACCGCAGGCCTCTCCATTCCTTTGTTTTCCAATAAACGCAGTAGTGGCGAAGTGAAAGCCGCTCTAGCAAACCGCAATGCGGTGGATTATGCCCGCCAAGATCTGCTTTTACGCTTACATGCTCAACTTTTTGAGGCCTATTCGCTGAGAAAGCAAAGTATCGAAGCGGCCAATAAAACCCAAAATGTGGTGATTCCGGCACTGGAAAACGCACTCAAACTGACCCGCGAAGCTTACGAAAATGGACGCTACCGATATCTGGATTTGATCGCCGCCCAAGAAGAATTGCTTGCAACCAAACAGGCGCGTATCGATGCGGCATCGACAGCACTCATCAGTCAAGCACTGATAGAAAAGCTGTCCAGCGAAGCCCTTAATCAATAATTCAACCCATTTTATTCAGGTTTGACCACCGTCAGGCCTCAGGAATTTATGACCATGAAAAATTTAATTATCTCAGTAATCACAGTGTTAACCCTTGTTTTAAGTACTTACCTCTATGCGGCTGACGATCACAAACACGATCATCAGCATGAAGAAAGTGACAACCATAAAAAACACCACGTAGAGGGTGATCACAAGCAACATGGCGACCATGTAGATCACGAAGAGACGTCCAAAGACGATCACAACGAGGATCATAAGCACGGTGATCATGCTGAAGACAAAGAAAATAAAAAAAATAAAGGAGATAAATAATGAAAGGATTAACGACGTTGTTTTTTCAGTTAGCCTCTAAAAACAAAGCCATTGTCTTCGGCGTGCTGTTTGCACCGACTGTCCTGTTAGGCACATTAAGCGCTCGGGCGGAAGATGGCCACGACCATGAACATGAAGCTACCGAACAGCATGCACCGCATCATAAAGAGGGTGACCATGAAGAGCACGAGGATCATGTTGATCACGATGACGACGGTCACGATCATGATGAGCGTGGTCATGGTAGCGAAGAGGATGAGCACGGGCACGAAGAGGAGAACAGCAGCCGTATTGATGGCGAGATGGCTAGACAAGTGGGCATCGTCACTGCGAGAGCAGACTCTCAAGAACTTCACCAAACGATCACCGTTTACGGTGTGCTGGTCTCAGCACCAGAACAACTGAGCCATGTACGCGCCCGCTTCGAGGGTTTAGTCAAGTCGGTTCAGTTCACCATAGGCGATCGCGTAAAAACCGGCGAGGTGTTGGCAGAAATTGAATCCAATGAAAGCCTCAAGACCTACAAAATTCGCTCGCCAATTTCAGGTCGCATTGTGCAACGCCACGCCAATACCGGAGAAGTAACCCAAGATCAAATTCTGTTTTCAATTGCCAATTTTGACACCGTATGGGCCGAGCTGCGCGTATATCCCGCACAGCAGTCCTCAGTTACCGAAGGTCAATCCGTTCATGTATTGACGACTAATGGGAACATTGAATCCGAGGTAAACCATGTTGTGCCATCAATGGACTCCCCTTATCAGTTGGCACGTGTCAAGCTGGATAACAGCAAACAGTCTTTATCCCCTGGGCTCATGATAGAGGCACAGGTAGAAGTCGGTCGCTTTACCGTGTCTCTGGCCGTTGCGAAGGATGCAGTGCAAACTTTGGGTGGCCGCCAGGGCGTTTTTGTTAAGCAAGGTAATGAATATACCTTTACCCCGCTTGTACTGGGTCGGCAGGACGATCACTTCTATGAAGCTATCGATGGGCTTAAATCGGGTGACGAATACGTCAGCGAAAACAGCTATTTGATTAAAGCCGATATCGAAAAATCCGAAGCTGAACACGAACACTAAAAGGGGCGCATCATGATTGATTCACTTTTGCGTCTCGCTATTGAGCGGCGCTTACTGATTTTATGTTTTATTTTTCTCATCGTTGGCGTAGGTGTGTGGAGTTATCAAAAACTCCCGATTGACGCGGTACCCGATATCACCAATGTACAGGTACAAATTAATACCGCAGCACCGGGCTATTCACCGTTGGAGTCAGAGCAGCGTATTACCTATCCCGTGGAAACCGCTTTGGCCGGCTTGCCGAACCTTTCGTATACGCGATCGCTTTCCCGTTATGGCTTGTCCCAGGTCACCGTGGTGTTTGAGGAAGGCACGGACATTTACTTTGCTCGCAACTTAATTAACGCCAGACTCGGAGCGATTAAAAGCGTCTTACCGCCTGGGCTTGAACCGGAAATGGGACCTATTTCTACCGGCTTGGGTGAGATCTTTATGTACACCGTACAAGCTAGCCCCGGTGCCCGCATGGCCAATGGTGAACCCTATACCGCCACAGCATTGCGAGAAATCCAGGACTGGATTATCAAACCTCAGCTCGCTCAGGTGAAAGGTGTCATCGAGGTCAACAGCATTGGTGGCTACAACAAGCAATACCACGTAATGCCCGACCCCACGAAACTACTGCTTTATAAAGTCAGCGTTGAAGACGTCGTACAAGCATTACAGGCCAACAATGATAACCGCGGAGCGGGCTATATCGAAACAAACGGTCAGCAACTGTTGGTACGCTCACCCGGCCAGCTCGAAACGGTCGACGATATTGGCAATGTGATCATATCCGAACAGGGTACCGTGCCGATCAAGGTCAAAGATGTCGCCGAGATTGGGATTGGAAAAGAGCTGCGCACTGGTGCCGCAACGCGAGATGGCAACGAAACGGTATTGGGTACCGCCATGATGCTGATCGGGGCCAATTCACGAACCGTTGCTCAAGATGTGGCGAGCAAGCTCATTGATATACAAGCCTCGTTACCGGAAGGCGTGGTGGCTGAAGCCGTCTATGATCGTACCGCTTTGGTCGACAAAGCCATTGCCACTGTGTCTAAAAACCTGATGGAAGGTGCGCTGCTGGTTATCGTGGTGCTATTCCTTTTATTAGGTAATTTCCGAGCGGCTTTGATTACCGCAGCGGTCATTCCGCTGGCTATGTTGATGACCATCACCGGCATGGTAAAAACGGGCGTATCAGCCAATCTGATGAGCCTGGGTGCGCTCGATTTTGGCTTGATCGTCGACGGCGCGGTCATTATCGTTGAGAACTGCGTTCGTCGTCTGGCCGAGAATCAACATAAAAACGGTCGGCAGGATTTACGTGAACGATTGAATACCGTTTTTGATGCAACATCGGAAGTGATTCGCCCCAGCTTATTTGGCGTGGCCATTATTACCATTGTCTACATCCCGATTTTCAGTCTGACCGGTGTTGAAGGCAAGATGTTCCATCCGATGGCGGCAACCGTGGTGATGGCGCTATTGTCGGCCATGGTGCTTTCGTTAACGGTGGTGCCTGCGGCTGTTGCCGTGTTCATGAATGGCAAAATCAGTGAAAAAGAAAGCATTGTTATCAGCAAAGCAAAATGGGCCTATCAACCCCTGCTCAAACTTGCGCTGAAGTTTCGCTGGGCCGTCGTCGGCTTTGCCTCTGTGCTCGTGGTGTTTTGTTTATGGTTGGCATCCACTCTTGGCTCTGAGTTCATCCCCCAGCTGAACGAAGGTGACATTGCGCTGCACGCCATGCGTATACCAGGTACCGGTTTGGAGCAAGCCGTGGAAATGCAAGAAATTCTGGAGCGGAGAATCAAAGCCTTTCCTGAGGTGGATAAAGTTTTTGCGCGAATCGGCACAGCGGAAGTGGCCACAGACCCCATGCCGCCCAACGTTGCCGATAATTTTGTGACACTTTTACCACGTAGCGAATGGCCCGATCCCACGAAAACCAAAGGCGAACTTGTTGAGGAAATGGAGCGTGCATTGGAGGAGCTGCCGGGGAACAACTATGAGTTCACGCAGCCCATTCAAATGCGTTTCAATGAATTGATCTCGGGTGTGCGCGCGGATTTGGGCATCAAGGTTTTCGGTGATGACCTGGATCAACTTGTCATCACAGCAAACGACATTCTTAAGGTCGTCAATTCGATTGACGGCGCAGCGGATGCTCGAGTTGAACAAGTCACGGGCTTGCCGACACTTTCCGTTATCCCGAATCGCACTGCTCTGGGTCGCTACGGATTGAATGTGGCGGACCTTCAGGATTGGGTGTCCGCGGCCATCGGCGGTGAATCCGCCGGAATTATTTATGAAGGAGACCGGCGTTTCGAATTGGTTGTGCGTTTGCCGGAAACAACCCGTCGCGATATCGACCGTTTGAAATTTTTACCAGTGCCACTCACTAATGGCGGTTATGTTCCCCTGGAAGAAGTCGCAACTTTGGATATCTCACCGGCACCAGCACAAATCAGCCGTGAGAATGGTAAGCGCCGCGTCGTGGTCACCGCTAATGTACGAGGTCGTGATCTGGGTAGCTTTGTAAAAGAGGTGCAAGCCAGCATTCGTGAAAAAGCCGATATTCCGCCGGGTTATTGGCTGGACTATGGTGGCACGTTTGAGCAACTGGAGTCTGCCAGTAAGCGTTTGTCCATCGTGGTGCCGCTAACGCTATTGGTAATCTTGGGGCTATTGGTAATGGCCTTCGCATCTGTGAAGGATGCATTGATTGTTTTCAGTGGCGTGCCGCTCGCATTAACGGGTGGTGTCGTGTCGCTCTATTTACGGGATATGCCGCTGTCGATATCCGCAGGGATTGGATTTATCGCGCTCTCCGGGGTAGCTGTACTTAACGGCTTGGTGATGCTGGCCTTTATTCGCCAACTCTGGCATGAAACTGGGGATTTAACCAACTCAATTATCGACGGGGCGATGATTCGATTGCGCCCAGTATTGATGACTGCCTTGGTAGCAAGTCTTGGCTTTGTGCCGATGGCTTTGAACACCGGTACCGGCGCGGAAGTTCAACGACCACTCGCAACGGTTGTTATCGGAGGCATTATTTCTTCAACGATTCTAACGCTGTTAGTCTTGCCCGTACTGTATCAGTGGGTACATCGCAGGGAGAAAAAAATTAAAAAATAATCGTCTGGCCCCGGTGAAAACCGGGGTCAATTCCGTTTTCACGTTAATACCACAGATACACCGCTGGAGGGGCAATGCATTCTCATTCACACGACGACAGTAGCAGCGCAAGAATCGGCTGGGCATTTTTTCTCAATGTCGGATTTACAATCATTGAGTTTATTGGTGGCATACTGACCAACAGTACCGCGATTATGGCAGATGCGGTTCACGACCTTGGAGACAGTCTTTCTATTGGGCTGGCCTGGGTGCTGGCAAAGCTAGGAAAAAAACCGGCTTCCAGTTCATTTTCTTACGGCTATAAACGCTTATCGTTATTAGGCTCACTCATCAACGGTATCGTCCTTGTCGCCGGTTCATGCTGGGTGTTATTTCAATCCATTCCTCGACTCTTCAATCCGGAAATGCCCGTGACAGAAGGCATGCTCGCACTGTCTATTTTTGGTATAGCCGTGAATGGATTCGCCGCATTTAAACTCAGCAAAGGAAAAACGCTCAACGAGAAAGTCCTTAACTGGCATTTGTTAGAGGACGTATTGGGATGGGTAGCGGTATTTATAGTATCTATTGTTTTAATGTTTGTTGAGTGGCCAATACTCGACCCGATTTTAGCGATCGGTTTCACCTTGTTTATTCTGGTGAATGTCATCAAGAATGTGGGCGCTACATTAAAGCTGTTTTTACAGGGTGTACCTGATCAAACCATTGCCGAAAAAATTGAAGGGAAGCTAAAGAACATCCCTGAATTTAAACATTTTCACCATTTGCATTTGTGGTCGCTGGATGGAGAAAGCCATGTATTAACGGTTCATATTGAACTCGAAGCAGACGTATCACTGGAGGATCAACGAAATTTAAAACGTCGCCTGTCGGATGCGCTGGCTGAGTTTGAGTTAAGCCACACAACGGTCGAGTTTGAACTTTGCGATGAGCCTTGCCGGGATGAATTGAACGCAGAGCACGTTCATGAGTAGTACTCAATCGATCGGTGCTTACGGATTCAACTAATCTCCGGGGGGATGTTGACTCTATACTAACTATAGATTTTATAATCGAGAGTGATTCTCATTCTTTATCTATGCTTCGAGGTTGTACCGTGCCTTTTTCCCAGCTTTGTACGTTTAAAATTCATTTGGCCGTCTTGCTATTACTCTCTTTGTATACGGTCAATAGCATCGCCGACACATCAATTCCAGACTATCGGCAAATGGCTCAGCTCGCCGAATACGTGGGCGTGGATTATCCGGAAGCGGTGGACAACGGTGAGGTCATTAATAACGGGGAGTATCAGGAAATGCTGGAGTTCTCCAGCATCCTGGTAGAGCAGGCAAAGTCCTCAGGGGTAAACACGTTGATATCCAAGGCGCAGATGCTGGAAACCGCGATTCTCGAAAAGCAATCGCCTGTTGTGATACAACAATTGTGCAGCCAGTTTCGCTCTGACCTGCTGGAACACATGCCGCAGACTGCACTGACTCAGCAACTTTTGCCAATGACTGAAACCCAATCCCTGTTTCAATCGCATTGTTCCGCGTGTCACGGCACCCAAGGAAAAGGCAATGGTCCTGCAAGCGCTGGGCTGGAGCCGCCACCAACGGATTTCACCGACAGAGCACGTGCCTTAAATCGTTCCATTCTCGGACTATACGATGCTATTTCGAATGGCATCGACGAGACCGCCATGGTGGCTTACGAGCAATTGAGTGAACAACAACGCTGGTCGCTGGCATTCTATGCCGGGAGTTTGGCTTTTGAAGGTAAATCAGGAGTAATCGCAAGTACACCTGGTTTGACTCTCGAGAGATTAATAAACCATAGCCCAAGCCAATTGGCTAACGGGGATAGCAATACGCTAGAAAAAGTTGCGCAACTGCGTGCTTCACCCCAGGCGCTTTTTTCGTCCTCACGGTCGCCGCTGGGCATCGCCAGAAACCAGTTATTGGCAGCTCGCACAGCCTATGAAAACAGTCAATTTGAGGAGGCAAATCGACTGGCGGTAAGCGCCTACCTGGACGGGTTTGAGTTGGTGGAAAACAGCCTGGATACACGAGACCAGGATCTTAGAAAGCAAATTGAAGCCAACATGATGGCGCTGAGAAAACAGTTCCGAAACACCGCAGATCGCGAGCAACTTGAAACGAGTTTGAACACCACTCTCGCTCAACTCGATAGCGCTGAACAACTGTTGTCTGCAGACGCCTTATCCGACGCGACCTTGTTTAGCGCAAGTTTAATTATTTTGTTACGAGAAGGTTTGGAGGCGTTGCTGGTCACACTCGCACTTGCGATGGTGTTAATACGTTCTGATCGAGGAGATGCCCTCAAATACGTGCACGCCGGTTGGGTAAGCGCGCTTGTAGCCGGTGGAATAACCTGGTGGGCCGCTCGCTCATTTATCAGTATTAGCGGAGCAAGTCGAGAAGTCATGGAAGGTGTGGCCGCTCTCGCCGCCGCCCTGGTGTTATTTTATGTTGGCGTTTGGATGCATAGCAAAACTCATGCAGCCCAATGGCAATCCTACATTCAAAAACACGTTACCGAGCGTTTAAAAGCGGGGACACTCTGGGGCATTGCAGGGTTAGCATTTGTCGCCGTTTACCGAGAAGTTTTTGAAACGGTGTTGTTTTATGAAGCCCTGTTAACACAATCATTACCGGCGCAAACACCCACCATACTCAGCGGATTCGTGGTTGGCACGCTTTGTTTGTCTGTGATTGCGTGGGCGATGGTGCGCTACTCGATCAAACTTCCGATTGGTCGCTTCTTTTCCGTGACTACCTATTTACTCGTAGGGTTATCATTTGTATTGATAGGCAAAGGAGTAATTGCCTTACAAGAGGCCGCAATCATCGGAATTTCACCACTACCTATTTCTTTTGAGGTTGATTGGATTGGGTTGAAATCCACTTGGCAAAGTTTGTTCGGTCAATTCACGGTTGTCGTACTATTTGCTGTCTTTACGATACATTCCAGATTTTCGAGCGTGCAGAGGACTTGATTGTATTTATTTACGACACGAGTTCAGGGCCGCGCTGTACCGTATTCGATGATGCTGCCCAACTGACAAAATCCCGGAGTAAATAACGTATGCTTTTGATGAAAACTGCTGGCCTTTTCGTGCTCACCGCGATTGCGGAAATCGTAGGATGTTTTTTGCCTTATCTCTGGCTGCGCAAGGAAGGCTCTGTGTGGCTTCTGTTGCCCGCCGCATTAAGCCTTGGACTGTTTGTTTGGTTGCTGACATTGCATCCCGCTGCCAGTGGTCGCGTATATGCGGCCTATGGTGGGGTTTACGTTGCTACAGCGTTAGTCTGGCTTCGTGCCGTTGATGGAGTGAAGCTTTCCTCTATGGACTGGCTGGGCGCGTGTGTCGCATTGATCGGTATGGGTATTATCGTGATGGGTTGGAATGCGCCGAATTCGTACTGATTTTTGGAGGAATCCGCTTTGAAATCGACTTAACATTAAGTAACTCTTGATTATTTAATGTTATTTTGTAGCTGTTCTTACTTCATGTGGCGTTATAATATAGTACGTATATACATGGTATGTAATACAGTACGTAATATATCAAGAGGTGAAGTATGGCAAGAGGCGGCGTCAACAAAGCACTAGTGTTCAAAGCGCGTGAAACCCTGATCCGTCGAGGCGAAAACCCGTCCATTGACGCCATTCGCGTGGAGCTTGGCAACACTGGCTCCAAGTCCACCATCCATCGATACCTACGAGAGATAGAGGAAGAGGCTTCGGCCCGCCTGGATGACGAAGCATTGCTCAGCCAGCCGATTAAAGAGCTCATTGGTCGCTTGGCCTCAGCGCTGAAACAGGAAGCACAAGCCGCAATTGATGAAAGTCAGTCCAGACATCAGCACCAAGTGCAGTCGCTTGCAGGCCGAATTCAAGAGCTCGAAGACTCGCTTGCCACTATCAATAAAACATTCTCAGATAAGGAGCTCGAATTACAAAGCGCACTCGCTGATCTGGAGGAGAGCAAAGCCTCCGAAGAAGCGCTAAAGACAAAAGAAGCCAAAGCCACTCAAATCGAAGAAAAACTTCGGGATCTATTAGCTGGAAAACAAACCCAAATCGACTCATTGGAAGAGAAGCATCGTCATAGTCGAGAAGCAATGGACCATTATCGCCAGTCGGTAAAAGAACAGCGTGACCAGGACCAACGAAAGCAGGAGCAACAAAGCCAGCAGCTTCAGTCCGAAATTCGCGCCCTAAATCAAACTCTTTCAGTTAAGCAATCCGATATCACACAGCTAAACAAGGACAACGGGCGGCTCGCGGCCGAGCTTGGTGCCACACAGAAAACAGCAGCAAAACTGGAGGCAGAGCAACGAAAACTTACAGCGAGCCTGGAATCCAAAGCAGAAGAAGCTAACAAGCTTAATACTCAACTTTCCGAACTTAATATCCAATCGAAAGAGCTTATTCAACTCAAGAAGCTGAGTGAAGAGCTGCTAGCCTGGAAGGCAGAAGCGTCGGTATCGATTGGGAAGCTAGAGGCAGAAATCTCAATCAAGACGGATATGATGAACCGTTTGCTTGAGGAGAAAAAGGCTGCGCCAGAGGCACGGTAAGAAAAAAGTGCGGCAAAACATGGATGAGCTGCTGCTCTCAGGCTGCAAACGAATATTTATATTAAAAACATAGAGTTAGCTTAACTTTGGCGAATTTTTCCAGAATGACGGCCGACCCTCTATTACACAAAAATGACGGGGAGTGAAGTGCTACCCCGCCAATCTTAGGAAGAAAAAAAATTCGCTTAGAAGCCTAAAGGATACTGCCTTAGTACACCGTGAATGTCGTCCAATGTTTCCTTCGAAAGTGAAATATCAAACGCGTCTATATTTTCTTTAAGTTGAGGCACAGTGGTAGCACCAATAATTGTTGAGGTAACACCAGGCACTTGCTTACACCACGCCAACGCGAGTTGAGAAGGTGTTATTCCTGCTTTTTCTGCAATCTTCATATATTCAGCTGTAGCTGCCTGCGCTGGCGCTTTATCTCTGAATAACCCCATACGCTGAGCTAGTGTCCAACGACTACCTTCCGGTCTGGCTCCATCCTGATACTTACCACTTAACATACCCGTTGCTAATGGCGACCATGGAAGGTAAGCAATGTTCTCTAGTTCACACATTTCAATTAAGTAAGGCCAGTCTTTCGCATGAAGTAAACTGAACTCATTTTGGATAGAAACTGGAAGCGGCATATCCAGCTCTTTGCAAAGTGTAAGAAAGGCGTGAATGCCCCAAGGCGTGTCATCTGACAGCCCCCAGTGTCTAATTTTCCCTTCATCCAACGCGCGCTTAATGCCTAAAAGGATATCACGCATACCATCCAGTTCTTTCTCTCGATTGGTTTTGGTTGGATCAGCACCGTCCGGCCAATGCTTACCGAAATGAGGTGTAACTCTATTCGGCCAATGAAGCTGGTAAACGTCGATATAATCGGTTTTTAAACGCTCTAATGAATAGGTGAGTGCGTTTGCGATAGCGTCAGCTGTAATGGGCCCTGCGTTGCGAATGTAATTCAAACCGCTGCCAGCAATTTTAGTCATTAAAACAATGTCAGAGCGCTTTGATTCGTTCCGCGAAATCCAATTACCGATAATTCGCTCTGTATCGCCATAGGTATCTACATTTGGGGTTCTAGGGATTTTCCCCTCTAAAGTAACATAGAATGCTACAGG
>TARA_R110000772_G_scaffold70268_1_pt1 | contig 21573 bp, 29 predicted proteins | sample TARA_R110000772 | Tara Oceans TARA_R110000772 (sample SAMEA4397948) | marine metagenome | biome: Polar Biome; feature: [SRF] surface water layer (ENVO:00010504); material: water (ENVO:00002006), including particulate matter (ENVO:01000060) such as... | depth 5 m | reverse complement strand
ATCTTAAAAAATACTCTCTACATAAGTAGTAGAGAGTATTTATTTAAAACCTTGCATGGTCTTGGTCGCTATAGTTTGGGTCAGGGTCTATATGACCCTTCGCACCAAAGACAACCAAGTCATTGTCAAAGTCTATATCACCATGACTTCTATAGTCATGGAACTGGTGAATAAAGTCTGGCTTACCAAATACTTTGGTAGCTGCCAGATATTGGCTATCGGTTCTAAAACCGATAAAGTGAACTGCTTTGACCATGTCCTAAACCTCCAAGGACAATACTTGTCCTTCATGTACAAATCCCCAAGACACTATGTCTTGAACCTCTGAGCCATCCACAATGGCTAAGACTTCACCATAATTTGAAGATACTTCAAATAGACAATCATTGTCAACATTCCATGTTGTTGCTTGGATTGTAATATGCATTTTCTCAGCCCTCCAAAGCTGTATCTTAAAATATATCTACTACATAAGTAGTAGTAGATATATATTTAATAAACCAAAATTGTTACGTCTAGCCCTAGCTTTGCTAGGCCATCTGCCCATGCCTTTGCCTTGGCATATGAGTTACCGAAATCAACAGATGGTTTGTAAGAACCATCTAAATTTATTGCACCAACATAATTCATTTCTCAGCCCTCCAAAGCTGTATCTTAAAATATATCTACTACATAAGTAGTAGTAGATATATATTTAAACCTATTCTTCCCACAAAATATTTAGCTCTTTTGTCTCTGACAATTCCCATGCATCACGGGTTACACCATCTTCATCTTCTACTAAAACCATTGATAATTCTTTGTGGTAGTCTGAATAACAACCGTCATTAAAGTCAGAATCCTGTGATGAACCATTCGTTAAAAGGTCTTTTAACTCATGTTCATCAATGTTAGCCTTGGCATAAGCCAAGAACTGGTCAAAAGTCAGAAACAATTTTGTTTCTGTAGATGTTTCATACTGAGCCATTCAAAATCCCTCCAAAATCTGTATCTTAACATATATCTCTCTCATAAAGAGAGAGAGATATATATTAAACCCTGCAAAATCAAGCCCAAATCCTCGTCATGTGTGTCATCTTTTTGACACATAGGACTTCATCAACCTGTCAAAGTTTTGACGATTGGCTGTTTCAATTTGGTTAGCTTGATACATCTTATTATCATAAATAATAATAAGATATATCAATACTTTAGCGTGTATGATTGGAATTGTGTAGGCTTGGATAGGTGTCAGGAAATTGACACTACACACATCCTCTTGCTAATATTCCTTAGAATATTCATAGGCATGGGAGGGTAGGTGTCAAGGAATTGACAGGGGTGATGTATACGATATGAAGTGTGACATTTATGCAACAGTTGTCTAACAAAATCTATAAAGATTTTGATTGACTGTGACATTTATGCAACACTTTGTGTTGGAAATAAAAAGTACTGTCAATATTCTGACAGATTAGGTAGACTCTTTAGAGAACCCCCACCCAAAAAACTACTTGACTTATATATATATAATATACCCCTAAGATATATTTACAAAAAAACAAGGGTCTTTAATCGGGGGCCAATTAGTTCATATAAATATAGTAGTAATGTTATTAGTAGTTACAATATAGTTTAATTTGTCTCTAACAACTAGGTGTGTCGGGTCTTGGGGAGGTATGTATTTACCCCGGTGGGACTAGATAGAAAATAACATATTTTTTATACTTATGCAATATGCTATAATACAATTTCTAAAAAGTAATAACGATTTACAAAGAGGTGTGATATATATGTCACACTTTATTAAGGAGCGTATTAAAATGTTTGAAGCAGTAATTTTAATTTGTCTACTAGGTAATGATTGTGTAGAATTGACAGATATAAGAGGTCCTTACAAAACAGAAGTAGAATGTAAGGCCAGAGTATCAGAGATGATAAAAGATTTCATAGGGAATAAAGAGACACCACCTGTAATAACATTTGATTTTAAATGTGATAAACCAGAAGGACTATCTACTTAATGTTAGACAATGTACCAGAAGACATACAAGAAATTTCTAATCATATAGAACTAAAGAGTAAGCTAGAGGACTATGCTAACATAAGAGCAAGGACAGACTTCCTTACCTTTGTAAAGATATTTGCACCTACTCTTGTGTCTGACTTTCATATGGGTAAACACATTGAGTTGCTATGTGAAAAGTTACAAGGAGTAGTAGATGGTAATGTAAAAAGGTTAATGGTATTCTTACCACCTCGTTCTTCTAAGTCTGTAATCTGTAGTAAGTTATTCCCAGCTTGGTATATAGGTAATAATGGTAATCATGAGATTATGTCTCTGTCACACTCAGAACAGCTTTCAAGTGACTTTGGACGTACAGTGCGTGACGTAGTCGGAACCGCAAGGTTCCAGCGGATATTTACAGATATTAGTTTAAGGAGTGATGTAAAGGCCGCAGGTAAGTGGAAGACCAATAAGAATGGTTCTTACTATGCTGCAGGTGTACGAAGTCAGGTGGCAGGACGTGGCGCACACGTAGCCCTACTAGATGATGTTATGTCTGAAGAAGATGCCATCTCAGAAGCAGGTAGAAGATATATTAAACAGTGGTGGCCCGCAGGTCTTAGAACTCGTATTATGCCTAATGGTGCAATTATTATTATTAATACTAGATACCACTATGATGATTTATGTGGTTGGCTGTTAAAACAGGAAGCTAATACAGAAACTACATCCTATCCTTGGGAAGTAATTAGTATTCCTGCTTGGCTAAACGAAGAAGCAGCAGAGTTATTAGGTTTACCAGAAGGGACTTCTTACTTTCCAGAATGGAAACCAGATGAACTATTAAAGATAGACGAGCAGGAAATCAGAGGGGCTAATGGTAGTAGGTATTGGAATGCTTTATATATGCAAGACCCTTCACCGGATGACGGTGGTATTATTAAAAAGAAATGGTTTAAATGGTGGGATGATGACGAACCTCCTGCCTGTGAGTTTATAATACAAACATATGATACTGCTTTTAGCACAGCTAGAACTGCTGACTATAGTGTAATACAAACATGGGGCATATTTAATTCTGTAGAAGAAGATGAGTATGGGGTTGAAAAGTATGTCTCTAATCTTATATTATTAGGTAATGCAAGAGGTAGATTTGAATATCCAGAACTAAGACGTAAAGCACAGGAACTATTTGCTGACTATAGACCAGACGTATGTATTATTGAGAAGAAGGCTTCTGGTCAGTCTTTGATACAAGATATGCGTAAAGCAGGACTACCAGTGCTTGACTACTTACCAGACAGAGACAAGATATCTCGTGTCTACTCTTCTACCCCTATGATGGAAGCAGGGCGTGTATGGATTCCTTCAGATAAGATATGGGCAGATGATTTGTATTCAGAGTGTATGGCTTTCCCTAATGGTTCACATGATGACCAAGTGGACTGTATGACTATGGCTATACATTATATGAAGGACAGTTGGAACCTTATTCACCCAGAAGACCCTAATTGGGAAGACGATGTACCATATAAGAGTAAAAGAAGGGTTGCATATTGGAGAACTTAAATATATAATATATTAATTAAATATTAATTAACTGCTGGAAAGTTACAAATAAATGGCTATTGAAAAAAATCCCAATGATGTTATCTCAGAAGATGATAATATTATTCAATTTAACACACCTGAAAGCGAATCAGTAAGCTATGAAGTTGACCCTGATACAGGGGAAGTTGAAGTAGAGTTTTCTATGGATGATAGTATCTTTGATGGTGTCGAAGTAGAAGCAATGGAATATGGTGAAGAAGGTTCTTTCTATGAGAATCTTGCTGACCTTTTAGATGAAGACCAACTTCTTGGTATTGGTCAGGACGTTATTGATAAATTTGAAGCAGACAGAGCATCACGTTCTGAATGGGAATCCATGTTTGAACGTGGCTTTGATTTGCTTGGACTTAAACTAGAAGAAACCACAGAACCATTTGAAGGTGCAGCAACTGCTGTACATCCACTCTTGATTGAATCAGCAGTCAAGTTCCAGTCTCGCGCATCCCAAGAACTATTTCCTTCCAGCGGTCCGGTGAAAACCCAAGTCCTTGGTGATGCAACAGAGGACCGTCAACGGCAAGCGAACCGTGTACAAAACTTTATGAACTATCAACTGACTGAGCAAATGCCAGAATACTTTGAAGAGTTCGAGCGTATGCTGTTTCATTTGCCGTTGATTGGTTCCGCTTTCAAAAAGCTTTACTATGATGCCACACTAAAACGTGCAGTAAGTGAGTTTGTACCTATTGACCAGTTCTATGTTTCTTACTATGCGTCAAGCCTACGTACTGCTGACCGATTTACTCATGTACTATTTCGCAGTCCTGTAGAAATGGCTAAAGGAATTAGTGTAGGTATGTATTCAGATATAGAACTACCAGATGCATATCATCCAGAACAATCTTCTCTTACAGAAAAGATGGACACAGTTCTTGGGTTGTCTCCTTCTTCTGACCTTGACCCACAGTATGAACTGCTTGAGCAACACTGTTACTTGGAACTAGAAGAAGAGTATGATACTGCTTGTCCTTATATTGTAACAGTAGAAACACAATCACAGAAAGTAATATCTATTCGCCGTAACTGGAATGAAGATGATAAAACTAAAGAAAAGAAAATGTTCTTTACTCATTATCGTTTTGTTCCGGGCTTTGGATTTTATGGTCTTGGTCTTATTCACTTCCTTGGTAACCTTACTATGTCTGCCACTGCAGCTATGCGTAGCCTTATTGACGCAGGACAGTTTGCTAACCTTCCGGGTGGATTTAAAGCTAAAGGTGTGCGTATTGTAGGAGACAATGACCCTATTGCACCGGGAGAGTTTAAAGAAGTAGAAGCAACAGGTATGGACTTGTCTCGTTCTATTATCCCACTACCTTATAAGGAACCATCAGGTACTTTATTCCAGATGATGCAGTTTACTGCAGCAGCAGGTCAAAAGTTTGCTGATACAACAGAACAAGTAATTACCGAAGGTTCTGGTAATGGACCAGTAGGTACTACAATGGCCTTGCTTGAAGCTTCTAGTAAGTTCTTCTCTGCTATTCATAAAAGAATACACAAGTCACAACGTGATGAGTTTAAAATTCTTGCACGTATTAACTATGAAAGCCTACCTAACGAATACCCATATGACGTTCCGGGTATTAGTGAAACCATTATGCGTCAAGACTTTGATGGGCGTGTAGATGTTATTCCTGTTAGTGACCCTAACATTCCTTCTAGCGCACATCGCTTGATGATGACACAGATGGCAATGCAGTTAGCACAGACATCTCCTCCGGGAATGTTTAATATGGAAGAACTAAATCGTACTCTTCTTAATGCAGCTAACATTCCTAATTTGGATAAGATACTGCCTAAGAAGGCACAGGCATACCCTCTTGACCCTGTAACAGACATTGAGGCAGCAACTAAAGGTTTGCCTATCAAAGCATTTGCAGGACAAAACCATGATGCCCATATTCAAATTAAACAGATGTTCTTACAAGACCCTGCTAATGGTGGTAATCCTATTATGCAACGTGTTGCTCCTGTACTACAGGCTAATATTCAAGAACACGTAGTAATGAAGTACCAAGAACAAATCAATGGTTTAACACGCCAGATGATGTCTGAGGCTCCTAAAGGTGACCCTAACTCTCAGAACCCACAGGTTATTGAGCAGGTAATGGTAGCGGCTGCACAACAAGTAATGCAAGCTAACCAAGCTGCAGCACAAGGTGGTCCTTCACCTGAACAGGCAATGGTTCAGATGGAAGCACAGCGTCTTGAGATTGAAAGGGAAAAGATACAAGTACAGCTTGCTAAAGAAGCAACAGAAGGTGCATTGAAGAACCGTGACCTAGACCTTAAAGAACAGAAGATTGCTCTTGATGCCTTTAAGATTGGTGCAGAAAATACTCTTAAAGTTGAAGAAAAAGAAAAAGATAGGAATGCAAAAGCTGCGGTTGAAGCGGTTAAAGTATTATCCAATATGGTAAAAGCAGAAGAAGGCAATGCAACATTAGAAAACAAAGCCATTGCAGATATGATTACTAAGTTACTTCTAGCTTCTCAAAAGGGTAGCTAATGCTCTGGGAAGAAATACAAAATAATTTACAAAAAGAAATAGACATACTAAAAAATTCGCTTGCATCTGGCAGTGCTTCAGACTATCATTCTTATATGAATACTGTTGGTCGTATTTCAGGACTTGAATGGGCCAAGGTAGAAATTAAGAACTTAGTTAATAAAGTAATCTATGAAGAGGATGAAGAATAAATGCAAGCAGTAAGTATGGCAATTATGAATGATACGTGGGCTTCTAACGAAGAAGTTGCGGACCCTGAAGTACTACCAGTAATTCCGGGTTATCATATTCTTATTCGGCCTGTCTCCGTTAAGGCAGAAACAAAAGGCGGTATTATTCTACCAGATTCAACTAAGAATGATATTGCATATCTAACTACAGTAGGTAAGGTACTTGCAGTAGGTAAAGACGCATACAATGACGCTAACCGTTTTCCTAACGGTGCATGGTGTAAAGAAGGCGAATATGTCTGTTATGGTAAACATTCTGGACAAAAGTTCTTTTACAAAGGTATACGTCTTATTCTACTTATGGATGACCAGATTTCTATGGTAGTAGAAGACCCTAAAGAACTTGACCCTACTTTTAATCTTTCTAATTAAAATTTAAGTTCAAGGTATTGTATAAATATAATACATAATGTATTATATTAATTAATCGGTGATTGTTTTACAATCAACTGCGTTACTCGTCATATCGCAATTGACGTTAAAAGGAGAAACATATGTCTGCGGACAACGAAGAATGGAATACGATTACATCTAATACAAGTGAAGAAGTAGAAGACAAGATTGAAATTGAGATTGAGGGTGAAGAAACACAACCTCAAGAATTAAAAATAGAAGTAGAAGCCAATCAGGTAGATGAAGCACCTAAAGAAGAAGCTGTTTCAGAAGAGCCTCAGTCTGGCGCACAAAAGCGGATTCGTCAACTTGTTCGTCAAAAGAAAGAACGAGAAGAACAAATCAGTAGCCTAATGGCTAGACAACAGGAACTTGAAGAACGGTTGAAAAACCAGCAACAAGAAATTACTACTTCTGTTGAAAAGAATTTTGAAGCTGCTGAACAGCAAATTCAAAGTCGTATTACAATGGCAAGAGATGCTTACAAACAAGCACTTGAATCAGGAGATACTGACCGTATTGTTCAGGCGCAAGAATATTTAAGTAATGCACAATCAGATGCATCTACTCTTAAAATTACTAAGCAGCAGTATCGTCCTGCAGCCGAACAACAAGTACAGCAGACTTCACAACCTGCACAACAACAAGCACCTCAATATGATAAGCTTGCAGTTGAATGGGCAGGTAAGAATCCTTGGTTTGGTCAAGACAATGTAATGACAACTCTTGCATTGGAAACAGATGCAGAGTTAAAAGCAGAAGGTTATGACCCAACCGATAAAGATTTCTATCAAGAGATAGATGAAAGACTACGTTCCAAATTTCCAGAACGGTTTGAAGGAACATCTAATCGCCAGCAGGAAGCGTCACCTCCTGCCCAAGTGGTCGGTGGAGCATCACGCACTTCATCATCCCAGTCCTCTGGTAGTGGACGTAAAGTTAAACTTTCTAAGGAAGACTTGCGACTAGCAGATAAGTGGGGGATATCATTGGAACAATACGCCGCTGAAAAATTAAAAGTCGGTAATGCCGATGGTGAATATACTTCAGTTTTTGGTAATAAATAACAGCGTGGAGGAAAATAAAATGGCACGTAATAACACACAATCACGTAGTGCAGAGTCTCGTGAACTTAATACAAGGGAACAGTACGAAGAATATAAAGAGCCTAGTGTTCTTGATATTCCTCAAGATGTTCAGATTCGTTTTGCAAATGAAGGGATGGCTCTTCGTTGGGTTCGTATTAATTTACGAGGGCAAGACGATTACAAAAATGTTGGTAAGAAAGTACAAGAAGGCTGGCAATTTGTAAACGTATCTGAAGTTCCTGAGATGCAGCACACATCTTTCGTGAAAGATAATGGACGGTATGAGGGAGCAGTCTGTCGTGGAGACTTGGCCCTAGCGAAAATGCCACAGGCAAAAGTAGACAGCCGTACAAGGTACTATGAGAATAAAAGCCATGAGATGGTTGATGCAGTTAATCAACAACTTATGGGTTCTAATGATTCTCGTATGCCAATTAGAAATAGTAGTAAATCAAGTGTTACTAAGGGACGAAGCCCTCGTTTTCAAGACTAAATGATACGAGGGACGGAACTTGGTAAGTGCAATTTTTTTTAAACAGGAGAAAAACAAATGACTTCAACTAAAGCATTGTTTGGCTTCCGTCCCTCCCGCAAACGCGGCGGTACACCTAACAATCAGGCTACTAATGAGTATCCTATTGCTTCAGGTTACGCTGCAAATATTTTTACTGGCGACCTTGTCCGTATTAATGCAGGAAATCTGGAAGTTATTACCACTGTTACAGAAGTAGCCCAAGGCGTATTTATGGGTTGTCGGTATGTAGCAAATGGCGAACAAAAATTTAACAACTACTGGCCTTCAGGAACTTCAGCAACTGATGCATATGCACAGGTACTGGATGATTCACGGCAGGTATTTGAGGTTCAGGCCGATGCGTCTGTAACCGCAGGTGACCTATTTGGTTCACAAACTTTTGCCGTAACCCTTGGTACAGGTTCTACCTTTACAGGTATTTCTGGTCATGGTGTTGCTGCTGCAACTCGCAGCACAGGCATTGCTATGTGTACACCAATTGACGCTGTAGGCGCACCGGGCAACAATGTTAATGTAGCTGCTGAAAATGCATTCCTTAATATGAATGTACGTATCATCCAGCATACAGATAACTTTCTCACAGCAGTAGTTACTGCTCCTGCAACCATTACAGCATACTTGCTGGGCTAATTTAGGGAGAAATTTAAATGGCTATTAATCGCGGAAGTATTGCGAAGCAACTCCTCCCTGGCCTCAATGCCGTATTTGGTATGGAGTATGGAGAAGTTGCTGACGAACACGCACCTTTGTTTGAAACAGAAAATTCAGACCGTGCGTTTGAAGAAGAAGTACTGTTTTCTGGCTTTGGCACTGCACCTACTAAAGGTGAAGGTGCTGCTGTATCGTATGACGATGCACAAGAAAGCTACACAGCACGGTACACACACGAAACAATTGCACTTGCATTTGCAGTCACTGAAGAAGCTATGGAAGATAATCTTTATGATACCTTCGCAAAGCTTCGCGCACGTGGTCTTGCTCGTGCAATGGCAAACACCAAGCAGGTAAAAGCTGCTGATGTCTATAACAATGGTTTCAATACCGCCTTTACAGGTGGTGATGGACAGCCTTTGTTCTCGGCAACACATCCAACTGTATCTGGTGGTACTCAGTCAAACAACCTTGGAGCCTCTGATTTATCAGAAGCTGCTTTGGAAGCTGCACTGATTTCAATTTCTAAAGCTAAAGATGACCGGGGTATTCTGATTGGTTTGCAAGTTAAATCTTTGCACGTACCTTCAGATTTGGCATTTACCGCTGACCAGATTTTGAATAGTACAATGTCAACAACAATTGGTGTGAATCCAACAACTGCAGCTAACGGTGCGACTAATGTCAATGATGTTAACTCAATCCGTAATCAAGGTCTTGTACCGGGTGGCTTCTACGTGAACCGCCGCTTTACAGATACAGATGCTTGGTTCCTGAAAACTGATTGTCCTAATGGTGCAAAGATGTTTGTTCGCGCACCACTACAGACTAAGATGGAACCTGACTTTGATACAGGAAACCTTCGCTTTAAGGCTCGTGAGCGTTATAGCTTTGGTTTCTCAGACTGGCGTAGCTACTATGGTGCAAACGGTTAAGTTTAATCCACAGTAATAAAAATAAAAAAAGAAGAGGGATACGCTTTTGTATTCCTCTTTTTTTGTGTATAATATAGTTAGTCAAAACTTATAACTAACTAATTAACAATATATGGAGTTAACATGGCTACTAATATAAGACAAGGTTTTGTCACAGGAAGCGGTGCTATCCTTGACACAACAACAAATGTTACAGTTGCTAATACAAGAATTAAAGGAGTTACATACTCAGGCATAGGTACATTTTTAATTACAGGAAACGAAACAGATATTTATGGAAATATCAGTGGAGGTAATATTAAATTTGTAGGAACTACGGCTGTAGATGCATCAGATATTTATATTCCTGATTTTGGTATTAGAGTGGTAGGACCAGTTAAAGTTTCTGCTCCTGCATCAGCAGCAACAGTAGCAGTATACTATGGCTAATTACACTTATTTAGTTGATGACTTAATTGGCGCAACAGAAAATGATGGTACTGAGTTCACAAACTATATTCCTAAAATAGTGAATAGAGCAGAAGAACGTATGACACGTGACCTAGATGATTATGGTCTTGTGACGTATACTTCTGTTGCAGTTTCTTTAAACAATAATATTATTACTCTTCCTGTAGGAACTCGTATTGTTAAAAACTTTACAGTAACTTTAGGTGCGTCTGGTAAAACTCCTATGCTTCAAAGAACAGATGAGTTTATTAATGATTTCTGGCCTATTGAAACAAGTACTGCAGATATTCCTATTTATTATGCACGTAGAGATAATTCAACTATTATGATTGCCCCTACAACTAATACAACATATGACGCAGAAATTGTACACGTAACTAAACCAGTTGCTCTTACAACTGCGACACCTAATAATTATTTTTCTGATTACTGTTATGATGCTTTGTTTAATGCTAGTATGGTAGAATCAATGGTATTTATGAAAAACTTTACTGCTGTATCTTTGTTTGAACAGCGTTATCAACAAGCCTTAGAAGGTCTTCGTAACCAAGCAAGACGCACAAGAAGGGATGATATGGAAACACCTGCATCTCCAGCGGGTGCAGATAATCCAGTTATTCCGGGAGCAAATTAACCATGAGTGCTAAAATTGTTAAAGAAATTATAAAAGCAGTAGTTAAACCTGCAGCTAAGAAAACTACAAAAGGACGTAAACGTGGACGTAAGTCTGCAGTGCAACGTGCAGCTAAAAATTTAAAGGCACAGGAAAGTCGTGCAAAGCTTTCAGGTACTCGTGGCCCACAGCATCGTGGTCAAAAACTTATTAAAAATGAAGCAGCAAATTCTAAACTTACTTTTGGTCAAAAACTAAAACGTGAAAAAGGTAAGCAGGATACTTCAGGACTTTCTTCAGATGAGAAGAAAGAACGCCGTTCATTGATGGCTCGTATTATTCGTGAATCACGTGCAACAGGTAGAGGCAGTACTCCAACAGGTATGCGTAAACAGACTCTTACTGAAGAAGGTATGAAGTTAGTTAAAAAAGGTGATGTTGATACAATTATTAAGAATCCTAAAAAATATATGTATGAAGGTTCAGATGCTGCTTTAGTTTCTAAAGATGCTACATCTGAGTTTGCATCACGTAAAGAAATGCGTGAAGCATTTAAGGAAATGTCTCCCGGTGAAAGAATGGACTTTGTTCAAAAAAACATTACACCTAAGTTGACTAGCAAACAAATCTCTGAAGTTCTTGGTCAAGGAGAAGGCATTCCTAAATTACCAAATCAACAGAACATTGCCTCTACTGCACGTAAACTTTCACGTCAGGGCTATCCTTCTTCTTTAAGCAAACTTAAAGAGACACAGAAAAAACGTCCGGGTACTTCTAAACCTACTGCAGGTAAAGCATTTAAAAAGGGTGGACGTGTGCGTGGATGTGGTGTAGCCCTTCGTGGATATGGAAAGGCGATGAAATAATGTCTATTACAAAATTACTTCAAGGTTTAAATGAGGGAAGAAAGTTTGCTATAAAACAATTAGCTAAAAAAGAAGCAAGTAAACTAAAAAAAAATCCTCAAACACTTTCTGAAAGTGCGGCTAAATCTAAACATCATCATGCAGCAACAGTTAAAGCATTAACTCGTCAACAAGATAAAGTTAGACAGGAAGCTAAAAAACAAGGAATGAATTTAAAAACTTTTAAAGAAAAGTTTTCTTCTAATCCTTCTGTTAAAAAATTAAATGAATTGTTTAAACAAAACGAAACTGTTAAAAATAAACAATTTAAAAAAGGTGGTAAAATAAGTTTACCTCGTGGTTGTGGTAAAGCTTTGCGCGGATATGGAAAGGCTATGAAATAATGGCTGGTAAAACATATAAAACTAAAACATATGATACAAAGAAAATAAAAGATACATTAAAAAAAGTAGGTATTGGTTATGGACTTAGTCCTGCTAACTTAATGGACATGGTAGACTTAGCTGAACTTGGAATAAAATTAACAATGAAAAAGGGCGGGAGTCCTAAGAGTACGAAAGGGAAAAGTACAATGTATGAAAAGAAAATGGCATCTGGTAAAACCGTAAAAGGTAGTAAAACAGATTTTAATAAAATGATAAAAGAACTTGGTCTATCTAAATCAGAGATTGCAGATATGCTTGGCCTTACTAAGGTAGACCCAAAGACTGGTGTTCGGCGTAAATCAGGTGGCACTGTAAATCGTAAAGCAGGTAAGAGTGTAGGCTCTGGTGCAGCACTACGTGGTTATGGCAAGGCTATGGGAAAGAAGTAAGCTAATGGCTAAAGTAAAAACACTGACAGAAATTTTAAAACGTCTTGGAATTGGAGGTGTTAAAGCAAAGACACCTTCCACTAGAGCAGGTAAACGTGCTTTAAGGGGTGCGCGTAAATTTGAGCCTATTGCAGGTGCAGGTTCACGTAAACCGGGTCGTAAGATTGGTGAAGATGTCCCTACTGCAGGTAAGGGTCGTGCAACTGTTAAAAAAATTACACCATCTATTAAAAAAATTACACCGCCTATTAAAGCAAAACCAAAGGTTAGTCGTACACAAGGACGTAAAAAACCATCTAGTACTGCAGTAACCACAACTCAGTCTACTCCGGTAGCTAAAAAACCCGGAACTTCTTTAGTGCCTATTGGTAGTAGTTCACGTGCAGTAACAGGTGGCGGTACTAAAGTTGGTAACACTATGAAACCTGCTACACGTACTACACCTAAACAGATTACTAATAAATCAGGTACAAAGACACCTCCACCTAAAACAAAAAATAATAATCTACGTAATCTTGGTATAGGTGCTGGTATTATTGCTGCGGGTGTAACAGCCGATAAACTTCTTAAAAATAATAAAGGTGCAACAGCTAAACCATTTACACCTAAGTCTAGTGAAGGTGGTCCGGGTCGTACTGCTCCTAAAAAAGCTACTCCTAAGTATCAGCCGGGTAATGCAGGTCCTAAACGAGTTGCTCCTAAATCTAAACCTATTAGTGCAGGACCTAATACAGGCTTTGGTCCTAAAGGTAATATCTTTCCGGGGTCTTCTGAAGAACGTGCTGGATATATGAAGATGTACGGTGGTACTGGTTCAGCCGCTGCTAAAGCTGCAGCAGCAGGTAAGCAAGGTAACTTGGAAGCTGGTCGTTCAGCAGTGGCTGCTGCTAAGAAAAAGCGTCTTAGTAAACCTGTAGAGCGTAAGGCAGGTGGTAGTGTAGTTGCTCGTCAAGTTAAAGGTTTTGGCGCAGCACGTAGACCTAAGAAATAAAGGAACTTTACAATGCCTTTAGCAACAGGACGTTTAGCTAAAACCATTAGCAAAAACATTCGTACTCTTAAAAAAGAAGGTAAGCCACAGAAACAAGCTGTGGCTATCTCCTTATCCAAAGCTGGTAAAGCTAAACCTAAAAAGTTAGCTGCTGGACGTTCTGTTGCTAAATCTACTGTTAATAAAGCAGGTAACTATACTAAACCTACTATGCGTAAAAGATTATTTGAAAAGATTAAATCTGGAAATAAAGGTGGTTCATCTGGGCAATGGTCTGCACGTAAGGCACAGATGTTAGCTAAAGCATACAAGTCTGCAGGAGGGGGATATAAAAGTTAATGCCACCACGTAATTACAAGGATTGGATAAAGGAACCCAAAGTAGAATACATTAACTCTTTGATATACTCTGACCATAGTTTGTTTGAACAAGAACAGGAAAACATCTTTTCTAAGGTGTGGGTTCCTATGTGTCATATCTCAGAAATGTATAATGAAGGTAACTATAGAACCACACAGATTGCTGGACAAAATGTAATAGCAGTTAATACTAAAGACGGTGTGAAAGCATATCGTAATTACGGATTTAATTCGCCTTCTGGTATAGTATCCGCACCAATCATAACAGTTGAACCACAACTATACTGTGAAGTAAAGCACGGCGGCATGGTTTGGGTTACCTTAGACCCTAATCCAACTCAGAGTGTAGATGAGTGGACAGGTGGTGCCTTTGATTGTATTGCTGATGCTATTGATACAGAAGAAATGGAAGTGTTTCACTACCACAAGGCTATAATAAATACTAACTACAAACTGTGGCACGATACTAATTCAGAGTTTTACCACGACTTCATGCATTACTTCAACCGTGTGTCAGGATTCAATGATGAATATTTCGCTAGAAAGAATATTCCTTTTGATAACGGTCACGTTAATGTTAGCAGCTTTACTGTTAACTATGAAGAGTATGATGGCTTTGAGGATAGAGGGGAGTTATCTTTTCCCAATCTGCCGCCCAATCAGTGGTACATGGTTGACCTATTCCCCGGCTATAACTTTAACTTACGTGGCAGTGCCTACCGTAGTGACAGCGTAACACCACTAGGACCAAACAAAGTACTGATTGAGTTTCGTGGGTATGGCCTAAAAAAAGATACACCTGAAGAAAGAAAGACACGTATTAAACATCACAACTCTATATGGGGTCCATTCGGTAGAAACCTGCACGAAGACCTTTTAGGTGTAGCTGGTCAAGGTACAACGATGCGTGAGGGTACAGAACCACGTAATATTTTACATGGAAGACATGAGAATAGAACTATACATGATGAAGTAGGTATGCGTCACTATTACGCTGAGTGGAGTAAATGGATGGGAGTAGAAGCAAGTAGTCCTGCCCTAGCAGCCTAACATGATTGTCTTTGTGCTATATGTGTATTTAGGCGCAAACATAATAGACAAGACACAAAAATTTATAAATATGGACAGATGCTTATACTTTGCTGAAAGGTTATCCCAACAACAATTGGTTCCAGTAGGGGACGGTAAAAGATTAAAAATAACTGCAGTATGTAGACCTGAACCTAAATAGGAAACAACAGACATGATTGCAGAAACACTAGCAGGTATAGCATTAGTAAAGCAAAGTGTAGATTTTATTAAAACACATATTAATACTGCAAAAGACATAGGAGAACTAGCTGGACATATTGATGGTTTATTTAAAGGTGAGCAGGAAGTACAGAAACAAAGAGGTAGAAAATCAAGTGTAGGAATTGCTGACCAGTTTGGTGTTCAATCTGTAGCAAAAGAAATGATTGATGCCAAGATTGCACAAGAAAAATTACAGGAAATTGCTTCAATGATTGATATGAGGTTTGGTCCCGGCACTTGGAAATCTATTGTAGCTGAACGTGCTAAAAGAATACAAGAAGCTAAAGAAGCTAAACTACAGGCGAAACGTGAAGCACGTATAGCACAAGAAGAAATGATGCATAATATTAAAATAACTTCTATTGTTAGTATTCTTATTGGTGCATTTGTAGGTTTGTTTTTCTTAGCAATGGTTTTATTACCTTTTAAATCTAATTAATATTAAGTAATTGTATATATAAATACAGAGTGATATAATAAGGAATTAACAATGGCATTAAAAAAATCACAAAAGGATTTGAAGGCTTGGACGAAACAAAAATGGAAAACCAAAAGTGGTAAGCCCTCTACTCAGGGTACAAAGGCTACCGGAGAACGGTACTTACCAGCAAAGGCAATCAAGGCTTTATCAGCCAAGGAATACCAAAAGACTACGGCAGCAAAAAGAAAAGGAACTAAACAGGGAAAGCAGTTCGTTAAGCAGCCTAAAACTGTCGCAAAAAAAGTAAGAAAGTACAGGAAAGTAAAATAAGATGGCCCCTTCTTCTAAACATCCCGGAGTTAAAAGACTGCCATCAGGAGGAATTGAATATCGTGGTAAAAAATTTGCAGGATTTAATAAGCCTCGTAAGTCTGACAAACCTGAAAAAAAAGGTATGGTCTTGGCTAAAGATGGAGATACAATTAAACTTATTCATTACGGAGCAAAGGGTTATGGTCATAACTATTCTCCTACGGCTCGTGCAAGCTTTAAAAGTAGGCATGGTAAAAATATTGCAAAAGGTAAACTTTCTGCTGCGTACTGGGCTGATAAAGAGTTATGGGCTGGTCCAAAAGGTTCTAAGAAAAGTCCTCCCAAAAACCAGAAGCACATCAAGGGAATTAAAAGAAAGGCTTAGAAGGAAATAGTTATGGCTAAGAAAGTTAAATCGTATGCACAGGACACCACTCCACCATCTCCGTATATTACAACTCCAGATGGATATATGGTTCTTAAAGAAAAGAGTGTTGATATTCCTATTCCTAAATCAAAACCAAAACGTACAGTATCTAAAAAAGCTGGTGGTAGGTTGTACTAATGTCTATAGGGCGTGGAAACATTCCCCAGCAGATTACAAAAGTCCCAAGCAAAAAGACTATTGGAAAGCGTACTGGGAAAAAGAATACAGTCCGATTAAAAGTGAGAAAGAATAGGTTATATTAAATGGCAAAAGGTATGTTACATTTTTCAAAAACTGGAACTCTTTTTAAGGGAGATGTTCATAAAATGCCTGATGGTAGTATTCATACTGGAAAAACACACAACAAACTTTCTAAACCAGTTGTTCATTTTAAAAATCTTTCTACAACAGCAAAAAATAAAGCTGGTCAAAAAATGGCTGCTATGTTGGCAAAAGGTAAAAAATAATGGCTACTTCAGGCACATATGACTTCTCAATGGATATTGATGAAGTAATCCAAGAAGCAATAGAAATGATTGGCGGCGAAGAAACTTTAGGTAATGAGCCTAAGTCTGCTAGGCGTTCTATTAACTTGTTACTTCAGGATTGGCAGAACCGTGGGGTTATGCTTTGGACTGCCTATACATCAGCCATAACGCTTACTACAAGCGTTACAACTCTTTCTTTGACATCTTCTACCATTGATGTACTAGAGGCTGTCCTAAGTAGAGACAGCGTAGATACACAGCTTGAACGTATTTCAATGCAAGAATATTTAAAAATACCTACTAAAAGTCTAACAGGTCGGCCTACTCAATATGCAGTAAGACACGAGCGTTCTAACCCTGTAGTATTTCTTTGGCCTATTCCAGAAAATTCTACAGATAAAGTTAAACTTGAACTTGTTACTTATATGCAAGATGTAAATAAATCTGCTACACAAATTGCAGATGTGTCTCGTAGATTTCTTCCTTGCTTAACTGCAGGTGTTGCATATTATATGTCAATGAAACGCCCCGGTGTAGAATCTGGTAGAATTGCTATGATTAAACAAGAGTACGAAGAACGTCTTCAAAGAGCAATGGAAGAAGACAGAGAAAGAGTAAGTATTTTTATTAGGCCAAAGGTTTCATTTTAATGGCATCTCAAAAAAATGTATATGGTTTATGTGATACTTGTGGTTTTAGATATAAACTAAATCAATTAAAAAAGAATAGCTATGGTATGATGGTTTGTCCTACTGATTGGGACGGTTCTTTCAACATACAAAATCATCCTCAAAATAAATCTCCTCGTATAGATGAAAGAGATTTTATTAGAGACATTCGCCCTGACCCAAATACAGACCGTAATGGGACGTGGCAAGCCCAAGCTACTGCTTTTGAACAAACCCTTAAATTTTGGAACTTAATATAATGGCTGATTTAACAGGACAATTAATAGCAAATAGTTATAGAAATCTTCTGCAAGCAGCAACATCTGCTAATGATGGTTTAGCAAGTGGACAATCTATTATAATTCAAGATGGTTCTGGTAATGGTTCAGGACTTGCTTTATCTCAGGCAGGTGTTGCACTAACTGGTACTATTAACATTCAAGGTAGTCAGTTTACAGGAACAGGCTCTCAATTAAATACTGCCGTTGCAAACGCTGGTACTTTTGTTGTAGGTGTGGTTGCACAAAATGGCGCACAATCATTTGGTCGTACTCTTACAGCTTCAACTGGTGTAAGCATTTCTAATGCAAATGGAACAACTGGTAATCCTACATTTTCACTAGCTGATAGTGGTGTAACCTCTGCAACATATGGACCAACCACTATGTTGAATATTGATTCAACTGGTCGTGTAGTTTCAACTGAGACTACTGCAGTAATATCTGCAACAACCTTTGAAAGTTCTAATGTTAATGCACAATATGGTAACTTTACTACTGATGTATCTATAGGTGGTCAACTAACAGTTACTGGTTCTTTCCAACCAACAAATATTTCTACAAGTATTGTAAGCGCAACTAACATTGCAGCTAGTGTAGCCACTCTTAGTAGCCTTACTGTAAGTGGCAATGTAACAGCCACTGCTTATTATGGCGATGGTTCTAATCTTACAAATATTGTTGCAGTATCGGCAACCAATGCAAGTTATGCAGCATCTGCAGGTGAAGCTGCTATTGCAGTTAGCGCACATCACGCAACAAGTGCTAATACTGCTCAGTTTGCTTCTTCAGCTACAAATACTACTAATGCAGTGTCTGCTGTTTTTGCAACAAGCGCAACTAATGCTACTAATGCTGTATCTGCAGTATTTGCTTCTTCAGCTACAAATGCTACAACTGCCATTACTGTAAACTATGGTGGTGTAGTACAGACAAGTACAGCTAATATTGGTGACGTATCTGCCTCAAGTCTTTTTGTTTATGGTAATGTATCTGTTAATGGTACATTAGATGTAGGTGGTCAAGTATCTGTTGGTGGTGGTATTAAAGTTATTGGAGATGTATCTGCAGGTAATATTCGTGCAGGTGGTATTATTTATGGAAATGGTGCAGGTCTATTTAATGTACCTTCACAACAAGGCGGTACTGTAAACTTTGTTAAAGGTGGTACTGGTCTTCATGTAACTCTTAATGGTACAACTACAACTAATCCTATTACTGCTAGTGGTACTCTTGCTCTTAATGCTGACCAGTCATTTGGTACAGTAAGTGCAACTTCTTTTGTAATTGGTGGTGATAATGTTGCAATGTCTGCTACAGTTGCAACTCTTTCTGCAACAATGGCTACTAGCATTAGTAATAGTAATACATTAATTGCTGCTACATCTGCTGCACTTGCTACTTCAATTGGTAATAGTAATACTAATATTACAACAAATGCAAATGCCATTACATCTATTAATAGTGTAATAGGCGATGGTAGTGGTTTTGCTACTGATGCTGAATTAGCTGCTGTATCAGCCACATTAGCAACAAGTATTGGTAATACTAATACCAATGTAACAACAAATATTAATGCTATTACTTCTATTAATTCTATACTAGGTGACGGTACTGGCTTTGCTACTGATGCTGAACTAGCTGCTGTATCAGCCGCATTAGCTACTAGCATTGGTAATACTAACACTAATGTAACAACAAATATTAATGCTATTACTTCTATTAATGCTGTTTTAGGTGATGGTAGTGGATTTGCAACAGACGCAGAGTTAGCTGCAGTATCAGCCGCATTAGCGACATCAGTAGGTAATAGTAATACAAACATTACAACAAATACTAATGCCATTACATCTATTAATAATGTAGTTGTAGCTTTGTCTGGAACTTTAGCTACTAGTATAGGAACTGTTGATAGCCGTATTACAGCTTTATCAGCTACATTAGCTACTAGCATTGGTAATAGTAATACAAATATTACAACTAATACAAACGCTATTACATCTATTAATGCTGTCTTAGGAGATGGTACTGGATTTGCTACTGACGCTGAACTAGCTGCGGTATCTGCAGCATTAGCAACATCTATTGGAAATAGTAATACATTAATTGCTGCTACATCTGCTGCACTTGCTACTTCAATTGGTAATAGCAATACTAATATTACCACTAACATAAATGCCATTACATCTATTAATTCTATACTAGGTAATGGTACTGGGTTTGCAACAGATGCTGAGTTGGCTGCTGTATCGGCTACACTTGCTACAAGTATTTCAAATCATCTTCCTTTATCTGGTGGCACACTAACTGGTACACTAACACTTGGTAATAATATTATCAATGACGTTGAGGATATCTATCTTAGGGATAAGTTATATCACGATGCAGATACCAATACCTACCTTGGGTTTAGTACAGATACAATCAATTTAGTCACAGGTGGTTCTACTGGTTTAAGTATTTACCAAAATTATGTTCAAGCATTTGAAAACGTAGTTGGTTCTGTTCATACAGATACAAACCAAGGCACAGGAACACATACACCAGACTTCCAAAACTACAACAGTTTTGTGTGGACATTAACAGGAAATATAACACTTGGTAATCCAACAACAGAAATAGCTGGAATGTCAGGTGTATTTATCTTTACACATTCTGGGGCTGGTAGAACTGTGTCTTTAAGTAGTGACTATGAAACTGCGGGTGCTGCAGGACTAACATTATCTGGCGCATCGGGTGCTGTAGATATTGTACCTTACTTTGTACAATCTACTGGTAATATTCTTCTTGGCACACCTATGCTTGCCTTTTCATAATTAACGGAGTAATAATAATATGTCTTTAACAAATAGTCCTATATGGTTTGGGTCAGGTGCAACAGGCGGTGGTTTCTATGATTATAAAATCAATGATAGCTTACGCTTTAATGACAATGACAGCGCATATCTAAACCGCACACCATCTTCTGCTGGTAATCGCCAAACTTGGACTTGGAGTGGCTGGTTCAAGCGTGGAAATTTAAGTGCTGCTGAACAGGATTTGTTTGCTGCTGGTAACTCATCAACAGATAGATTTGAAGTTATTCTTAGCACGGCATACCCCAACCAGCTATCAATATATATGAACACTGGCGGAACGATTGGAAGCCTAGTTACCTCACAGGTTTTTAGAGATGTTTCAGCGTGGTATCATTTAGTTATAGCATTTGACACAACTCAAGCTACTGCTTCAAATCGTGTAAAAATATACGTTAATGGTTCGCAGGTAACAGCTTTTCAAATAGCTACCTATCCATCACTAAACTTTAACACGGCTGTGAATAGCACTAGCGGTCAGTTTTTTAGTAAAAGAAACTATGTTGATGACCGTTATTATGATGGCTATATGGCTGATGCTTATATGATTGACGGAACTGCCCTAGACGCAAGCAGCTTTGGTGAAACTAAAGATGGTGTCTGGATTCCAAAAGCCTACAGTGGTTCATATGGTACTAATGGTTTTCATCTTGATTTTTCAAATAATAGCACAGCTACTGATTTAGGTTTAGATAGTTCAGGTAATAGTAATGACTGGTCTGTTAATAATATTGCAACAACTGACCAAATGCCTGACACGCCTACGAATAACTTTTGTACTATGAACTCTATTGCG
>TARA_R110000772_G_scaffold48672_1_pt1 | contig 21664 bp, 19 predicted proteins | sample TARA_R110000772 | Tara Oceans TARA_R110000772 (sample SAMEA4397948) | marine metagenome | biome: Polar Biome; feature: [SRF] surface water layer (ENVO:00010504); material: water (ENVO:00002006), including particulate matter (ENVO:01000060) such as... | depth 5 m | reverse complement strand
CCACAAGGTCCTATTGGTCCTATTGGTCCTATTGGTCCTATTGGTCCTACACCTACTGGAGCCTCAGGAACTCAAGGGGTTGGTGTTCTTGATGTAATGTTAACTAGTAATGGTACCGGAGCTTATTATGATAGTGGAAGCCCAGGTTTAACGTGGAACACTACCACTCATGAATTACTATCACAGGGTGATATTATTGCATTTGCTTCTTCAGATAGAAGATTAAAACAAAACATCCAGCCTATTGAAAATGCTTTAGAAAAAGTATCTAAATTGAATGGTTATACTTTTGATTGGAATAAATTAAGCCAAAAAGAAGGAACTGAAATTGGGGTAATAGCTCAAGAAATTGAAGAAGATTTCCCAGAATTAGTAATAACTAGAGAAAACGGATACAAAGCCGTGCGATATGAAAAATTAGTAGCGGTATTAATTGCAGCTGTTAGGGAACTTAATGAAAAAATTAAATAATTCATTAAGAAGATAATTTAAAGGGGGAGCATTAGCTCCCCTTTTTTATATTACACATAATATATAAGTTTTAATAAATAAAAAATAAACAATATGCGTACAAATGTTATTATTATAGATGATTTTTATGGGATTGATCCTATGATTCCACGTAATTTTGCTTTATCCCAAGAATTTAGTGAATATGGGAATTACCCAGGACAACGTACACGCACTTTTCATTATGATGAGTTAAGAGGCTGTATTCAGGGTATTATCCAACCTGCTGGGGGGGCAATTACTCAATTTGAAGAACTTGAATATAATGGTGCTTACCAATATACAACTAAAAATGATACTAGTTGGATACATACTGACCATAACACAATGTGGGCCGGAGTATGTTACTTAAATCCAAATCCCCCCTTAAATTCAGGGACGGCTTTATACCGCCATAAAAAGACCGGTTTATGTGGTACGGCCCGTCATGCTGATGGCTCATATGATGAAAAAACTATGACTCAAATATACAAAGATTCTAGAGATATGTCTAAGTGGGATATGGTTGATATGATTTCTAATAAGTTTAACCGTCTAGTCCTTTACAGAGGAGATCAATTCCACTCATCTATGGAATATTTTGGAGAAAATAAAGAAAACGGAAGATTATTTCAAACATTCTTTTTTAACACTGAATACTAATAAAAAAACTATTTTACCACAATTAATTAATATTTATAACATGGAAAAACAATTTATTACTAAAGAAGAAAAAGCTACATTAGAATCTCTTCGTCAATCAGAAGAACAAATAGTTATAGGACTAGGCCAATTAGAATACCAAATCCAAACTATATTGTTTGAAAAAGAAAATATGATCGCTTCACTATCTAAACTTCGAGAAGAACAAAATATCTTCGGAGGAACACTAACAGAAGCTTATGGTGATGGGAACATTGATATAACTACAGGAGAATTTATTAAAGCTTAATTTTACACCCTTTTTTGGGTATTTATTATCAAATAAACCTATAACAATGGCAGAAACATTAATCTCACCCGGTGTATTAGCTCGTGAAAACGACAATACTTTTATTACGCAGCAACCTATACAAGCGGGTGCTGCTATTGTAGGTCCAGCAGTAAAAGGACCAGTAGAAATCCCTACTATAGTAACTTCTTATAGTGACTATCAAAATAGATTTGGTACAACATTTGAAAGTGGTAGTAGTGAATATACTTACTTAACTTCCATTGCAGCTTATAATTATTTCCAAAACGGAGGTAATACATTATTAGTGACACGTGTAGTATCTGCTTCTACCAATTGGACATCAGCTACAGCTCCAGTTTATAATACAAATGAAAGTGGTGCTTTAGATACAACAACAGATGCATTATTAAGCTCAGTAGATAGTGGTTTTAACATTACGGGAAGCTCATTAGCTTCAGTAACTGGTATTAGCCCAACAGGAGGTTCAGGTACAGGTCTTCAACTTGGATTAACCTTAGCAACATCAGAAAGCTTATCCACAGTTACAGTATCCACAGCCGGTACTGGTTATGTAGTAGGTGATATTTTAACTATTCCATCTGCCTCAGCAGGTGCTACCAAACCTTTAGGTGCGGATATGACATTTACTTTAGTAGCTGATGATATTGTAGATACGGCAGCATTTGAACTAGAATCATTAGGTCAAGGAGAATTATTTAACAACTCAGGTGCTTTGCTATCTAACGGAGCCTTATCTAACGGTACTTCTGATAATATCAGATGGCAAGTTTCAACTAATAATACTGCCTCCGGTACTTTCTCTTTGATTATTCGTAGAGGAAACGATAATACTAATAATGTAGTAGCTTTAGAAACATATCCTGAATTATCTTTAGATCCTAATTCTGAAAACTACATATCACGCGTAATAGGTGATCAAACACTTAATTATAACCCATCCGAAAATTATATTGAAGTTTCAGGTTCTTATCGTAACGCCTCAAGATATGTTAGAGTAAAAAGTGTAAAAAACACTTTAAACTACTTTGATAATGCTGGACGTGCTAAAGATATATATACTGGATCAATTCCAGTTGTAGGATCAGGTTCATTTAGTGGTGGTGTTGGTTCTAATATCCCAACACATGAAGCCGGGAATTATTATGAGCAAATTGATGGTAGTAATACACAAGGTCTAGAAGGCAGTGATTATAATGATATGTTAAACTTATTATCTAACGCAGATGATTACAAGTATAACTTATTAACCCTTCCAGGATTATATAATCTAAGTTATAGCTCACAAATTACAACTGCAATTAATAATGCTCAAACTAGAGGTGATTATATGGTAATTGCTGATCTAGTAAAATACGCTTCACCTCTTGATGGAGTAACCAACCAAGCATCATTAACTAATAGTTCATATGCCGCATCTTATTGGCCGTGGGTTAGAACAGTAGATCCTGATACAGGTAAAAACGTATGGGTGCCAGCTTCTACGGTTATTCCTGGAGTATACGCGTTTACAGACAATAGCTCTGAACCATGGTTCGCTCCGGCGGGTATTAATAGAGGTGGTTTAAACACGGTAATACAAGCAGAAAGAAAACTATCTGCTACTAACAGAGATACATTATACTCTGCAAATGTTAACCCAATTGCAACATTCCCGGGAACTGGGATCGTAGTGTATGGTCAAAAAACTCTACAAAAAGCTGCTTCGGCACTTGATAGAGTAAATGTTAGAAGATTATTGATTGCCCTTAAAGGACAAATTTCACAAATAGGATTAAACTTAGTATTTGAACAAAATACAGCAGCAACAAGAAATAACTTCTTAGCTCAAGTAAATCCTTATTTAGAAAGTGTTCAACAAAGACAAGGTCTATATGCCTTTAGAGTAATTATGGACGAGTCCAATAATTCTCCGGATGTAATTGATAGAAACCAGTTAGTAGGTCAGATTTATATTCAACCAACTAGAACAGCTGAATTCATCTACCTAGACTTTAACTTGCAACCAACGGGCGCTAGTTTCCCTGAGTAAAAGTAAGGGAAATAGATATTTATAACCGAATAAAATAGTATAACAACATGGCAGTATTAGACCCAAATGAAATTTTCTTCACCGCTTTTGAACCAAAACAAGCGAATAGATTCATAATGTATATGGATGGTGTTCCTTCTTATATGGTGAAGGGTGTAGGAGCTATATCCTTAACACAAGGAGAAGTACCATTGAACCATATTAACGTTCAACGTAAGGTTAAAGGTAAAACGGTATGGAATGATGTATCATTTACATTATTCGACCCAATCACTCCTTCAGGTGCACAAGCCGTAATGGAGTGGGTTCGTCTACACCACGAATCAGTTACCGGTAGAGATGGTTACTCAGATTTCTATAAGAAAAATCTGACGTTTAATGTACTAGGCCCTGTAGGTGATGTAGTTTCAGAATGGATTCTCCAAGGAGCATTTATTAAAGAAGCATCATTTGGAGATTATAACTGGGATACTGTTGATACTGCTATTGAAATCCCATTAACTGTATCTATTGATTACGCAATCTTGAATTTCTAAATTAAATTCAAATATATTTTAAAGGAGCTTGGCTATGCCAAGCTCTTTTTTTATCTTGGGATTACTGCGGGGTAAATTCTTTAGCATAACATTTATATACTATGGAAATAACATCATTTATTTTGGGTGTACTTGTGGTTATAGCGCTAGCTATGGTTGCGATTACGTCTGTGAATTACATGACGACAAAAGTCCTTAAAAAGGAAATTGATAACTTAAATATTACTTCAAATCAAGCGTTTGAAGATATTTATAGACAACTTGAGAATACTCAACAAAGATTATATTCTCGAATTGATGAAGTCGAACAAAATGTTGTTCGACACACCGACTCTAGAGTCGATAAACTAGAAAGTAAGATCTATGGTGATCTTGATATAAAGAGACAACAGTCTCGCCAATATTAATTAATTAACCGTTAAAGAATTTCCCCTCGCGGTATTTATTTTTGAATTAAGTTATTATAAATAAAAATTATGTCCGAATTAAATTTCCCAACAGAAACTATAGATCTACCTTCAAAAGGTCTTATCTATCCAACTGATCACCCCCTTTCCTCCGGTAAAGTAGAAATGAAATACATGACTGCTCGTGAGGAAGATATTTTAACTAATCAATCCTACATTAGTAAAGGTACTGTATTAGATAAACTATTAGATTCTTTGATTATGACCGAAGGAGTTAATGTCCGAGATTTACTTGTAGGGGATAAAAATGCCCTATTGATTGCTGCCCGTATTTTAGGATATGGTAAAGATTATAACTTTACATATGGTGGTGAGAATACTACAGTTGACTTATCCTTACTAGAACCAAAATTTATACATGAACATCTTTTTTCTAAAGGAAAAAATGAATTTGAGTATGAGCTTCCATCTACTGGAGTTAAAGTTACGTTTAAACTTTTTACAGGTAAAGAAGAATTAGACATCCAAAAAGAATTAGAAGGATTAAAGAAAATTAATAAGGAAAACTCCCCAGAACTTACTACACGTCTTAAGTATATGCTATTATCCGTTAATGGTGATAGTGAAAGAAAAGTAATTCGTGAATTTGTAGATAATCACCTATTAGCCCGTGATTCTCGTTCTTTAAGAAATTATGTTAAAAGTATCCAACCCGATATTGATTTAACCTTTACCAATGATAGTGATGAGGAGGTCGCTATCCCTATCAATCTTAACTTTTTTTGGCCTGACGTCGAATAACATATCGTTATCAAGAAAAAACTTATTTAAGCAAATGCACGAGATTGTATTTCATGGTAAGGGTGGGTATACTTGGGACATAGTTTATAGTATGCCTTTATGGTTAAGAAAATACACATTTAAAGAATTAAATGATTTTTATGAGGCTGAACAAAAGGCCCATGACAACGCTAGTAAAGGAGATAAATCTACTACTTTAGTTGATTCTTCAGGGAAAGTAACTACCCCTAATTTCCTTAAAGGTAAATCAAAACCTACAAATGTATCTTATGGTAATGGAGCGTCAAAGTCTTGACGCTCCTTAGTATTTATAACAAAACGTAGCCCATGGCTGATAGTGATAAAATAAGAGAATTAAAGGCTTTAATCCAACTCAAGATTCAAAACAATGAGTTAGATAAATTTACTCGGGACCAATTGCAACAAAGTTTAGCAGACCTTGAGCGTAGAAATGGCTCTGAAGCTGAATTTAATGCCCTTCTTAAAATTACTAAAACGACAGTTGATGCCGTTTCCAGCAGTATTGATTATGTAGCTAAATCTTTCGCAGATTCAGTTAATGAATTAAGTAAAGCTAATAGTTCTATACGAGAACAAAAAAATAACCTTACAAAGTTAAGTAAAACCGCCCGAGATCTTTTAGATATTAGAGGTGGTGAAGCTAAGGTTAACGATCAAATCCTTAAGAAGAAGAGAGAAGAAATTCGAATAGGGAAAAGAAATTTAGAGTTTATAAAAGCCCAAGGTAACTTTACCGGGGAACAGCTTAAAGACCTAGACGATCAAATTGCAAAGGCTAACGAATTAGAAACAGCCTATAAGTCAATTCAAGAAACCACCGATAAAACTAATAAATCCTTAGGCGCTCTTCCGGCTTTAGCCTCGGGGCTAGATAAAGCTTTAAGTAAAGCTGGTATTCCTGCATTAGGGCTAGCTGAAGCCCTAGAAGCAACTCACATGGCGGCCCAAGAGGCAGCACAAGCCGGAGGCGAAGCTGAAGCAAGTTTCAGTGCCATGGGGACCTTTACAGGAAATGTATCCGCTAATTTAATGGATGCTGTTTCCCCCGCAAATATAATGCAGTTTGCTTTAGTTTCTATAGTTGATGCCTTGATGGATATCGATAAGCAAAGTGGGGAATTGGCCCAAAACTTCGGAATATCTTTTGAACAAGCTCAAGGCCTTAGTAGTGAATTAAATGATATAGCAAATTCCTCATCCATACTAAGTGAATCAACCGAGGGTGTAACTAAAGCTTTTACAACTTTAAATAATGAATTTGGTACATTTTCATCAATTTCAACCGAAGCATTAGAGTCATTTATACGATTAACTGAAGAAGCTAAGCTAAGTGAAGAAGCTGCTATAGGTTTATATAGAACAACACTTCTTACGGGTAAAACTTTAGAGGAATCGGCTTCTTCCGTACTGGGCCAAGTTGCAGCTTTAAATGCTTCAACGGGTTTAGCTTTTAATCAAAAAGAAATTTTAGAAGAAATATCAAAGGTTTCGGCTTCAACTACTCTATCATTAGGTGCTCAACCCGAGGCATTAGCCGAAGCAGTATATAAAGCTAAAGCCTTAGGTTTAGAATTATCTAAAGTAGAAGGAATAGCCGACAGTTTGTTAGATTTTGAATCTTCAATAACTAATGAGCTAGAAGCTGAAATGTTAATAGGCCGTGACCTAAATTTAGAAAAAGCAAGACTATTAGCCTTAAATAACGATATAGCCGGAGTAGCTGAAGAAATCGCCTCCCAAGTAGGTACAGCAGCTGACTATACAAAAATGAACAGAATCCAGCAAGAAGCATTAGCTAAAGCTGTGGGTATGACTAAGGATGATTTAGCAACTTCCTTAATGGAAAGAGAAGCATTAGTTAAATTAACTGGAATTGAAGGCGATACTGCTAAAGAAAGATTTAATACCTTAGTTAAAGAAGTAGGATTAGAGGAAGCTAAAAAACGTATAGGAGATGAAAACCTAGCTAATATGTACGCTAGTGAAAGTATCCAAGACCGTTTTACTCAATCTGTAGAGAAAATGAAGGAAATATTTGTTTCTGTAGCCGAAGTACTAATGCCCATATTTGATATTATATCGGGCATTGTAGAAGTTATAGCACCTGTTGTAGGGTTTGTAGGTGGTATAATTAAGAAATTTGAAAAATTATTCCAAGTCTTAACGGCTATATATGGTATAAGTAAACTTACTAATGTAGCTTCTGCAGTAGGGGCAGGAATACAAGAAAGAAGATTAGCTGCTAAGAGTATAGAATTAGGGTTAGGTGGTCAAATTTTAACAGTATTAGGTTTTCAAAATGCCATAGCAGGTTATCAACTTGCCAAAGAAGGAAACATGAATACTATGAGGGCTATAGGTGTTGCTTTAGAGGAAACTAAGTTAGGGGCTATAGTTGCCACAGGGGTTGGAATGATTAAAAACTTAGCCACAGGTGCAGTAGAGTTAGCACAAAGAACGGCAATTGCCGCTGCTAATTTAGTAGGAGTATCAGCTTCTACCCTGGGTATAGGAACAGCAATAGCATTAGCAGCAGCTGCCGGAGGTATAGCTTATCTAAACTCAGTTTCAAAGGCCGATGATTTAATGTCCCCAGGACAAGGGGCTTCGGGGTATGGTAGTAGAACCTTATTATCACCCGAAGGGGCATTTGCCTTAAACAATAAAGATACTATTATAGCTGGTACTAATCTAGGAGGTTCACCTGGCAGTTCACAATCCAACAATGAACAAAGAAGAACAAATTCTTTATTAGAAAGATTACTATCTAAGGATTCAAGTGTTTACATGGATAGCGATAGAGTAGGAATGGCCTTCGCTAAGAGCAGTAGACTTTAGTATTTATAATAAAATATAACATATTATGAGCTTAAAAGACCAATTATTACAAAAAGGTTCAAACGGAACTAAATGGGATGGTGCTCAACCCCCTCAAAACGTAGGAACTACAAAACAATCTCTATTACATGCTGATGGGGGTAATGAAAAATATGGCTATTCTACTGGGGGTGATTATTTCCCACAAGTAAATGATGCCGCTAATTCTTACGATAATGGTAATTCATTCCCTTTACCTATACCTTCACAATTAGATATGGCTAATGGGGCTAAAATCAATGCTCCCCAATACAACCACAAACAAAGGTATGATTGGAGAAGCGGACAAGGATATCTAGATAACCTTCCAGGTTAATAGATGCCCTTAGTTGATTTAAAAACCGACCTTAAGTCCTTAAAGTACGGGATGGACAGACCCGGTGGGGGTTCAAGCCGGCAACCTTTTATTCAAACTTCTACAAGGAATAGTTTCGACCTTCCTATTGAAAAGTTAGGTAATACGATTGCGGGAATTCCTGCAGGATCTGACTTTATACTGCGTGGCGGTGTATTAGCACCGGCTCGTGCGGCTAAAGACGTTTCCCGCTTATTTCAACTTTTTACTCAAACCCCTAGAGGTTTAACATTTACAGCTAAAACAAACTTACTTTCAAGAACTTCGGTAGCAACCGAGGCTTCTGGAGGTCCGGGTTACGGGTTTGGTGCTGTCAACCAGGGTATTTATACCCCTTTATCTACACTAGGGCAGGCTGGTTTAGGATGGTCTGGAACCCACCTTAATCTATTGGGGATAGATCCAACAAACCTTACCCCTTTTGGTTTAATCAAATATGAAGCTATAGCTAGAGCTAAGAATGCTGAAAACGCAAACTTTATTACTACGGGTATAGTTCAATACCCAAACCCTAATTATAAAGAATTTAATGCTTCACCGGGTTCAATCTTAGGTGCAGTTCCCCCACCAGACACTCTAATTATTTCTAATGGTGAGCCTCAATTTTTAAGCAAAACCGTTAGTACATCTTTTTTTACTAATAGACTCTTATCTCTTACCAAAAATAAAATTAACCAAAAAACCGATGACCCTGATATATTATCTTACAGTGGGGGTCCTGGTTCTACGTTGGGGGTTGGTAAAACTAACATTAAATTTGCAAAAGGGTCTAGAACTGGTTTAAATAACCCCCTTTCAGTCTCTAAACCCGGATTTTTCTACGGAAAAGATAAAAAAGATTCTAAAATAAATTATTTAGGAGCCTTATCAGGGGTTTCGTCTACAAATAGTTTAGATCCCCTGGTAGATAATTTTATTAATCTTGATAATCAATTTACCCCCGAAACAAAAGTAGAACTATCTTCATCGGCTATAATAAATTATTTATCAGCATCCTCAGGTGTTTCAGTTAAAGCTAATTTAGATCCCCTAGTAGATAATTTTATTAGTCCTGAAAATCAATTAGTTCCTGAAATAACTCCTACCTATGGGTCTGAAACTTTGTCAGCTTCACAGATTAGTGAATTAGCAGCCGAGTCTATTGCCGTAGGTCCTACATACGTAACTGATTTTAGAAATAAATTAGCTAAAAAGTTACCTGGAACAAACACCCAAACTCCAGCATTTAGAAACGGCTCATTATCAGATTCCCTGGATTACTCTAATCCCCAAAATAGAATTGAAACTCGTGTTAACCTAGGAGATCCTGGTAATCCCAATATTGATAGAAGTAACTATACTAAAGGTGGAGGTTCAGCAAGAACCGGAGTAGATAAAATAAACTCACTATACCTTTATAAAAAAGAAAACGTTACATCATCCCCGGTTAAAAATGATTTAGTTAAATTTAGAATAGCAACGGTTGATCCTGATAATCCTAAGTTAAAAACTTATGCCCATTTTAGAGCATACATAAACGGGCTTACAGATCAATACGGGGCTAATTGGAATACCTTTAAGTACATGGGGAGGGGTGAAGAATTTTTTAACTATGAAGGTTTTACACGTGAAATGAGTTTAGGTTGGACTGTAGTAGCTCAATCTAAAGAAGAACTATCAATAATGTATCAAAAGCTTAACTATTTAGCTTCTACATTAGCCCCTAATTATAGTAGCGAAGGTTTTATGCGTGGTAATATTCATCATCTTACGATTGGTGGGTATGTTTACGAATCTCCGGGAATAATCACTAATCTCTCATTTACAGTCCCAGATGATAGTACATGGGATATAGGCATTCCAGTAGACGAAACTGTAACTTCAAACACAAGCGGAACAGTTTCATCTGATTCAAAGGTAAAAGAACTTCCCCATAGAATTGAAGTTCAAATGTCATTTAAACCTATTCATAAATTTTTACCCGAAACTGTTGGGAGTAGTTTTGATACTGATAATCCTCTTGGTATATTGGGTGGAAATCAAATTACTCAAAGATTTATATCGTTAGAAGATTCATCGGCTACACGAGATAATTCTAAATTGTTAAATAATTTGTATAATGATGGTATCCCACAATGGGCTTTAGAATCACCTACAAAAACACCATAGGATGGGCAGATATTCAAATATAAGACAAAAACGTACAGGTGGGATTAGAAACTACGTTACTGTTACCTACCCTGATATCCCCCGTCGCAACAGCGATGTATACGTTATTACTACTGAAGGAGATAGATATGATGTTCTAGCTCAACAATACTATAATGATTCATCTTATTGGTGGGTAATATCAAACGCTAACCCCCAATATATTAATGGTAGTTTATTTCCCCCTATAGGAATCCAATTACGCATCCCCACAGATATTCAAAGTATAATATCGTCTTATAATAGAATAAATTCATAAGTTATGACATTTGAAGGAACAAATCTACTGGGGGACGATTTTAAAAGTTACGTTAGGGATCAAATAATCCAACGTCAAGAAAGATTAGGTAACCCCACTAAAACAAACCAAGACATAGACTGGATGAACTCCAAAACATCTTATGTCAGGCTAGCATCTTCTATCGATATAAGAAATACTGTATCAACTCTAAAAACCCCATATACCCTAGAAGAACTTGAAAACGACAGACCTTCACCTCCCGGTGATACTACAGGTGGGGCTAGTGGTAATTATGGAGGGACAAATCCTGCTGTTATCAGTATTACCCAAGATATATTAAGCAATAACGGGGATTTTTATAAAACTACTACGGTCCCCCATAAAATATTTGGTGAAAATGTTGGGGATTATAGACGAAGAAAATTAGATTTACCCGAAAATTTTATGGGTAATGAACTCGCAAAATTTCTAGTTTTACACGGGGGTGCTGAAAAAGCTGCTATTAATGGTGATGAATTAGAATTACAAAAACGTTATGGCTTAATTACAGATTACTCTGACTTTGGCAATGAACTAAAGGCTTACGGTTTCCAAAATAAAGATTGGGGATTTGTAGGGATGCCAGGAATAGAAAGTGTAGACATTAAATCCAGAAGTATGGGTTCTATACGAGAAGCTAAAGTCTCCCTTAGAGTTAATAGTGCAGTCCAATTAGATATGATTGATGCCCTTTATCTTAAATTAGGGTACTCTATGTTTTTAGAGTGGGGAAATACTTCACATTATAACAATGATGGTGATTACCAAAAGGGAGCAGATATAGATTATAGTTTACTGTTTGACTTCCTTGAACCTACGGGTGATATTAAAGAAAATCCTATAGAGTTTATAAAATTAATAGAAAAACAACGAGAAAGATCCAATGGTAATTATGATGCCTTAATAGGTAAAGTAACTAATTTTGATTGGGAATTTAACCCTAGTGGTTTTTATACTGCAACCCTTACTATTATTTCTTGGGGAGATATTATAGAATCCTTAAAAATAGATGGGTTTTACCCCAATGTTAAAACTAGAGAAGAACTAGAAGACGATTCAGCACTCCCCGTAACATCTAGAGAAAATGAATCTGCTTTAAACCAATTTATTTACGAAGCTACTTTACCTTCTAATACTGAATTTTCAATAGGTCCAGTGGCCTTTGATAGTTTTAAACCAACAAAGAACTCAATAATCCCTTCCTTAGATTATAAAGCATACTTTGCTCTTTTAGGTCAAACATTTCAATATGCAGGAAGTACTAATGCCGAGCTAGTTAATAATGATTATTCTGCAATTTTGGATTACTCCAGAGCAGAAACAAACTCCTCGGGATCTATAATATCCGGGTGGGGGTTATTTGGAGCTGAGTCAACTCCTTACTACTACCTAAGGTTTGGAGATTTACTAGATTTTATTAAAGATAAACTTATAATATATTCCGGGGAAAGCCTTCAAAACCCAATAATAGAAATTAACACCGACCCTGATAAAAACTATTGTTTTAACCCTGGAACTAATGTATCTGCTGACCCCTCTAAGGTAATGATTCGAAGATACCCAGCAGGTGGGATTTTAAAAGCTGAAAGTGGTAGGGAAAGTTTTTTAAGTGCGATAGGTGCCGGTGATTTAAAATTAAACAAAACTGCACTAACTTATAACCACCCAATCTTCCAAGGCAAAATGGAAGGGGCAGATGGAGCCGTAGATGTAAACCTAGAAGAATTTGATACTGAGTTTAATGGTACCATCGCAGGGAATATAATGAACATTTATTTTGAAAAAGAATATTTATATTCAACTATTGATAATTTAAGAGATAAAACTACTGGTAAAATACCCTTATACCAGTTTATTAAAGAACTTCTTTCTACAGCTAATAGTTGTTTAGGTGGGGTTAATAATTTAGATCTAAGAATTAAAGATGATCAAACCCTAGAGATTTATGACCAAAATCCACTATATGGGACTAAAGCATTTGAAGTTGGAGAAGACGATTATACCGACCCCGCAATACTTCAAGTATACGGGGTAGGTCATAGTACAAAAGGAAGGGTGGGAGATCCTTTTACTTCTATAAGTTATAAGGCTGGTAGTTTTGTTACTAATTTTGGAATTAAAACAGAAATTACAAATGCTTTAGCTGCAACTATTGCCATAGGTGCTCAAGCTAATAACGAAGTAGTAGGGGAAGATGCAACTGCATTCTCTAAATTTAATTATGGTTTAGTTGATCGAATTTACCCCGAAAAGGTAGATTCTAGAAAAAAAGCTAAAAATACGGATGAAGATTACGAATTAGAAGAACTTGAATCCTTAACACTTAAGTGGTTAATATTTATGGGCCAATACCAAACCCAATATTTAGTAACCAATGATTCTTTTAAGAAAGAAGCCGGGAAAACATTACTTACATTCTTTTCTACTCTAAAAGTAGGCGCCGTAGACGCTCGAACAGTATATGCCTTCCCATATCTAAACCCTTCTCAATATAGTAGTTTTGTAAAGTTGCAACAGGATTATTTTAAAGCATACCTTAAATATTATTCTAAACAGAAGAACGAACCCACTAATCAAATGGGGATGATTCCTATCAATGTAAATTTAGAAATGGATGGGATTTCAGGTATTAGAATCTACGACCAACTTCATATAGATACTAGATTCCTCCCAGATCATTATACCCGTAGTCTTGTTTTTATAATTAAAGGAGTTAGTCATAGTTTCAAAGGAAATAGATGGGTAACTTCTATTGATACTGTAGCACAACCTAAAGTAATGTTTAGTCTATTTACTCCTGATATATCAACTACCCCCACAACCCAGGGAGAAACTGTAACTAATGAACAAGATTCACCATCTGGAGAGGTAGATACGTCATCCGCAACCCAAACTTTACCGGATATCTTTTATTCTCCTCCTACAAAACCATCTATATTTACAAGAGATTATGTAAGTGGGGGAGTAGATGACCATGGCTCCGGTGATTATGGTGCACCACGCGGAAGTCGAGTCCATAAAGGTATTGATATATATGCTCAACCCGGTGAAAAAATATATGCATCCATAGGAGGTATAGCCAGAGCTACAGGACCATATACCAACCCTTCGGATAAACAAAAAATAATTAATACTGGGGTAAAAATCATAGGAACCGGTGATTATTCTGGAATTACTATGTACTACTTTTATGTTAAACCTGAAAAAGGCCTTATCGGGAGCGAATTACTCCCAGGGGCTGTTTTAGGGACCATGTTAGATATAAGACCAACATACCCGGAAATCACAAATCACGTACATCTTCAAATAGGAAGATCTTCGGGTGGTAACGTAAATTCTGAGGAATGGCTAAGAACTAATTTTACAGTAAATGTTGGTGAACCAGTTCCAATAACACCTATCGCAGCTAACGACCCTAAAACTTCAAAATCTACTAAAGCATTTTTAACTTTAGTAGAATACCTTCAAAAGATTTTTTCTTTGACCGATGTTTATGGGAAAAATGGGGCATCATTATTTAGACCTTTTAAAGGGTATATAAATGATGACGAAGCAGCAGCAGAAGCTACTTTAAATGCTTGGTATGCTACTCTCCCAATTCAAAATATTGTTAAACAAATGGACTCAGGTCCTGGAAGTGACAGAGAAGCATTCGAAGAACAATTCCTTCTTTTAAGACGAAGAATGATATCTGGTCAGGGTTTAGGTCTTTCGGATACAACAACTTTCTCTCCACCTTCACAACCTTCAACCATTATAAAAATAGATAGCGACTTTTAATGTATTTCCCAAAAAGTAAAATAGAAACTAATTTATATAGCGACGGTGAATTTCAACTCCGTTCTACGGGAAAAATCTACTATGGTCTTTACTTTAAAACCTCTAATAATGAGTATTTTACTAACGCCGAACCTAGTGATACTTCAGTACCCCTTCTACCCCTAGATGTATCCTCAGATGCTTTAGATTCTAGGGAAGATTATGATTTAAGGTTTGTAGGAGAACAAAACTATAGATATAGCGTAGCCAGTAGTCAACCTATAAAACCCCCACTTAAATTAGAACCAATCCCCTATTATCCTATCATTAGCCAAGAAACTTATAAACTAGGTAAGTTTAATAGATACTTTACTAAAAGAAAAAATGAAAATCTTTATTATGAGATTGATTTTTCTAATAGTGTTGAGCTGTTAAGAAACCCAATGTATCTTATTTTTAGCTTTCCATGGATTATAAGCGGGGAAGAACAAGATGTTATATCTGCTAATAAATCTACCGTGGATACTTATATGAGACAGTTACAAATCCCGGCATTTAATCTTTTTCTGAAGGATAATTATATCAAATTTTGGAAACCAAGCTAGTGATCGTATATTCACACTATGTTTTGGTTAATAGAAGGAAAAGATAAATTTAAAGAGTTTTGTAATAGAGGTTTCGAAGAAGCGTTTGTGGAGATAATACCACTAAACCATTTCCAACACCCTATTAAAAATTCTATATGCGCATTTTACATTCGTCCCTTAAAGGAATCGAAAGGGTATATGCTACCCATAGCTCATGGTGAATGTATAAATTTATTTGAAGACGAGGTATATCTAGAGTTAAAAAAGTTAAAGAAAATATATGTTAGGGATAAAAAAGATTTCCTACATTATACAATTCTCAAATCTCTTTACGATGTAACACTTACCCTTCCTACGTATATACCACCAATAACTCAAGCTCATAATTTTATATATCGCAACTTCCCAACACGTGAAGACACTAATGCTATAGTGCCTATAACCAAGCACTATGAGGTTTGTGCGCAGATATATGACGATGTAGAACACCGCATTAATACCAACGTAAACACGTTTTATAACGACAAAGCATCACTAGTCTTTAACGCAATTGAGCGTAATGGGCTAAAAATAAATAAAAATGATTTTGCACAACATTTCCACCCAGTTGAAGACGAATTTGTCCATACTTCTTACAACTTTAAAACACTTACTACAAGGCCATCTAACACTTTTGGGGGGGTTAATTTCGCCGCACTTCCAAAAGAGAACGGTTGTAGACAAAGTTTTATACCACGTAATTCTTCTTTCATGGAGTTTGATATTTCTGCCTATCACCCTAATTTGGCTGCTAGGCTTGTTGATTATGACTTTGGTGAAGGAGATGTTCATCAATCCTTTGCGGATATGTACGGCGTGGATTATAAAAAATCTAAGGAATTAACATTTAGGCAACTATATGGTGGTGTATTTGACCAATACAAGGATTTACCGTTTTTTAAGCTTACAAGTTTGTATATACAGATAATCTGGGACGAGTTTCAAAAAGAGGGTAAACTCACATGTCCTATTTCTAATTATGTATTTGAGAAAGATAAACTTGAGGAAATGAATCCCCAAAAGCTATTTAACTACGTTTTACAGAATATGGAAACTAGCGTGAATATCCAAATATTGTTTCGTATATTCACGTTATTGAAGGGGATGAATACTAAATTAGTATTATATACCTACGATTCATTCCTATTTGATGTGGATGATAGTGAAATAGAGGTTATGGAAAGAATTAAAGAAGTTTTTAATAAATTAAAGTTACGAATTACAGAAAAAAATGGAACAACCTACAACTTTACCTAATTTTATTGGTACGTATGACCACGGTTACGACTTTGCTAACCCGTCAAACATACGAGATTTGAATAATAAATTGTTTTGTACCTTTACTAAGCTTGACGAGCTAGAAGGTCTTATAACTAACATAACGTCTCAATACGACATAATGTACAATAAACTCTTTGTCCTTAAGATTAAGGATAGTGATGAGTATGTTGTTACTTATAATGTAGACCAACATAATGTTAGTTCCATCCCAGAAAATACAATTTTAGTCCATCGAAAGAAGGAATCTAACACCCTATACACGATCAACGCCCTAAATGAACTTATTAAAGAGTTAAATGGTGGTATCGTAGATTCAAGTTATAGAGTTAATTGGATGCATTATCGCAATACTATCCTTCTTACCCAACAGGGTGATTTAAACCAACTAAGAACCAAAATTCACAAAATAATTGACCTTTAATTAGGATTAGTTAAATCAGTTTCGTATATTAATCAAAAGTTATAATAATAAATAGTTTTAAAAAATGGATTTAGACGCAATCAAGCAACGTTTGAACGCTATGCAGTCAAACAACACCCAATCCGGAGGTGAGCGCAAACAATTATTCTGGAAACCCACAAAAGGCAATCAAACAATTCGAGTTGTACCTTCAAAATTCAACAAAACAATGCCATTTACGGACATGAAATTCTATTACGGGATTGGTGTTAATGTTATGCCTTCACGTTCAAATTATATGGATGAGAGTGGTGCTGAATTGAAAGATCCGATTATCGAATTTGTAAAACAACTTCGCCTTACATCCGAATCTGAAAATTGGAAATTAGCTAAAAAGCTAGACCCAAAAGTTCGTTATTTTGCACCCGTTATAGTTCGTGGTTTGGAATCCGAAGGTGTTAAGATTTGGCAGTTTGGTAAAGAATTGTATGAAACATTCCTTAACTTGGCAGTTGACGAAGAAGTAGGTGATTATACTGATATTTCTCAGGGTCGTGACATTAAGTTAACTACCGTAGGTCCTGAAGTAACAGGTACTCCTTATAACAGAACAACAGCTTCCCCATCAATGAAAGTAACACCACTTTCAGAGGACGCTAGTGAAGTTAAATTATGGTTAGATGATCAAGTTAATCCTAAAGATTTATTTAAGAATCGTATTGTAGAATATGATCAAACCAAAGCTCATTTAGCTGCGTGGTTAAATCCTGAAGGATCAGCTAGTGAGGGTGATATTATTGATGAAGACAAAACATCTTCAGATACTAACTATTCACTTAATACTTCAACCACAGCCGTAAAACAAACAAAACTTGATAAATTTGATAGTTTGTTTGATGAGGATAAGACTGATGATCTACCCTTCTAAGTATGGCTAAAAAACAAAAAGTAAGTACTTCACTCTCGGCGGCTGTGTCCGCTGAGATTAAGTCTAAATTTGATCTTAGTGGCTTTAAGGATAAAAAAGGACTAGGTGGGAATGTAAAATTTAAAGCCCAACAATGGGTACCACTTAGTAAAGCATATCAAGAAGTTACTTCTGTGCCCGGAATTCCAACGGGTCACATAGTATTATTAAGAGGCCATTCTGATACTGGTAAAACTACAGCAATGATTGAAGCTGCCGTTAGTGCTCAAAAGGCAGGTATATTGCCGGTCTTTATTATTACCGAAATGAAATGGTCTTGGGAACATGCCAAAATGATGGGTCTTCAAATTGGTGAAGTGGTCGATGAAGAAACAGGTGAAATTACAGATTATAAGGGTAATTTTATTTATGCTGATAGAGAATCAATCCACACTATTGAAGATGTTGCCGCCTTTATTCTTGATTTATTAGACGAACAAAAGAAGGGGAATTTGCCGTTTGACTTAATGTTCCTTTGGGATTCGATTGGGTCGGTGCCTTGTGAGTTGTCTGTAAGATCTAACAAGAATAACAACGAATGGAACGCAGGTGCCATGTCAACCCAATTTGGAAATGGTGTAAACCAGAAGATTACATTATCTCGTAAAGAGTCATCACTTTACACTAATACTCTAGTTTGTATTAATAAGGTTTGGACTGCTAAAGCAGAATCCCCTATGGGTCAACCTAAATTAATGAACAAGGGTGGATTTGCAATGTGGTTTGATGCTACATTTGTAGTAACGTTTGGTAATATCTCAAATGCTGGTACCTCTAAGATTAAAGCAATTAAAGATGGTAAACAGGTTGAATTTGCAAAGCGTACTAATCTTCAAATTGATAAAAACCATATCAATGGGATAACTACAAGGGGTAAAATTATAATGACACCCCATGGATTTATTCAAGATACTGATAAAGATCTAAAAAAATACAAAGATGGTCATACTAAGGAATGGGCACGTATTTTAGGTGGTGGTGATTTTGATATTATCGAAGAATATGATTCAATAGAACCTCAATCTGAGGCTGTAACTCAAGAACCTGATTAAAAATGGATAAAAAAGATTTATTAACACTCCTAGATAGCGTATCTGAGGAGCAGGTAGAGACTTCCCTGAATAAAAATAGTAGAGTATTATTAGTTGATGGTTTAAATTTATTTTTTCGCAACTTTGCGATGTTAAATATTGTAAACACTCAGGGTGCTCATATTGGGGGTTTAGGGGGATTTCTACGTTCATTAGGAACCTTAATAAATCAAATACAACCAACATCCATTTATTTAGTATTCGATGGGGAAGGTTCAACTACTAATAGGAAGAACCTTCTCCCCGAATACAAATCGGGTCGCCATTTAACTAGAGTTACCAATTGGGACACATTTGAAGATCTTACTGAAGAGCATGATGCTAAAGTTGATCAAATAGTTCGTTTAATACATTATCTAAAATGTTTACCCGTCAAAACCGTAGCCCTAGATAAAGTTGAAGCTGATGATGTTATTGGTTATCTAAGCAAGTATATTGCTAAACAACACCCCGATAACAAGTCGTTTATAGTATCCAGTGATAAAGATTTCATCCAATTAGCTAGCGATCAGATTATAGTTTACCGTCCTATAGAAAAAGATTTTTATACTAAGAAAACTGTAATGGAAAAATTTGGAGTATTAGCTGAAAACTTTATTGTATATAAAACTCTAATGGGAGATGCATCAGATAAGGTTCCGGGTGTTAAGGGGTTAGGTGAGAAAAAACTACATAAATTATTCCCCGAACTAAAGGAAAGAATCCTTACCCTAGAAGACATTATCGAGACCTCCGGCAAAAAACATAAGGATCATTTAATATATTCTCGAGTAGTACTTAATGCTGACATTTTAAGACGTTCTTATAAAATTATGGACCTTCATAACCCTATGATGGATGATTTAGAAAAAGAATTTATTAGAGAGTTAGAATCTTCTGAAACACCCGTGCTTAATTCAGATGTTTTTCTTAGATTATACGGAGAAGATGGGTTACGTCATTTAATTAAAAACGTAGATTATTGGATACAAAATACATTTAAGAATTTAATCAGTTATAATAAATAAGTTACATGACATTAATTAGCCTAAATGCTTATGGTCCTGATTTTCAGGTCAAAGTATTATCATCACTTTTAAATAATAAAGAGTTTTTATTAAACATTCACGATATACTTAGTGAAGAGTATTTTGATAATCAGGCGCATAAATGGGTAGTACAACAAATATTAAAGTATTATGACAAATATCATACAGTACCAACTCTTGAAGTTCTTAAAGTAGAATTAAAACGAGTAGAAAATGAAGTATTACAGGTTTCAATTAAAGAACAATTAAGATTATCTCTTGATACACTATCATCTGATTCTAAATTTGTAGAAGAAGAATTTTCAACATTTTGTAAAAATCAACAACTAAAAAAAGCATTACTGAGTTCTGTAGATTTACTTAAAGCTGGTGATTACGATTCTATTCAAACCATGATAGGGAATGCCCTTAAAGCTGGACAAGATAAACATGTGGGGCACGAGTATGAAAAAGATTTAGAAACACGTTACCGCCAAGAACATAGAATTGCAGTCCCAACTCCTTGGCCTCAATTTAATGACCTCCTTCAGGGTGGTTTAGGGAATGGTGATTTTGGACTTATATTTGGTAGTCCCGGTGGTGGTAAATCGTGGGCATTAGTAGCTCTAGGTGGTCACGCTGTTAAAATGGGGTTTAATGTTGTTCATTATACCCTAGAGTTAGGTGAAGATTATGTTGGTCGTCGTTATGATGCATTTTTTACTAAAATTGGAGTAGGTGAAATAACAGCTCACAAAGACCGAGTTGCTGAAATCCTTACAGAACTCCCTGGAAAGCTAATTATTAAAGAATTTGCTACAGGTAAAGCGTCAGTTTCAACAGTGGAATCGCATATTTCTAAAATTACTGATTTAGGTATGAAACCTGATTTAGTATTAATTGATTATGTTGACCTTCTCCGAAGTAAAAAAACAAATAGGGAACGTAAAGATGAAATTGATGATATTTATCTGAGCACTAAAGGATTAGCTCGCCAGCTTAATGTTCCTATTTGGTCCGTTTCCCAAGTAAATAGGGCCGGAGCTCAGGATGAAATTATTGAGGGTCATAAAGCAGCTGGTTCTTACGACAAGATGATGGTAACCGACTTCGCTGCTTCACTTTCAAGAAGAAAAGAAGATAAAATTAATGGTACCGGTAGATGGCATATTATGAAAAACCGCTACGGTATGGATGGTCTTACCTTTGGATCTAAAGCTGATGTTTCTACGGGTACATTTGAATTAATGTCTGAAGAAGAATTCAAAAGTATAGCACCGGCTTCACCTCCGTCTGTTGTGCGTGAAGGTTCTAGTAACATTAGTAGGGATACTATGATGTCTGCAAATCAATTTTTAAATAACATTTAAACACAACAAAATGGCTAAAAAAGACCTACTAAAAGAACGTATTGTCTATAAACCGTTTGAGTATCAAGAGGCTGCGGACTATTGGCTTAAACAACATCAAGCACATTGGCTTCATACAGAAGTTCCTATGATGAGCGATATTACAGATTGGAGCTCTAATCTAAATAAAACAGAAAAAAACATTATCGGGTCTATCCTTAAGGGG
>TARA_R110000772_G_scaffold261968_2_pt1 | contig 21683 bp, 17 predicted proteins | sample TARA_R110000772 | Tara Oceans TARA_R110000772 (sample SAMEA4397948) | marine metagenome | biome: Polar Biome; feature: [SRF] surface water layer (ENVO:00010504); material: water (ENVO:00002006), including particulate matter (ENVO:01000060) such as... | depth 5 m | reverse complement strand
CACCTTTTCCCGTTAAATTACTCTATTTATCAAGCGGCCCACTAGGATAGCGGTTCCAGAAAATAGTTCAAACCACGAAACTGCACGCATGAAGGGGAGAAAGGAACTTGCTGTCACGTATTACCCGGATCTCGGAGCTGCTTCAGCTCAATGGCGCCCTGTATATAGCTGACATTGGCGCGGCACTGCTGGCGGAAACACCGGTCTATGCGCCCGTGGTGCTTGAACACCCGGACGCCCACCTGTTCAGTTTCGACGGCGACCCCCGCCAGATAGCGGCGCTGAAAGCCCGCTACGGCAGCAAGGCCACCGTACTGGAGCACTACGTGGGCGATGGCGAAGCACATACTGCCTATGTGTGCGAAGAAACGTCTGGCATGACTTCCCTGTTCAAGCCATCGCCGCGGGCGTTGAGTTTCTTCAATGGCTTTGACGACTTCGGGCGAGTACTGCGCACGGAGCGCGTGCAAACCGCGCGGCTCGACTCCATTGCGGCAATCGAACGCATCGATTTTCTGAAAATGGATATACAGGGCTCGGAGTTGAGCGTGCTGCAACACGGCACCCAGACACTGCGCGAGTGCCTCGCTATACAGCTCGAAGTCTCCTTCGTGGGCCTTTATGAGGAGCAACCCACCTTTGGCGACATCGACCAGTGGATGCGTGCCCACGGCTACCTCCCGCACAGTTTCGTCGACGTGAAACGCTGGTCGATATCGCCTGTCGTCAGAAACAACAATTTCCGCATCCCCTTCAATCAGTTGCTGGAGGCGGATGCCGTCTATATCAAGAACCCGCTCGCGCTGGAGCGCTACAGCGACGTACAGCTCAAGCGGCAGGTTCTGTTTGCAGACCTGTTCTTCGACAGCCCGGACCTCGCGGTGTACTGCCTGCGCGAGCTGACAGCGCGTGGCGTGCTGAATCAGACAGCCTTACAGCACTATTTCGCGCTATTGAATGAACCCAGGATCAACACAGCGGATTAACCGGTCAACCGGCGCTACTGCTTTGGCGCCGCGGAAGCAGACGCCTTGCAAGTGCCAAGGTCTTTATTATACGCTGGCACGTAACCCTTACTAAACTTGTGGTCAACACGCAGAGGACTGGCAAATGAGAATAATAAAAGGCATAACGCGACGTCTTGTCGCGGGGCATACTCCCCTCTACGGCGCGGCGCTGGCACTGCTGGCTCTGGCCCCAGGCAGTCATGCTGGCACGCCGGGCGGCGTGATTCTGGGCCCAGCCTCTGCAACGGCGGTACCCACACTCACCCCTCCCATTCTCATCGCTTTGGGCGTGGTTTTAGCGGTCATTGCGTTGCGTGTACTGCGGCAAAACGGTGGAGCACAGAAAATTGTCAGTATCGCCCTGCTCGGGAGCGGCGCGCTGCTCGGCGGCTTTGGCGTGGAACGGACGCTGGCGACCAGTGCCGCCACGCTCGCCGACGCAACCTGTGAAACGGCCACGATCAATGTCAGTTTCGGCAACCTGCGCGGCTTCAACTCCTCTGAAAACACCGTGAACAATCAGTGCGGGCGCGACCTGCAAGTGGTGGAGTACACATTCACCTGCGACCAGATAAGCACATTCAACGACAATGGCGCGCCAGTGGGCACTGTGATACCTGATGGCGCCGAGCAGAGCATGGGTTACTGCGAGATGCAGGCCCCACCACCCTGAACACACCGGCCCCTGACCCGTGACTGTCACGTCCGCATCGCAACACATCTACCTGTGGACGTTGGGCCTGTTGAGCCTGTTTCTGCTGCTGGAAACCCTGGCGCCGCGCCGCAGCGGCGCCAGGGGGCTATCCTGGCGCTGGGCAAACAACTTCTCTCTCGCCCTGCTCAACTGGTACATCATGCTGGTTGCCAGCACACTGTTTTTTGTCTGGCTCGCACGCTGGGGCAGGGCCGAAGAGTTTGGCGTACTGAATCTGGGGCCCGTGACGGGGTTCATCGCCCTGTTGGCTGGCACGCAGCTGGTAAGTTACTGGCTCCACCGCGCCTTTCACCGCTTTCCCTTGATGTGGCGCATCCACGCACTGCATCATTCAGATCCAGAGGTAGACGTTTCCACCGGCTACCGGCACCACCCCCTGGAGCCACTGATAGCACTGCCGGTAGGCGCGCCCCTCGTACTCTTGCTGGGCGTCAGCCCGGAGTCGGCGCTCGCCTACCGGATCTTCGCGGTTGCCGCCACGCTGTTCAGTCACAGCAATGTGCACGTACCGCAGTCCGTCGAGCGCTGGCTGCGCTACCTTGTGCTCACACCGGACTTCCACCGCACCCATCACTTCGTTGAACAACGCTACACCAACAGCAACTATGGCAGCCTGGTGCCCTGGTACGACTACGTGTTCGGTACCGCCACGCACCCGGACTTCGACGAGCACCCCCAGCGCCTGCTGGGGCTCGAATACCTGCGCGAACCTGCCGACCAGCGGCTGGACCGGCAATTACTTACTCCGCTGCGAGATCTCGACCCAGGTACAGATACACCGCCGGCAGTACATACAGGGTAAACAGTGTGCCGATGGTCATGCCGGAGGCGATCACCAGGCCCATGGAAAACCGCGCAGAGGCACCGGGGCCAGAGGCGAGCAGCAACGGCACCATGGCGATCACCAACGCGGCGGTGGTCATCAACACGGGGCGCAGGCGCACAGAAGCCGCCTCCTCAATCGCCTCGCGCTTTTTCATTCCCTCCTCCTGCAGCCGATTGGCAAACTCCACGATGAGAATGCCGTGCTTGGAAATCACGCCAATCAGCGTGACGATGCCCACCTGTGTGTAGATGTTCAACGTGGCGCCGGTCACCTGGAAAATTGACAGAATATTCAGGCAGAGCAGCGCACCGCACACCGACATCGGTACCGTCACCAGCATGATGATCGGGTCGCGGAATGACTCGAACTGCGCCGCCAGCACCAGGTAGATCAGCAGCAGGGCGAAGAAAAAGGTCATGATGAGCGCACTGCCCTCGGTCTTGAACTGTCGACTCTGGCCACCATAATCCACGCTGTACTCACGGCTCAGCTCATCCCGGCTGATTTGCTCCAGCGTGGCCAGGGCATCACCCAGCGCCACACCGGGGCGCGGAATGCCACTGAGGGTGACCGCATTGAGCTGCTGGAAACCCTTCAACGAGCGCGGCACCACCTCGCTCTCGAGTTGCACCAGCGTACTCATGGCAACGAGGTCGCCACTGCGCGTGCGGGTGTAGTAACCCTCAAGGTCCTGCGGCGTCAAACGCTGCTGGCGCCGCACCTGGGGAATCACCTTGTAGGAGCGCTCGTTCATGGTAAAGCGATTGACATAGCCGCCAGACAGGAGCGCGGAAAGGTCGGCACTGATCTGCTGCATTTCTACCCCCAGCAGGGCCGCCTTGTCCCGGTCTACCGTCAGACGTTGCTGGGGCTTGTCGATCTGTAAGTCCTGGTCAATGAAAATGAACTTGCCGCTCTCACGTGCCCGCTGCAGTACGCGCTGCACATCGTCATACATGATGTTGAAATCGAGGGTGGAGGTCAGCACAAACTCCACCGGCAGGACACCACTGGAGGGTAAAGGAGACGGGTTCACCGCGTTCACCTGCAAACCGGCGATACTCTGTGTGCGCGGCTGGATGCTTTCCTCCAATACCTGCGCCGAACTGCGCTCGCGTTCGCTCCAGGGCTTGAAAATGAAGCCGCCAAACGCGCCGTTGGTGGTCCCGCCCCCACCCGGGCTGACACCATTAAACAGGAAGTTCACGTCGATTTCGGGTGTACTGCGCGTAATCTGCCCGATCTCCGCCGTGTACTGCTCAATGTACTCGAGCGTAACGTAAGGGTCCGACTCCGCCAGATAGAAAATCAACCCGATATCCTCGGCGGGAGCAAGCTCCGACGGCGAGCGCACGAACAGAAAATAGCAGGACACGATAATCACCGCACCAAACACCAGCACCCCGGCGCTGTCGTCCAGCACCCGGTCGAGATCGCGCTGGTAGACCCGGCGCAAAGCGTCAAAGCGCTGGTCCAGCCAGCGCTCGAGCCGGTTGCTGTTCTCTCCCTCATCCTTGCTCAGCAGGCGCGCGCACATCATGGGTGACAGCGTCAGCGCCACAATGCCGGAGATCAGCACCGCGCCAGCGAGGGTGAAGGCGAATTCGGTGAACAGCGTGCCGGTCAGCCCCCCTACGAACCCGATAGGTATGTACACGGCAATCAGCGTGGTGGTCATCGCCACGATAGGCCAGGCCAGCTCGCTCGCACCCAGCAGTGCGGCTTCTTTGGGCGCCATGCCCGCCTCGATATGCCGGTGAATGTTCTCCAGCACGATAATCGCGTCGTCGACCACAATGCCGATCGCCAGGACAATCGCGAGCAAGGTGAGCAGGTTGATACTAAAGCCCATCAACTGCATGAGGAACAGGCCGCCCACCAGGGACAAGGGCACCGCTACAGCCGGAATCAACACAGAACGCAGGGAGCCGAGGAACAAGAAAATGACGACAATCACGATGATCATCGCCTCGACAATCGTGGCCTCGACATCATTGATCGCGTTTTGGATATAGACGGTGGCATCATAGTTGATATTCCCCGTGATGCCCTCCGGCAAACGGGGTGCGATGTCGTCAGCGTAGACCTGCCGCACCCGGGCGATCACTTCGACGGCATTGGCATCGGGGGCCACGTCGATCTGCACGAACACCGCTTCCTGATCGATGAACATGGAGGAAGAGGCATAACCCTCATTGCCCAGCTCGACTTCTGCGATGTCCCCGAGGCGCACAATAGCGCCGTCCTGCTCGCGCAGCACCATGTCTTCAAAACCCTGCACCGAACGCAGGTCGGTGTCAGCCTTCAGGTTCACCTCGACCATGCTGCCTTTGCTCGCGCCCACTGCCGAGAGCACGTTGTTGGCCGCCAGCGCTGCACGCACCTCGCTGGCGGTCAACCCCAGCGCCGTCATGCGCTCCTGGTCCAGCCAGATGCGCATGGCAAATACGCTGGTGGAATTGGCGCTGGCGCGCAGTACGCCCGGCAAGGTCGACAGCTTCGGTTGTACCTCCCGAACCACGTAATCCGCCACGCGGTTGGTGGGCAGTTGGTCGCTGATAAAAGAGATGTACATGCTGCCCACCTGCTCACCAATGGCCAGGTCGAGCACCGGGTCCTCCGCCTCCTGCGGCAACTCGTTACGCAGCTTGTTGACCTTGGTGACGACCTGGGTGAGCACTTCGTCGGGGTCGGCCTCGGTGCTGACGTAGGCGGAAATGGTGCTCAGGCCGCGCACGCTGGTGGAGGTGAGATAGTCGATACCCTCCGCCGTTGCGATCTCCAGTTCCAGCGGCGTGGTAATGAAACCCTTGATCAGCTCCGCGTCCGCGCCAATATACGGCGTGCTCACCGTAATCACCGCATTCTCGATCATCGGGTATTCACGCACGTTGAGCTCGGTTGCCGCACGCAGGCCCAGAATCAACAGGAACAGGCTGACAACGGTCGCCAGTACGGGCTTGTGGATAAAAAGGTCCGTGAACTTCATGTCAGCCGTTGTCCGGTAGTGGGTCGAGTTCCGCAGCGGGCGGCGACGTGTTGTCGATTTTCACCGGCATGCCGCCGTCCAGCTTGAGCAGACCGCTGGTGGCCACCCGCTCACCGGGGTCCAGACCCTCCTCCACGGCGACCATATCGCCCCGCACCGGGCCCAGCGTGACAAAACGCTGGCTCAGCTGCAGCGCGCCGTCGCGCTCCTGGATCACATATACAGAGTCGCCATAGGGGCGATAGGCAATGGCTGTTTGCGGTACCACCACGCGCTCCAGCTCAATGCCAATAGGCAGCACCAGGCGGGCGAACATACCGGGACGCAACAACTCCTCCGGGTTAGGCAGGGTCGCCTGCAGGGCGAAGTTGCGGGTATTGGGGTCCACCACGGGCGAAATGGCGGTGACCGTACCGGCGAAAGTGCGTCCATCCAGCGCCTCCAGCAGGGCTTCTACCGGCATGCCCGCCTCGACCTGCTGGCTGTACTGTTCAGGCAGGGAGAAATTCACGAACAGGCTATCCAGCGCCTGCAGTGCAATAACGGTGTCGCCGGCCTGCACATAATCGCCCACATTGTATTGGCGAATGCCCAGCCGTCCGGCGTAGGGCGCGCGCAGGGTTTTCTGCTCAATGCGCGCCTGCTGCGCTGCCACCCGGGCCCTTGCCTGCTGCAGCAGGCTAACGCGCTGATCCAGTTCTGACTCGGAAATATTGCGCTGCTCAACCAGTCGTCGCGCACGCTCCAGCTCCTGCCGGGCGAGGTCGGCAGCCGCCTGCAATTCCTCCAGCAGGGCGCGGTCGGGCGCTGAGTTCAGGGTAAGAATAGCCGCCCCCGCAGCGACCTCTGCACCATTGTCAAAGTGAATCTCCTCCACGGTGCCCGGCACTTCGGTGGCCAGCTCTGCGCCGCGAATAGCCACCAGGGTCCCGACCGACTCCACACTGTCGCGCCACAGCGCCGTGCCGGCTTCCATTGCGGTGACCGTTGCGGGTTGCACCGGCATGTTGTCCATGAACTCGTTCATCTTCTTGTTGCCGAACCACTGCATGCCGAACAGCCCGCCAAACACCAGCAGGGTAACCAGCAGCATCAGCCACATACGCAGGCCGAACAGAAACTTCTTCTCAGACATCTTACTCACCGAAATCCGTGATCAAGGGCGCGAGCGCGCACGTTGCTTGCCGATGTGTCGACAAATCAGGGCCACAATAATACGCGGCAGTCTCTCTCGATACCAATGACAGTTCTGTAGGGTACAGCGGGGCTGTGGCATTGCCGCGCCGCTATGAGTATGCTTGCCGGCTCGACACGGCCACGGAGCCAAGACACTCACGCCATGACCTATTGCCTCGCTATTGCCGTTCAGGACGGCTTGATCTTCTGCTCGGACTCGCGCACCAATGCGGGCCCTGATCGGGTCAGCACCTACAGTAAAATGCACCGCTTTTCAGTGGCTTACGACCGTTCGCTGGTATTGCTGACGGCGGGCAACCTGGCGACCAGCCAGGCGGTGATCGCGCAGATCCACCGGGACCTGGAGGAAGACGCCGAGTTCAACATCCTCAAGGCGCGCTATGTGGCGGATGTCGCCGACTATATTGGGGAGCTGAACGTGGCCGAGCAATCGCGGCACAAAAAGCCCTCCGGCCCTGGGGCCGGCGCCAGCTTCGATGCCTCCGCCACCTTCATCCTGGGTGGACAGATCAAGGGCCACGCCCAGGCGTTGTACCTGATCTACCCCGAGGGCAACTACATCACGGCCTCGGAGCTCTACCCCTACCTGCAGATCGGCGAGACCAAGTACGGCAAGCCCATCCTGGACCGTATTGTGCGCCCGGATACACCGTTTGAAACCGCCATGCGCTGTGCGCTGGTGTCCATGGATTCGACCATCCGCTCCAACGCCACGGTGGGCCCACCGCTGGAATGCCTGTTCTACCGCAACGACAGCCTGAAGCCACACGCACGCTATTTTGCCCTGGAGGAGCACCACCCTTACCTGGCGAAACTGCGCCAGAGCTGGGATGACAATATACGCGAGGCTTTCGCCAAGCTGCCTTCGCTCGGCGAAGTCATCGGCGAGAAGGATTGAACCATGAGCGATGGCGGGGCAGGCCAGCAGGACGCGCTGCACGCCGCTGAAGCGGCGTCCACGCTGCTGCTCAAGCGCGTTGCCATCGACACCTATCGGGAAAACGTCGCCTACCTGCACCGCGAGTGCGAGCTGTACCGGGCAGAGGGCTTTCAGGCGCTGGCCAAGGTGGAAGTCTCCGACGATGGCCGGCGCATCCTCGCCAGCGTCAACGTGGTTGACGATGACAGCATCGTAGGCTGTAACGAGCTGGGGCTGTCAGAAGATGCCTTCGCCCTGCTGGGCCTGCCCGAAGGGCAGCGCGTCAGCGTGTCCCAGGCGGAACCCCCCACATCGATACCCGCGCTGCACCGCAAGATCGCCGGGGAACGCCTCGACAGCGACAGCTTCCGGGCCATCGTCAACGACATTGCCGAACACCGCTACTCGAAAATCGAACTGACCGCTTTTGTGGTGGCCTGCAACCAGGCGGAGCTCGACCGCGAGGAAGTGTTCTTCCTCAGCGATGCCATGAGCCGCGTGGGCCGGCGCCTGAACTGGGGCGAACACCCGGTGGTGGACAAACACTGCATTGGCGGCATCCCGGGCAATCGCACGTCCATGCTGGTGGTGCCGATCGTCGCCGCGCACGGCATGCTGTGCCCGAAAACCTCCTCCCGCGCCATCACGTCCCCGGCGGGTACCGCAGATACCATGGAGGTACTGGCGCACGTAGAGCTGCAATTCGAGCAGCTCAACAGCATTGTGCGCACCCACCGCGGCTGCCTCGCCTGGGGCGGCACCAGCGACCTGTCCCCGGCCGATGATGTACTGATTGCCGTTGAGCGCCCGCTGTCGATTGACTCCCCCGGCCAGATGGTCGCGTCCATTCTTTCGAAAAAGGTCGCCGCAGGCTCCACCCACCTGGTGCTGGACATTCCCGTTGGCCCCACCGCCAAGGTCGCCACGATGCCCGAGGCGCAGCGTTTGCGACGCCTGTTCGAGTACGTCGCCAAGCGCATGGGGTTGATGCTGGAAGTGGTGATCACTGACGGTCGCCAGCCCGTGGGGAACGGTATCGGCCCGGCTCTGGAAGCCCGCGACGTGATGCAGGTGCTGGAAAACCACCCGGCGGCACCCGCCGATTTGCGCCAGAAGTCCCTGCGCCTCGCCGGGCGCATGCTGGAGTTCGACCCGGATGTTCGCGGTGGCGACGGCTTCGCCATTGCCCGCGACATCCTGGATTCGGGCCGTGCCCTGCGCAAGATGCAGGACATCATTCAGGCGCAGGGCGGCAAACCGTTTGACGTGAACAACCCGCCGCTGGCGCCACTGACCTACCCCGTGCGCGCCGCAACAACGGGCACGGTGGTTAATATCGACAACCTGCAGCTGGCACATATTGCACGCCAAGCCGGCGCACCGCGCGCGCAGGGCGCGGGGGTAGACCTGCGCGCCAAATTGGGCCAGCAGGTGCAAGCCGGTGACCTGCTTTACACCGTCTACGCCGCCTACCCAACGGAACTCGGCTTTGCGCGCAAGCTGTGCGAGCGCGGCAGCGGCTTCACTCTGGGAGCGGCCGCTGACGTTACCCCGGCTTTTATGGAGTTCTGATGCCTGCGCTACTGACGTATCTGGATGACGAACGCGATGCGGCGCTGCGCCTCGCCAGCGCCTGCGAACTCACCGCACTTGCCGTGGCGCGACACCGCTTCCCCGACGACGAACTGAAACTGTTGCTCGACGTACCCCCCGGCACCCACACCCTGGTGGTGTATCGCAGCCTGGACCGTCCCAACGAAAAGCTGGTGGAGCTCCTGCTGCTGGCACGACATGCGCGTCGTGCCGGTGTAAAAAAACTGGTACTGGTCGCGCCCTACCTGGGCTACATGCGCCAGGATATTGCCTTCCAACCCGGCGAGATCGTCAGCCAGACCATCGTAGGCGGCTTTCTCGCCGAGTTGTTCGACGCCGTGATTACGGTCGATCCACACCTGCACAGGATAAACCGGTTGGACGAAGCCATTCCCCTGCCCCATGCTATCGCCCTGTCGGCGGCGGGTAGCCTCGCGGAGCTGGTGGCAGGGCAACGCGACAACCCGCTGCTGGTGGGCCCCGATGCGGAATCGCGGCAGTGGGTAGAGAGCGCTGCTGTGGTTCGCGGGCTGGAGCACGCCGTATGCAGCAAGCAGCGACACGGCGACCGCGAGGTCGTCATTACCCTGCCCGACGTTGCCGTAACGGGGCGCGCGGTGGTGCTACTGGATGACGTCGCCAGCTCCGGGCGCACCCTGGCCGGGGCCGCGCAGCTGTTGCTGCAGGCCGGCGCCAGCTCGGTTGATGTGGCGGTAACACACGCCCTGTTTGCCGGGGATGCGCTGTCGGTAATGCAAGCCGCAGGCGTTGGCACGGTATGGAGCACTGACTGCATACAGCATCACAGTAATGCGGTATTCATGGCGCCCCTGCTCGCCGAGGCCCTGCGTCCGCTACTGGACCACTGAACTAGCGCTTGCCCGGCTGCTGCTGCAGGCGGCGAATCGCGGTGTCGATGAAAGCCAGCTTGGATTCCACAAAGTGGTTGATCACGAAAGGGTAGGCATCGCCGCGGCCGACACTGCGGTTCAGCTCATTGAGCGTGATACTCAAGTCGCGCCAGCGGCCAATCCGATCCCCTACCTCCAGGCTGGCGATGTCCTCACGAATAACACCGTAGGCTGCGGCTGTCTCCAGCGCATCCTGTATATGCAGGTAATGGCCCCAGGTTTCCGCCCAGTCTTCCATTGGATGCACGCTGGCGTAGGCGCTGATGTAATACTTGCGCCAGTCAGGTGATGGCCCCTCGCGGTAGTGACGATCCAGTGCCCCCGCATAGTCCATGGTTTCATCACCAAACAGCTCGGCAAACCCCTGGCGAATGGTCTCGTCGCGCGCCAGGCGCGCCCAGTAGTAATGCCCCGACTCATGCCGCAGGTGCCCCAGTACCGTGCGGTAGGGTTCGTTCATCTGTTCTCGCACAGCGACCCGGGCAACGTCATCTGCCTCCAGCGTATTGATGGTGATAACGCCTCCGGCAAACCCCGTACTGACAAAAGACTCGGCATACTCTTCACGGCTGCGACCGTCCTCGATAAAGTCGAGCAGCAGACCGTTCTCCGGATCCTGCCAACCATTGACCAGCGGCAAACCGAGGCTGCGCAGGGTGTAAAGCAGGCGTTTCTTGCCCTGTTCCAGCACCCACCAGCGCTGGATATTGCCGGGCAGGGACAGGTCCGGAACGGTGCGGTTGAACTGGCAACCCCAGCACAGGGGGTGGCTGTCTTCTTCCGCACAGAGCCAGTTGCAGACATCCCACTCGCGGCCATTGGCGCACAGGCGATAGCGGCGGCCCTCAGCTGTTTCCAAAACGCCATCAGCCGCAACGCTGAGCGAGTGCATCTCCAGGTCGACAGGGTCGAAGCCGAGCTCCATGCCACAATGCACGCAGTCCCGGCTTTCGAAGAACACCTGGCTGCCACAGCTGCACTCCAGTCGCTTCATGGCGTATCCGGCTGAAACCAGGAGGCTGTGATGGCATCGTGGAGGTCGGCCAGCAGCGCCTGGAACTCGTCAATGTAGGCATGCAGGGCCTCGCGGGACATGTGCTCCGGCTGCAATTTGCCCAGCTTGCGCCGCCCCCGGGCCAGCGTACGCATGACCTTCTCATGATTGTTCAGTGGTTTCAGCTCGGCACGTATTTCCGCCAGGCAAAACGCCACTGAACGTGGCAACAAGGGTTCCTGAAACACAAACTCGAGCACCTGCTGCGCTTCCACCAGCGGGCCAATCATCCGCCGGTAGGCTCCGAACGAAGACAGTGCCTGCAGCAGGGAGGTCCAGATCAGCGGATCGATCGCCTCGTGCGTCCCGTCCCGCTTCAGGATCTCGCCCGTACCCACATCCATCAGGCGCGTGGTCATGTCTGACCGTTCCAGCAAATGGCCCAGCCGCAGGAAACGGTGGGCGTGGTCACGTGGCAGGCTGGACGACAACATGCCATTGACACGCTGGCAGCGACTGATCACCTCCTCCAGAAATGCCTGGCGATTGCGCCGGCCCACGGATTTCTCCGCCGCATCACTCACGTACAGGTGCAGCTCGTTGATCTGCTCCCAGGTTTCCTCGGGCAGCACGTCGCGTGTGGTGCGCACGTTCTCCCGCGCCCAGCGCACGGCAAAGGGTATGCTGGCAGAGCTGTCCTGCTCTGCCAGCAGGAAGCGCAGTACATTCTGCTCGTTGCCCACCCGGTACTGCTGGTAGAACAACGGTTCGGCATCCAGAATGCGAATAAGTACATCCCAACCCAGCTCCGCGGCGCGCGGAATGTCCATGATCAGGTGATTGTAGGCCGCCACCAGGCGAGCGCTGTCCTCCGCACGTTCAAGGTAGCGCCCCATCCAGTAGAGGCGTTCGGCAACGCTGGACAACATGGTCATGCTTTGCCCTCCACGATCCAGGTGTCCTTGCTGCCGCCGCCCTGCGAGGAGTTCACAACCAGCGACCCCTTGGTCAACGCTACCCGCGTCAGCCCTCCGGGAGTCACCCAGGTATCGCGCCCCTGCAGAATAAAGGGCCGCAGGTCCAGGTGGCGCGGCTCGACCTTGTCGTCGATATACGTGGGCGCGGTAGACAGCGCCAGCGTGGGCTGCGCCACATAATTGCGCGGGTTTTCCTCGATCAGGCGGGCGAACTTGCGCCGCACCGCGGCAGTGCTGTGCGGGCCGACCATGATGCCATAGCCGCCGGATTCATTGGCCGGCTTGACCACCAGCTGGTCGAGGTTCTTGAGCACATGCTCACGGTCTTTCTCGCGCATGCAGAGCCAGGTGGGCACGCTGGCCAGCAGCGGTTTCTGTTTCAGGTAATAGCGAATCATGTCCGGCACAAAGGCGTAGATGACCTTGTCATCCGCCACCCCGCTCCCCGGTGCATTGGCGATGGCGACATTGCCCGCCTTCCAGGCGCGCATCAGGCCCGCGACACCGAGCAGCGACTCCGGACGGAAGGCTTCCGGGTCCATGAACTCCTCGTCGATACGCCGGTAGATGACATCCACACGCACGGGTCCGTCCACGGTGCGCATATAGACACAGTTATCATCCGCCACCATCAGGTCACGACCCTCAACCAGCTCAGCGCCCATGCCCTGCGCGAGGTAGGCATGCTCGAAGTAAGCGGAATTGAAAATACCCGGTGTGAGCACGACAATACAGGGGCGGCGCCGCTCCCGGGGGGACAGGGACGCCAGCGTCTGGTAGAGCTGCGACGGGTAGTCATCCACCGGCAGGATACTGTAATTCTCGAACAGTTCCGGCAGCACCCGCTTGGTGATCTCACGGTTTTCCAGCATGTAGGACACCCCGGAAGGCACTCGCAGGTTGTCTTCGAGTACCCGGAAACGGCCGTCACCGTCCCGCACCAGGTCCGACCCGCAGACATGCGCCCACACCCCGAACCGCGGCGACATGCCCATGCATTGCGGTTTGAAGTTGGTCGACTCAAGCACGATATCGGCGGGCACCACGCCGTCGGCCAGAATTTTCTGCCGGTTGTAAATGTCGTCGATGAAGTGATTCAGGGCCAGCGACCGCTGCCGCAGGCCGTCACTGACCGCCTGCCACTGACCTGCCGAAATGACCCGCGGAATGATGTCGAACGGCCAGGCCCGGTCGATGTTGCCGGCCTCGTTATAGACGGTAAACGAGATACCCATTTCTCGGATGGCAAGCTCCGCAGCGGCGCGGCGCTCTGCCATCTCGTCGCCCGGCAACTTCTGCAGCAGGCGCACAACGCCGCGGGCGGCCGCGCGCGGCTGGCCCTTGGGTGTAATCAGCTCATCAAAGAAGCTGCCCGCCGGGTAGGACTTCCAACTCTCGTTCATCGTTTCGACAACCGCGTGAGGGGATGTCACCGAGACTACACAAAAAGCCCCGACCCGACTACTCAACGCGCCGCCAGCAAGTGCACTTTATTCGTGCACCCGCTACACTTCTGCCACAGCCATAACAAAGAAGCGCCTGCCATGCCCACCACTGTGCACCATCGCGCCTGCCACCTCTGCGAGGCCATTTGCGGCCTGCGTATCGAAACCGATGGTGAGCGGATACTGTCGATCAAGGGCGACCCGGACGACCCCTTGAGTCGGGGGCACATCTGCCCCAAGGCCGTGGCTCTGCAGGATATTCACAACGACCCGGATCGGTTGCGCAGGCCGCTCGCGCGTGTGCGCGGTGCACCGGGTGAGGCGGACACCTGGCAGGACATCAGCTGGGAGCAGGCGCTGAACACAACGGCACAGCGCTTGGTGGACATCGTACAGCGCGATGGGGTGGATGCCCTGGGCGTCTACCTGGGCAACCCCACCGTGCACAACTATGGCATGATGACGCACCAGAAAAACCTGTTTCGCCACTTCCACACCCGCAACCGTTTTTCCGCCACCTCGGTAGACCAGCTGCCGCACCATCTCACCAGTCTGTGGCTGTTCGGCCACAAGTCGCTGTTTCCCATTCCGGACATTGACCGCAGCGAGTACTTTCTCATGCTCGGCGCCAACCCCATTGCGTCCAACGGCAGCATCTGGACGGTGCCCGATGTGCGCAAGCGTATCAAGGCGTTGCGCAAACGGGGCGGCAAGCTGGTGGTGGTGGACCCGCGCCTGACGGAAACCGCCGAGCTGGCCAGCGAACACCTGTATATCCGCCCCGGTAGCGATGCCCTGTTCCTGTTGGCACTGATCAACACCCTGTTTGCTGAAGGCCGCGTGGCCCCCCGCCACCTCGAGGCCTTCGTCAGCGGCCTGCCCGAGCTGGAAGCCGCGTTGCTGGACTTCACACCCGAGTTCGCCGCCCCGCATTGCGGTATTGCGGCGGACACCATACGGCGCATCGCACAGGAGTTCGCGCAGGCTGGGGCCGCCATCTGCTACGGGCGCATGGGCGTGTCCACCCAGCGCTACGGGGCACTGTGCCAGTGGGCGATACAAGTGCTGAATATCCTCACCGGCAATCTCGACCGGGAGGGCGGTTCACTGTTCACCCTGCCGGCGGTCGATCAGGTCAGCAACATCGGCCCCGGGGGCTTCGCCCGCCATCATAGCCGGGTACGGCAGCTGCCGGAGTTTGACCGCGAACTGCCCGCCTCAACGATGGCAGAGGAAATCACCACGCCAGGCGAAGGGCAAGTGCGCGCGCTCTTCGTGGGCGCGGGCAACCCGGTACTGTCCACTCCCAATGGCCGCCAGCTGGACGCCGCGCTGGAACAGCTGGAGTTCATGGTGTGCCTGGACCCCTACCTGAACGAAACCACGCGCCACGCGGACATCATTCTGCCGCCGACCTCGCCGCTGGAACACGACCACTACGATCTCGCCTTCCACATCAACGCCGTGCGCAATACTGCCCGGCACAACGAAGCCGTGTTCGACAAACCGGAAGGCAGTCTGCACGACTGGGAGATCTTCGCCGAACTCGGCAACCGCGTCGCGCAGCTGCTGGGCCAACCCGTACAACCGGTGCTGGCGCCGCATGACATCATCGACATGGGACTGCAGATGGGCCCCTACAGTGAACGCGCGGGCAGTGCACAGGCCCTCACGCTGGCAAAGCTGCGGGCACACCCCTCGGGTATCGACCTGGGCCCGTTGCAGCCACAACTGCCCGACCGGCTGCAAACGCCGGACAAAACCATCCACTGCGCAACGCCCGCAGCGCTGGCAGACCTGCAACGCCTGCGCGCCGAATTCACCGCAGGGGACAGCGGGGCCCTGCGGCTCATCGGGCGCCGGCATGTGCGCTCGAACAACTCCTGGATGCACAACTATCATCGCCTGGTCAAAGGCCGGGAACGCTGCACCCTGCTCATGCACCCACAGGACATGGCGCAGCGCGGTATCAATGACGGTGACCGTGTGCAGCTGAGCTCCCGGGCAGGCAGCGTTACGGTGCCGGCGGAAACCTGCAGCGGCGTCATGCCCGGGGTGGTGAGCCTGCCCCACGGCTACGGACACAGCCGCGCGGGCATTCGCCTGCAGACTGCCGCGCAACACGCCGGGGCAAGCTGCAATGATGTCACCGACGACCTCGCCCTGGATGCGCTGTCGGGGAACGCCGCAGTGAACGGCGTCGAGGTCGAGGTGGCGCTGGCGTGAGTGCGGTTGGCGTGAGTGCGGCTCGCGCCGCGCCGGTTTTCGGGTAGAATCAAGCGACCACTAGCGCCTGGGAGGGTGATGCATGGACGTTTCAACCATTGTGTTCTGGCTGGTTCTGCTGGGCCTTGTGATGTATGTCATCGGCATTTACAACCGGCTGGTCACGCTGAAAAACCGCTATCAGAACGCCTTCGCGCAAATAGAAGTGCAGCTCAAGCGGCGCTATGACCTGATTCCCAACCTGGTGGAAACGGCCCGGGCCTACATGAGCCACGAACGGGAAACCCTGGAAGCCGTCACCAGCGCCCGCAACGACGCGGCTGCCGTACTGAAGGCACTGGGGCCGGGCGCTATCGGTGGCGTCGACATGAGCAAGCTGGCCAGCGCCGAGAACGCCCTGCAGGGCGCCCTGGGCAAACTGAACGTGACCATGGAAGCCTATCCCGACCTCAAGGCCAGCGAGAACATGCAGCAGCTGTCTGAAGAGCTCACCAACACGGAGAACCGCGTGGCCTTCGCCCGCCAGGGCTACAATGATGCCGTGATGGCCTACAACACCTACCGCCAGAGCTTCCCGCCGGTGGCGGTGGCGTCGACCTTCGGTCACGCACAGAATGCCACGCTGCTGGAATTCGACGATTCCGCGCAGATCCAGGCCGCACCCCAGGTCAGCTTCTAGGACCCTCGCCGCCGGCGAGACTGAAGGGCCGCTATGGACTTTTTCGCCCAGCAGGATCTGGCGCGGCGCAATACGCGCCTCTTGACGCTGCTATTCCTGTGCGCGGTGGCCGCGCTGATTGTACTGACCAACGCGATGCTTGCCGGCTTTCTCTGGTGGAGCGACCACTACAACCTCTACGCGGGCAGCCGCGGCAGCTTCCGGGACTTTCTGCGCTATTTCAGCTGGGAGCGTTTTGGCACCATCGGCCTCGGCATTTCCGCTACCGTGGGCCTGGTAGCAACCGTCAAATGGCTGCAACTGGCCTCCGGCGGTAAAGTCGTCGCCGAAGCCATGGGCGGCACCCGGATACTGTCGCAAACCACCGACAGCGCCGAGCGCCGCTGCCTCAACATCGTCGACGAGATCGCCCTGGCCGCCGGCATGCCAGTACCGCCGGTGTTTGTGCTGAACGCCGAGCGCGGCATCAACGCCTTTGCCGCCGGGCTTGCACCGACGGATGCGGTGATCGGCATCACCCGGGGGGCCATCACCCACCTGCAGCGCAATGAGTTGCAGGGGGTGATTGCGCATGAGTTCAGCCATATTCTCAACGGTGACATGCGCCTCAATATTCGTCTCGCCGCACTGCTCAAGGGCATCACCTTTATCGGCGATGTCGGTTATGTCCTCATGCGCGCCAGCAGCCATCACCGCACCGGCAACGATCGCGACCGCAGCTCGAACGGCCCCGCGGTACCCCTGTTGGGCCTCGGACTGTGGATACTGGGGTGGCTGGGCGGCCTGGCCTCCGGGTTCATCAAGGCCGCCATCAGCCGCCAGAAGGAGTACCTGGCCGACGCCTGCGCCGTGCAATACACCCGCGACAACAGCGGCATTGCCGATGCGCTGAAGGTGATAGGCGGCTACGTGCCCGGGTCTCTGGTGCACACGGCGCGTGCGGATGAGCTGTCACACATTTTTTTCGGCCAGATCCGCCACCGGCTCTGGCAGCTGTTTGCGACCCACCCACCGCTGGCGGCACGCATCCGGCGGTTGGACCCCGCCTGGGATGGCGCTTACATCACGCGCAAGGTGGAACACTACGCGCACGCCCAACCCCATCCGGCCGCCGCTGAGGTGGGCGTGGGGCGCGCCGCTCTGGTGGCTGCGGCACTGGCCGCGGCAGAGGCCGGGGCAGAACAAGACGCCCCCACTGACACCACTGACACCACTGACACCACTGACACCACTGCAGACGCCAGTTTTGCCGCGCAGGGCCAGGGTGACGAGTTTCCGCGACACCACGGACTCCCGCAGGCTTTCGTGCGCTACAGTCACGAGCCACTGGGGGCCAGCGCACTGATGCTGGCGCTGCTCATCAGCCCGCATGAGCAGGTGCGTGCAGCCCAGTACCGCCTGTTGCGGGAAAGCGGTGTGCAGGGGCTGGAGGAGCTTACCCACACGCTGGCCCCCGGCGTGGCGCAGCTCGCGGAGGGGCAGCGACTGCCACTGCTGGAATTGTGTCTGCCGGCGCTGAAAAGCCAGTCCACAGTGCAGTACCACCAGTTCAAACGCCTGCTGCTCGCGCTGATCCGCGCAGACCGCCGCACGGAACTACTGGAGTGGTGCCTGTATCAGCTGCTGCGCCACTATATCGACCCGGAGTTTATCCAGATAAAACCCTCCACGGCGCGCTACCGCAGCCTGCGCAAGGTACAGGGTCACCTGCGGGTTGTACTGTCCATGCTGGCGCACAACAGCAGCGGTGACACCGAGCACTGTTTTCGCACGGCAACGGCAGCCCTGGACTACCCGACGCTCGCCCTGCTGCCGCAGGCAGACTGTTCGCTGGCAGCCTTTTCACGCGCCGTGCGTGAGCTGGCGGACTGCTACCCCCTGCTCAAACCGAAGATTCTCAAGGCAATGAACAAAGCCGCCAATGCCGATGGCACCGTGAGTGCCGTGGAGCGGGAGCTTCTGGCCAGCATTGCCGCCGCCATGGATTGCCCACTGCCAGATGCCCTGCGCAGCTGAAACGTTGTGCTCCTGAATCGATTTCACCATTTCTGACCGCATTACGCGCGCTTGGGGCGCGTCCTGGAATTCTCTGCTATCTTTTTTCAGGTAGCGCAGGCCCCACGGATGGGGTGAACCCACGCTGCTTCTCACTCACAACGCCTGAACATGGAGGTTCCGGTCATGCAACACTTGCACAGTGCTATGCCGGCGCGGGCAGCCCGCCCCGCCCAGTCCAGCCCCAACGCGCCTCAAAACACCCCCTATCGCACCACCGACCGCGTGCTGCAGATTCTGCTGCGGGGTGATCTGTCACGACTGCGGGTGGAGTCCGTGGCCAGCCAGCTGGGCATGAGTGCCACAACCTTGCGGCGCCGCCTGCGCGTGGATCACACCCACTACCAGTTCCTGCTCGACCGCGCGCGGCAATACCGCTGTGAGCAGGCATTGCGCGCTGCATGGCGGCCCGGCAAGTGCCTGGCGGATGAACTGGGTTACCTGGAGGTGAACAGCTTTTATCGCGCCTTCCGGCGCTGGACGGGGGTTGGCTTCAGCGCCTGGAAAGCGCAGCGCCTCTAGCGCAGCACACGCCGGTGCCATGGCTCCCTCGCGGCGCCTGCACCGGGCGCCGGAAAGCTGGGGGCAGCCGCGCCGGTCGCCCCAATGGCGGACGGACTACGCCGCGTCGAACGGATGGCGCAGTACGATGGTTTCCACGCGGTCAGGGCCGGTGGAAATGATATCGATCGGCGCGCCGACGACTTCCTCTATCTTCTGGATGTAGTCGCGAGCCGCTACCGGCAACTCCTCAAGGCTGCGCGCACCCACGGTGGAATCGCTCCAGCCGGGCACCTCCTCGTAGAACGGCACCAGACCGTCGTAGTCGTCGGAATCCACCGGGTTGGGCACTGGCTTGCCGGCAGCGTCCCTGTACCCGACGCAGATCTGGATGGTTTCCAGGCCGTCGAGCACATCGAGTTTGGTCAGGCACAGGCCTGACACCGAATTGATGTTGACGGCATTGCGCAGGGCAACCGCATCGAACCAGCCACAGCGCCGCGGGCGGCCCGTCGTCGCGCCAAATTCATGCCCTCGCGAAGCCAGGTGAGCGCCGGTGGCATCAAACAGCTCGGTGGGGAACGGCCCCGACCCCACGCGGGTGGTATAGGCCTTGGTAATACCCAGAACGTAGTCGAGAAACAGCGGACCAAATCCGGAGCCGGTTGCCGTGCCGCCCGCGGTGGTATTGGAGCTGGTGACGAACGGGTAGGTACCGTGGTCGATATCCAGCAGCGAACCCTGCGCACCTTCGAACATGATGTTGGCGTCGGTTTTGCGACACTCATGCAAAATGGCGGTAACATCGGCAATCATGGGCAGCAGTTCCTGCGCCATGGCCAGGGTTTCATCGAGCACCGTGGTGTAGTCGAGCGGCTCGACCTTGTAGTACTGCTGCAGCTGGAAGTTGTGGTAGTCCATTACCTCGCGCAGCTTGACCGCGAAACGCGCCGGGTCTTTCAGGTCACCCAGACGCAGGCCGCGACGGGCCGCCTTGTCTTCATAGGCCGGGCCGATACCGCGCCCCGTGGTGCCGATTTTGCCTTCCCCGCGACGTGCCTCGCGCGCCACATCCAGCGCCACGTGGTAGGGCAGTATCAAGGGGCAGGACGGCGAGATACGCAAGCGCTCGCGCACCGGAACGCCCTTTTCCTCCAGCGTGGCGATTTCCCGCAGCAACGCATCCGGTGCCAGCACCACGCCGTTGCCAATCAGGCATTGCACATTGGCGCGCAGAATGCCCGACGGAATCAGGTGCAGGACTGTCTTCTGCCCGTCGATAACCAGTGTGTGGCCTGCGTTGTGGCCGCCCTGAAAACGCACGACCGCGCTTGCGCGATCCGTCAGGAGGTCAACAATCTTGCCCTTGCCCTCATCCCCCCACTGGGTGCCGAGAACCACTACATTCTTGCTCATGAACGTTTAACTCGTTTGAATGATCAGGATTTGAGCGGGCGCAGCACCCACTCGTCGTCAGCCTTTACCAGCATGCGGTCACAGCGCGGGTCCGGAGACCTGCCCACACAGCGTATAACCACCTCACCGCCCTTGCGCAAAGCCGTCACCGCCGCCAGCAGCGCGGGGTCGTCGCTGTCCGGCGCGCTCACAGCACCGGGCGCCGAAAGAGAGATGGGCACCAGGGCCATCAGGGCTTTCAGGTCCGTGGCAAAACCGGTGGCCGGACGGGCGCGCCCGAATACCTTGCCCACATCGTTGTAGCGCCCGCCGTTGGCGAGCGCCTGGCCATGCCCCGGCGCATAGGCCGCGAACACCATTCCTGTGTGATAGTGATAGCCTCGCAGTTCGGCCAGGTCAAAATACACGGTTGTACCCGGGTGGCTGCGCGCGATGGCACTGGCCACCGTCTCCAGTGCCGCCACCGCGGTAAGTGCCTCCGGCGCCGCCTTGGCCAGTAGCCTGCGCGCTGTTTCGAGCACCGCCGCATCGCCGTGCAACTCGAGCAAGCCCAATATCAACTCTGCGGCGGGGGCTGCGATATCGGTGAGCGCCAACAGCAGGTCGGGGCGCGATTTGCGCTGCAGGGCGTCGAATACGTCAGCTTCCTGTTCCGGCGTCACGTTTGCGGCCGCCAAAACCGCTTCGTACACACCCACATGGCCCAGGTCCAATGTCACCTCTGCCACACCCGCAGCGTTCAGGGTCGCCAGCATCAGGCGAATGATCTCGACATCGCCCGCCAGGCTGTCATCGCCGTACAGTTCAGCTCCCAGCTGTATAGGCGAGCGGGAAGCCAGCAGTGACTTGGGCCGGGTGTGTAGAGTGGAACCCGCGTAACACAGGCGGGTAACACCCGGCTCTGCCAGGCTGTGCGCATCTATGCGCGCCACCTGCGGCGTGATATCAGCGCGGATGCCGAGGGTGCGCCCGCTCAGCTGGTCGGTCATCTTGAAGGTAAGCAGGTCCAGGTCGCGCCCCAGGCCGATGAGCAGGGATTCAGTGAACTCGATCAGCGGCGGGATAACCAGCTGGTAGCCCCACTGATGATAGAGATCGAGCAGCTCGCGCCGCAGGTGCTCGACCACGCGCGCTTGCCTCGGCAGCACTTCTTCTACCCCGTCGGGCAATTGCCAGCGATCCACCGTCGTCATAAACGCCCTTTAGTGCACCCAATACAACACTGCCACGCCC
>TARA_R110000772_G_scaffold264038_3_pt1 | contig 21700 bp, 21 predicted proteins | sample TARA_R110000772 | Tara Oceans TARA_R110000772 (sample SAMEA4397948) | marine metagenome | biome: Polar Biome; feature: [SRF] surface water layer (ENVO:00010504); material: water (ENVO:00002006), including particulate matter (ENVO:01000060) such as... | depth 5 m | reverse complement strand
GCGGGCCGGGCGGGGCGCAAACGCCCGGCGCCGCCCCCGCCGACGGGGGCTACCGGCCGTCGGAAACGATCCCGTTCAAGACCCATGCCGTGTTCGGGCTGTGCGCCGCGATGGTCGTCAGCTTCGGCATCTGGTCGTCGATCAGTGAGATCGATATCGTCTCCATGGCCATGGGCGAGGTCATTCCCTCGACCCAGGTCAAGACCATCCAGCATTTGGAAGGCGGCATCGTGCGCGCCATCAAGGTGGTCGAAGGCGGCAAGGTGACGGCGGGCCAGGAACTGGTCGTGCTGGAGCCGACGGCGAGCAACGCCGACGTGGGCGAACTGGGCGAACGCCTGGTGTCGCTGCGCTTCGATCTGGCGCGCCTGCGATCTCTGCTACAGGGGGACCGGACCCTCACCCTGGACCCGGAACTGGTGCGCGACCGCCCCGATCTGGCCAATTCGGCACGTCAACGTTTTCAGGCGGATTTCGAAAAGCACCTCGGCGACCTCAAGCGCCAGAACGCCGCGATCGTGCAACGGACCCAGGAAATTCACGAGATCAAGACCCGCATCACCAACGCGGGCAAAAGCCTGAAGCTGGTCAACGAGCAGGTGAAGATCAGCGAAGGCCTGTTAAAGCGCGACCTGACCAACCGATTCGTCCATCTGAACCTGTTGAAAGAGGCCGAACAGCTGCGCGGCGGGATCGAGACTGACGAGGCGTCATTGCTGCGCGCCGATGCCGCCCGCAAGGAAGCCCAGGCGGTGCTGGAAAGCGTGACCAGCGAATTCAACAAGGAAACCCAGCGTCTGCTGGACGAGGCGCAGTTGAATTTCCGCGAACTGACCCAGCGCATCCAGAAATTCCGCGACAACCTGCAACGCACGGTCGTGCGCTCGCCGGTGAACGGCACGGTCAAGACCCTGCATGTGGTTACCGTGGGCGGCGTGATCCGGCCGGGCGACCCGGTCGTCGACATCGTGCCCGCGGGCGACAAGCTGATCATCGAGGCCAAATTGCAGACCCAGGACATCGGCTATGTCGTGCCGGGGCAGGCGGCCATGGTCAAGTTGGCGTCGGGCGACGCCATGCGCTTCGGCGCCCTGAAGGGAACGGTGATCCACGTCAGCCCCGACACCCTGCAAACGCCCGACGGCAACCCCTACTACAAGGTCCGCATCGCCACGGAGAGCGACCATTTCAGCCGCGGCTCCCTGGTCTATAACCTGTTTCCCGGCATGCAGGTGGTGGCGAGCATTCAGACCGGCACGCGCACGGTGCTGCGCTATCTGGTCGACCCGCTGTTGGCCAACCTGGACGGCGCCCTGGGCGAACGCTGACGCGCCGCCCGGCCATTCCCTTTACATCGAGGCTATTTTTTCGCGGGCGCCTTGTCGGCGGGCTTTTTCTTGGCCGCGGCGCCCGTATCCTTGCCGTCCCCGTCCTTCGCCTGGCTTTGCAGCTTTTCGCGGATTTCGTTGGCGCCGTCGGCCACCCCGCGCAGCACCGCCTGAAGCTGGTTGGCCGGTATCAGCAGACGGGTGATCGGCCGAGAGGTACCGGCCTCGACCTGTTGGGCCAGAGTAATGCGGAAAACCCCGTTCGCGTGCGACACGCTGGAGACGAGTTCGACGAAATGCTCGTCCAGGTTTTCATCGGCCATGCCATTCCCCCTTGAAACCACGTTATCCCTTTACCCGAATGATTGTCGGTGCCTGGACCTTAAGGGTCAACAGGGTTGCATAGGATGCTTCACAGGATATTTGTGAACAAATTCCGCAATTGAGGGAAAGGAAATACGGCAGATTTTAACGATTCCAGATCGACGATATTTGCAAAATACGTTGTAATAATATGCATACAATACTAATTTCTCCGTGAAAGTTCACTCAGGCTCGCTCCCCAATGTGATACAATGTTACGCATGGAGAGGGGGCCAATGAAGATAAAGCGCCCGGTGCAACCCAGGGGCGCAAAAAGGAAAACAAATGCCCAGAGCCTCAAGCAAGAATGAAAGCCATCGACAAAAACGGCTTCCCCCCGGCGTCTCCAATCCGGTTGATATTCACGTCGGCCAACGCCTGCGTCTGCGCCGGACTCTTCTTGGCATGAGCCAGGAAAAGCTCGGCGACGCGGTCGGTCTGACCTTCCAGCAAATTCAAAAGTACGAACGCGGCGCCAACCGCATCGGCGCCAGCCGGTTGTATATGTTCTCGCGCATTCTCGACGTGCCGGTCGCCTATTTCTTCGAGGAACTGCCGTCACAGATCCGTACCCACGAAGGACAGATGCAGATCGGCCTGTCCGATTTACCGCAGGATGCGCTGGAGCGTGACCCCATGGCGCGCCGTGAGACCCTGGAACTGGTCCGCGCCTATTACGCCGTCGGCAACCCCAAGGTCCGGCGCCGGATCGTCGACCTTGTCCGCTCGCTCGGCGGCGAGGAAGACTGACCCCGCCTTTGACCTGCGCTGCCGGTTGACCCGGTCTTTGGGTCAGACAATCCCGGCCCGGGCGACCATCGCCTCCAGCAGCACCTGACATCCCGCCGCCAGATCGCCGGGCGTCGCCGCCTCCCGCTCATTATGGCTGATCCCGTCCCTACAAGGTACGAAGATCATGCCCGTCGGCGCGATGCACGCCAGGTTGCAGGCGTCGTGTCCGGCGCCCGAATGAATATCGCGGCAAACCAGGTCAAGCCTCTTCGCGGCGGCACGCACGGTCTCGACACAGTCGGGGTCGAAGGTGATCGAATCACGGCCAAACATCTCCGCGACCTCCACCTCCACCCCGGCCTCCTCAGCGAGGCGGCGGCACAATGTTTCCGCGCGGTTGCAGATTTCAGCCAACAGGGCGTTATCCGGATGGCGGATATCGACGGAAAAGGTAACTCGCCCCGGCACCGTGTTGCGTGAATTGGGCCGCACCTGCAAATAGCCCGTGGTGATGACCGGCAGGGGATCGAAATCGAAGGCCAGGCGGTTCAGTCCGTCGATCATGCGGGCAGCCCCGACCAGGGCATCGCGGCGCAGGGTCATCGGCAACGTCCCGGCGTGGCCTTCCTCACCGCTCACGGTAACGGTGTGGCAGCGCCGCCCCTGGGCACCGAGCACGGCCCCAATGACGGCACCTTCCCGCTCCAAAATCGGGCCTTGTTCAATATGGGCCTCGAAGAACGCCGAAATGGGATAGCCGCCGCAAGGGGCGTCGCCGTCATAGCCGATGCGCGCCAGTTCCCGGCCCAGCGTGGTCGTGCCGTCGCGGTCGGGCAGATTGAGCCCGTAATCCAGGTCAAATTGCCCCGTATAAACTCCCGACGCGACAACCCCGGCGGTGAAACGCACACCTTCCTCGTCCGTCCAGTCGATGATTTCAAGCGGTGCGCGGGTGGTGATCCCGGCGTCGTTCAGGGCGCGCACGACCTCAAGCCCGGCCAGGACGCCGTAAGCCCCGTCGAACTTGCCGCCGAGCGGCTGGCTGTCCAAATGGCTGCCCGTGACCACCGGGGGTGCGCCGTTGTCGGCGCCCGCGCGGCGGCCGATGATATTGCCCATGCGGTCGATGCGGACCGCCAGGCCCGCATCCTTGCACCAGTCGACGAACAGATCCCGGCCTGCCTTGTCCAGATCGGTCAGGGCGATCCGCCCGACGCCGCCGCCCGGCGTCGCCCCGATTTCACCCATGTCCATGAGAGACCGCCACAGGCGGTCGCCGTTCACCGGCGCCGTGATGCCGGTGCCGGTCACCGCCATTCCCCGGCCTTGTCCGCGAGCCATCGACAAATGCGCAGCAGCTTGGCGTCCTCGCCCCAAGGACAGACGACCTGCACGCCGATGGGCATGCCGTCGGCCCCCTTCAGTAAGGGAACGCTGGCCGCCGGCGCGCCCATGAGGGTCCAATAGCCGTTGAAGGATGCGTCGCCCGTGCGGCCCAGGTCGCGGGGCGCCTGGCCGGGGGCCGCCGGGGTCAGGATCGCATCGACGCCGTCGAAGACCCCCGCCAGCGCGTCCTGCATCTCTTCGGCCTGATAGACGGCATCCAGGTATTCCCGGGCCGTCACGGTCAGGCCGCGTTCGATCCGGTCGGCGGTAATCGGGTCCAGGCCCGCGCGGTCACGGTCGTAATAGGGGCCGAGAGCCTGCACCACCGAGCCGTTCATCACCATTCCGTGGCAGGCCAGCGCGGCGTCGAAGATGGGCGGCAGGTCTGCCTCATGCACGACATCGCTCAGACCGCGGGCCAAATCCTCGATCGCGCGCTGCATGTCCGCCTCGCCGCGGCTCCAGGCCGGCCCGCGCACGAAAGCCAGGCGCGGCGGCGCGCCAAGCGGGTCCGCCTCGCCCAGCCCGGCATGACCACGCATGTCCTTGTCCGCCGGATCGCGGCGCATCAGGACGCGGGCGGCCAGGGCCACATCCTCGGGCGTGCGCGCGAAGATGCCCGGATGATCCAGCCGCCGGGACAGGGGCGACATGCCGGCGCGGGAAATCGTGCCGAAGGTGGGTTTCAGCCCGTAAACGCCGTTGAACGACGCCGGGCGCAGCATGGACCCGCCGGTTTGTGAGCCGATCGCCAGCGGCACCATGAAATCGCCGACGGCGGCCGCAGAACCCGAGGATGACCCCCCCGGCGTGCACGCCGGATCATGGGGATTGCGCGTCTTTCCAGGGGCCGACAGGGCGAATTCCGTGGTCACGCATTTGCCCATGATGACCGCCCCTGCCGCGCGCAGCAGGGCGACCAGGGTCGCGTCCCTGTCGGGGCGGCGCCCGGCACACAGGCGCGAGCCGTTTTCCGTCGGCTGGTCGGCCGTGTCGATGATGTCCTTGATGCCGACGGGAATACCGTTGAGCGGCCCCGCCTGGCCGTCGCGGCGGCGCCGGTCGGCGGCGTCCGCCTGGGCCAGGGCCAGGTTCGGGTCCAGGAACGCCCAGGCGGCGACGGCGTCCTCGCGGTCGGCGATACGGTTCAGGCAGGCCTGCACCAGTTCGCGGGCGGTCAAATCGCCCGTTTCCATGCGGGCGAGCGCGGCTTCGGCGCTGAGACGGTAAATATCCATGGTGGTCTTTTCCTGTGGTGGGTCGGGGCCTTAAGGGGCGGCCGGCGCCTTGTAGACGCCCTTTTCCTTGTAAAAACGGGTGGCCCCCGGGCAATAGGGGATGGGAACCCCGGCGTGATGGCTTTCCAGGGTCAGGTTTTTGCCCTTGGCATGGCCGTTGTTCAACAGGTGTGGCGCCTGCATGTTGCCGTAGAGCCCCTTGACCACGCCGTAGTGAAGATCGTCCGGCAGATTTGTCCGCGACAGCCAAAGCGCGGACACGCTGACGGTTTCCACGGACCGCGGATTGCCTTTGTAGGTATTGCCCGGAATAACATCGGCGGAATAGAACGGCGCCTTGGCGATCAGGGCGTCGCGTTCCTTGCCCTGCACGGGGACCAGGGTCAGGCCCGTCGTGTTCGCCATCTCGAACACCCCGGCGATGGGATAGCCGGATACGTCGATAAAGGCGTCCAGGTGGCCGTCACGGACCAGTTCGGTGGCGGTCTTGGACTTCACGTATTCCGGCATGAAATCGCGCTTTTCCAGTAGGCCATGAGTGCCCAGCACCAGGCGCGCGCCAACCAGAACCCCCGATTCCGGCAGGCCGATGGACACCCGTTTGCCCTTCAGGTCGTAAACCGACTTGATGCCCCGGTCCCTGCCCGCGACCACATGGACGTGTTCGGGATAGAGGCTGGACAGGACGCAGAGCTTCTTGAACGCCTTCTTGCCGGTGAACGGCCCCGTGCCCGTATAGGCCCAAAAGGTGACATCGGACTGAACGAAGGCGGATTCGACCTGATCCGCATCAAGCGCGGAAACATTGGCGACCGAACCATGGGTCGATTGGGCAAAGGCGACCAGCCCTTCCATGCCGCAGTTGCCGCCCTTGGCGCAGCTCCGAGCCCCCGGTGGATTGGAAATTACCTGAGCCAACAAGCCCGCCATGGGAAAGTAGGTGCCGCCGGCGGCACCACTGGCGATCCGGAAGAACAGCATCTTCTGTGCCCCGGCCGGGCCGGGATGCAGCCAGAAGACAAGCCCCCCTGCCAGCGCCGCCACGACAGCCAGACAACGGATCCCCCGCAGGCGTTTCGTCTTTCCAATGTTCATGCGACCCCCTCCCCCGTCATGGTCCTCAATTTCACCCGCCGAAGCAACAGAACTAAGGTGGTTTTCCCCCTGACGGCCAAGACAATTATTGTATACATTGGTATTGTATACCGACAAAGAGGCCCCCTAAAAAAACAGGGGCGCGCCGACATAAAATGGGGGGGAAGCAATCCGCCAATGAACGACCATTCGCCGACCATAGACACGACCCGGGCGGAAACGTTCCGCCATTGGACGCCGGTCACCCTTCGATTTTCCGACCAGGACAGCATGGGCCACGTGAACAACGTTTCCTACGCCGCCTTCGTCGAAGCGGGACGCAACGCCTTCGTCACCCAGTACCTGAAGCCGGACACCCATCCCGGCATCGATTTCGTGCTGGCCCGCGTGACCATCGATTTCCGCGCCGAGATGCATTACCCCGGCACCGTCGATGTCGGCACCTGCATCAAGCGGATCGGCAATTCGTCGATCACCATCGGCACCGGCCTGTTCAAGGACGGCACCCTGCACGGCACGGCGGAAAGCACCAACGTGTTCATCGACCTGGCAACGCGCAAGCCCTGCCCCATCCCCGCCGACGTGCGGGCCGAACTGGAACGTCAATTGAGCGAAGCGGCGGGGGCATAGATGAGCGGCACGGATGACACGACGGAACAGTTGTCGCGCGGTGAATTCGTCCACGCGCGCCTGCGTGACGCGATCCGCGCCGGGCGCTACCCACCGGGCACGCGGATCCGCGAAACCGAGGTCGCGGCCTGGTTGAACGTCAGCCGCACCCCCGTGCGCGAAGCACTTCGCCGTCTGCAGGCGGACGGACTTCTGGTGTTCGAGCCCTGGCGCGGGGTCGTCGTCGCCGAATTGGACCAGCAGCAAGTGGTCGAGTTTTACGCCATGCGCCGCGTTCTGGACGGTGCCGCGGCACGCCTGGCCGCGCAACACGCGTCGGAACCGGAACTGGCCTATATGGAGGATTGCCTGGCCGCCGCCGCCCCGGGCAAGGGCGACGCCGCCCAGATGGCCGAAGCCAACCGAAAGTTCCACGAGGCCCTGTTCCAGGCCGCGCACAACCGCTATCTCCTGAAATCGGCGGCGGCGTTGTCCGACGCGCTGGCGCTGTTGAAGGGCACGACCTATTCCTTCCCCGACCGCGCGGACACGGCGCACGAGGAACACCGCGCCCTGATGGACGCTATCCGCGCGCGCGAACCGGAAAAGGCCGAACGCCTGGCCCGCAAGCACATCGCCAAGGCGGAGAAGGCGCGGCTCAAGCTGCTGGGCGACCAGCGCGACGTGAAATTGTCCGAGGACAAATCGGAATGACCTACTTCCCGCCTCCCGGCGACGGCTGGGAAACAATTGACGTAGAGAAGGCCGGCCTGCATCCGGGACGCCTGGCCGAGGCCGTGACCTTCGCCGAAAACGCGGAAACGTCCTGGCCGCGCGACCTGGACCGGGCGGAATTCCTGCCGACCCTGACCCAGCACGAGCCGCCGCCGTGGAATGAAATTCTCGGCACCGTAACACCTCGGGGTGGGCCGTCGGGCCTGTTCCTCCGGGGCGGGCGCATCGTCACCGAGTGGGGCGATCCGGCGCGCGCCGACATGACCTTTTCCATCGCCAAAAGCTATCTCGCCGTCCTCGCGGGCCTGGCGCTGGGCGAGGGGCTGATTTCCGACCTGGACGATACCGTCGCGGGTTATGTCGACGGCGACTGGTTCGCCTCGGACCATAATGCGTCGATCACCTGGCGCCACCTTTTGACCCAGACCTCGGAATGGCAGGGCACCCTGTTTTCCAAACCCGATCAGGTCGATCATTTTCGTACGCTCGGCCATAACGGCGACCATTCGAAAAAGGGGCAAAAACGCGACCTGGGCGCCCCCGGCACCTATTGGGAATACAACGACGTGCGGGTCAACGTTCTGGCGCTGGCATTGCTGCACGTATTCCGCCGGCCTTTGCCCGAGGTCCTGCGCGATTCCATCATGGCGCCGATCGGGGCATCGGACGATTGGCGCTGGATGGGCTATCGCAATTCCGGGGTCACCATCGACGGGGTCGAGATGATTTCCGTGCCCGGCGGCACCCATTGGGGCGGCGGCATGCAGATTTCATCCCTCGACCATGCCCGGTTCGGCCTGCTGATCCAGCAGGACGGCGTGTGGAACGGCCATCGCATCCTGCCCGAAGGCTGGGTCACCGCCCTGCGCACGCCCTGTCCGCTCAACCCGGTCTACGGCTACCTGTGGTGGCTGAACACCGACCGGGCGCAGTACCCGTCGGCACCGGAAACCAGCTTCTTCGCCTTGGGCGCCGGCAACAACCTGATCTGGATCGACCAGGACCTGGATATTCTGGCCGTATTTCGCTGGATCGACCAGGCGTCCACGGACGCGGTAATATCAGGCTTCATGGCGGCGATGGAATGACCGCCTGACCGTTGGCCGGAGCATCCGAACATGACCCCTGAAGACATCCTGCGCCATCCCGCACGCATCCTGACCCAGGCCCAGCGCGAGGCCTATTTCCGCGACGGCTATCTGGTTGCCGAACGCCTGATTCCGGATGACATCGTCGACGAAATCAACCGGGTCACGGCGGATTGGATCGAACGGTCACGCGCGCTGACCAAGCCCAACGACGTGCTGGATGTCGCCCCCAGCCATACCGCCGCCAAGCCCGTGGTCCGGCGCCTGAAAAAGCCCGACGGCATGGACCCCGCCTATTGGCGGTTCGCCAACGGCGTCATCGCCGATGTGGCGGCGGACCTGTTGGGCCCCGACGTCTGCTTTCATCATTCCAAGCTGAATTTCAAATGGTCCGACGGCAAGGACGAGGTCGCCTGGCATCAGGACATCGCCTTCTACCCCCATACCAACCACTCCGTGCTCGCCATCGGCACCTATTTGGCCGACGTCAATCCGGGGGACGGGCCGCTCGGCGTCATTCCGGGCAGTCACCGGGGGCCGGTCTATGAACATTACGATGCGAACGGCATCTGGACCGGGCGCCTGACCGATGCCGACGTGGCCAAGCTTCCGACCGACACGGCGGTCTATTGCCCGGCACCCAAAGGGTCGATCACCGTCCATCATGCCCGCGCCGTGCACGCGACGGAGGCGACGACCCAGACGCTGTCCGGGCGGCCGCTGCTGATCAATTCCTATGCCTCGGCGGACGCCTTTCCCTACACGGCGCTGAAGGATACCTACACGGAGCATTTCCGGGCATTGGTGCGCGGCGAGGCGGCCAAATGGGCGCATATGGACCCCGAGCCCTGCCCCACGCCGCCGGATTTTTCCGCGGGCTATACATCGATCTACGCCCAGCAGGCGGGCGAGGCCGGGACACCGACCCCGCGCGACCCCGGCCACCGTCCGCCGGCGGCCGTCGCGGCGGCGCTCAAACCGGCGGCGGAGTAATCAGCCGCCTCTGGCGGCGCCACGGGTCATGGTCGGGCTGGAAATCGACCGCCCACCCTTCGGCGCGCCGTAGGATTTGGCGCTGGCGGTGACGCCGGGGCCATGCTGCTGTCCGGATTTGTCGTTGTCGACGGGTGTGCGCTTTTTCTTGGGCTTGCGGTTCGGGCGTTTTGTACCTGGCATGGTTCTGTGGTCTCCGGTGTTCGGGAAGGCCCCAGATTACGCCATCCTGGGCGGAACGCAATTGCCCTGGGCAGGCTTGGGCGCTATAGCCTAAGGAAAACCGCGTGGGAGACGAACATGAAATACGCCCTGGGCGACCTTAAGGTCCAGACCGACGGCGACAATTACTGGATCGCGCCGAACGCCGCCGTGATCGGCAACGTGGTCCTGAAAAAGGACGCCAGTATCTGGTTCGGCGCCACCGTGCGCGGCGACAACGACGTCATCACCATCGGCGAAGGCACGCAAATCCAGGATGGCAGCGTGCTCCACGCCGACCCCGGATTTCCCCTGACCATCGGCGATCATTGCACGGTCGGCCACATGGCCATGCTGCACGGCTGCACCATCGGTGACGGTACCATGATCGGCATCGGCGCGGTCGTCCTGAACGGCGCCAAGATCGGCCGCAACTGCATCATCGGCGGCAAGGCCTTGATCGGCGAGGGCAAGGAAATCCCCGATAATTCCCTGGTCATGGGCATTCCCGGCAAGGTGGTCAAGGAGGTCTCCGACGCGCAGAAGGAGATGCTCGCCTTCATCCCGCCCCACTACGTGGAACGCTGGAAACGCTACAAGACCGACATGACGCCCCAGGATTGATTCCCAGGACTGATCCGCCCCTCCTTCCCTTAGACCAGCACGAAGATTCCCGCCATGGACCTGCCCATCGACCATTTCCTCCGCGCCGCCGCCAAAGCCCCCGACCGCATCGCCATCAAGGACGGGGATTTGACCCTGACGCACGGCGACCTCGCCGCCCGCGTCAACGCCGTCGCGGCGGCCCTTCAGGACATCGACCCGGCGCCGCAAAGCCGCGTCGGCATCTGCGGCTACAATACGGTCGAACATCTGACCGCGTTCCTCGGCACGCTGGCCGCCGGCAAGACCTGGGTGCCTCTGAACCCCCGCAACGGGGCCGAGGAACTGACCCGCATGGCGGAGGTCACGGCGCCCTCGATCATCGTTGCCGACGCCGACTGCATGGACCGCTTCGATCCCGGCAAGGCCACGGTCGTGCGCGGCCGACCGACCGGCGGCAGCCAGCATGCCTGCGGCGGCGACCCGAATCTGGCGGCGTTGATGGCCGACTTTGCCGGGCGCATGCCGAAGCGCCACGACCTCGCACCCGACGACGTTCAGGCCATCAAATTCACCGGCGGCTCGTCGGGCCGGCCCAAGGGCGTGCAGCAGACCTACCGTGTCTGGCACACCTGCATCGACCTGATGACCCGCGCGTTCGAACTGGACGGCGACGACCGCAACCTGCTGGCCGCCCCCATGACCCACGGCACGGGCACCCTGCTGGTCCCGATCCTGGCCCAGGGCGGGATGCAGGTCTTCATGCCGCAGCCGGCGCGCCCGGCCGCGATCATCGAAGCCATCGAAAAGGACCGCGTGACCACGGTGTTCCTGCCGCCCACGGTGATCTACATGATGATGGCCGAGGAAGACCTGACGAAACGCGATTTCAAGAGCCTGAAGCATGTCATCGTCGGCGGTGCCGCCATGCGGCCGGACGAGATCAAGCGCGGCCTGCCGATGTTCAACAACGCGCTGGAAACCTGCTACGGCCAGACCGAGGTGCCGCAGATCGTCACGGTCATGCGGTCGCGGGATTGGCTTGAGAACGATCATCGTCTGGCGTCCTGCGGCCGGGCCACGGACCGCTGCGACCTGCGCGTGGTCGATCCCCAGGGCAATTTCCTGCCGACCGGCCAGGCGGGCGAAATCGTCATCAAGTCCGACCTGGTCATGAAGGGCTACCTCGACATGCCGGACGCCACGGCCGAGACCATCAAGGACGGCTGGCTGTATACCGGCGACGTGGCCGAGATCGAGGAAGACGGCTTCATCTACATCAAGGACCGCATCCGCGACATGATCGTAACCGGCGGCTTCAACGTGTTCCCGTCCGATGTCGAGGCCGTGCTGGGCCAGCATCCGGCGGTCAAGGAATGCGTCGTGTTCGGCCTGCCCGACGATAAATGGGGCGAAGCCGTACAGGCGGCCGTCGAGGTCCACGCCGGCCAGCCTGCCGACGAGGCCGAAATCATCCAGTACGTCAAATCGCGGCTGGATTCCGTAAAGGCGCCGAAGCGCGTGCATTTCGTCGACGAGCTGCCGCGCAGTCCCGTGGGCAAGGTTCTGCGGCGCGAAGCCAAAGCCCAGTTTCAGGAGGCGTAGGACCATGGCCGACAAAACAAAACCAACCCAGAAACTGGCGACCCACACGCTGACGGACCTCTATTACCGGGACCAGAACCTGGTGACCGAGATGATGGGCAAGATGAGCTTCACCGAAGCCATGATCGGCCACATCCTGGGCCGCCCGGCCACGGCCGCCGACGTGGCGATCATCGACGCGGTGCTGCTGGCGCTGATGGAACACGGCCTGACGCCCAGCGCCGTCGCCACGCGCCTGACCTACCATTCCGCCCCCGAAGCCCTCCAGGCCGCCGTCGCGGCGGGGCTGCTCAACGTCGGCTCGACCTTCGTCGGCACCATGGAGAACTGCTCCAAGCTGCTGCGCGAGATGGTCGAGGGGACGGAGCCCATGGACACGGCGGCGAAACGGATCGTTGCCGAGCACCGGGCCACGCGCAAGCACCTGCCCGGGTTCGGCCATCACCTGCATAAGCCGGACGACCCGCGCACGCCTAAGCTGTTCGAGATCGCCCGGGCCAATGGCGTCAGAGGCGATTACATCCGCGCCATCGAGGTCCTTAGTCAAGCCGTCGACGATTCGTTCGGCAAGCATATGACAATCAACGCGACGGGCGGCACGGCGGCGGTGTTGTCGGAGATCGGCATCCCCCCGGAAATCATGCGCGGTTTCGCCGTCATCGCCCGCGCGGCAGGCCTCGTCGCCCATATCGCCGAGGAACGCGACGTCCCGACCGCCCGCGCCATTTGGGACTTGGTTGAAGAGGAAATCCCCTACGCGGGCAATGCCCTCGTGGACATCCAGGACGACGGCGGCAACGACGGCGGTGACGACTGAGTCTTCGCCCCCGGCCCGCCGGACCGGGATGATTTCAACATACAATTTATAGTAATGCCGATGTGCGCCACGGACCGATAATTCCGTGCATTTTGTGATGCTTATAGGCCTTTCGTCTAGATAACATGCGGATATGCAGTGTGTTAGCTTGGCCACGGATTCAAAGGGTTTGCTCGCCCTGAAATCCTCCACAAATCAGACTAATTATCCAAAAATTTAACGGATAGTAAAAACGGAGGTTGAAACCGTATATGCCTAAAGCATCCAAAAAATCGCACCCGAACCGCATGCCGCCGGGGGTGGCACATCCCGTGGACATCCATGTCGGCGGGCGGGTTCGCGAACAGCGAAAACGAAAAGGGATGAGTCAGGGGGAGTTGGGGGACTCTTTGGGCCTGACGTTCCAGCAAATCCAGAAATACGAACGGGGCGCCAACCGAATCGGTGCCAGCCGGCTGTACCAGCTCAGCCGAATCCTCGATGTTCCCGTCGCCTATTTTTTCGATGGGATGCCGCAGGATATCCAGATGACCCAGGACAATTTCGATCTGGACGTCGTGTTCTCCGAAGACCCGCGCGATTCCTCGGACGTCATGGGGTCCAGCGAAACCACCGAACTGGTCACCGCCTATTACAGCATCGACAATCCACGCAAGCGCCGCGCGGTGCACGATCTGATCGCGTCGCTGTCCAAGGCGGATTGGGAATAGCCGCCTTCGCTATTTGCCGTCGATCGGGGTGATGTCCGAATGGCCTTTGGGCACGGGCATCGATTCGACAAAGGCGAAGATGTCATCGGCATCGCCGGGCGTAATCGTGATCGGCGCGGCATAGGGCGGCAACTTGGTCAAAGGCTCCAGCCCCTTGACCTTGATAAAGGCCAGATGGGGGCGGCGGACGTAGAATGTCTGAAACCGATCGCGCCAGTCGGGTAGTTTTTTGATCCATTGCAGGGACGGGGTCGAGCCGATCCCGCCGTGCGGATTGAACGCGCCGACCACGTGGCAGCGCGCGCAATGCTTTTCCGCCAGCGCCTTGCCGTTGGCGGCATCGGCACCCGCCGCCGGCCCCTGCAATGCCAGCAGGACAACCGTGGCCAGGGGAACGACGGGGCGAAACATGGCTACTCCAGGGTTTCGAACAACCGGATCATCAGGCGGCAGCGCTCGACCAGGGACGAGTAATAGATGAATTCGTCATGGGAATGGGCGCCGTGGCCGTCGGCGCCCAGGCCGTCCAGCGTGGGAATTCCGAGGGCGCCGGTGAAGTTACCGTCGGAGCCGCCGCCGGTCTTCAGATCCTGAAGATCGAAGCCGATTTCCGCCGCCAGACCCTTGGCGTGCTGGAACAGCTTTTCGATGCCCTCGAATTTTTCATAAGGCGGACGGTCGACCCCGCCGGTAATCTCCAGGACACAGTCCGGATCGACCGGCGTCATGCCTTCGACCTTGGCCATGATTTCCTCGGCCGCCGCCATGTCCGGCACGCGCAAATCCACGGTGATGCTGCATTTCGCCGGCACCACGTTGGTCAGAGTGCCGCCGGAAATCGTGCCGACGGAACAGGTGATGGAGCGGCCGTAGTCGGTCAGACCCTCGAGAAACAGTATCTGGTGGGCCATCTCCTTGATCGCGCTGCGCCCGTCCATGTGGCGCACCCCGGCGTGGGACGGGCGCCCGGTCACGGTGATGTCGTACTTCAGGCGCCCGTTGCGCGCGGTGACGATCTTGCCGCCCTCCCGCGCCGGCTCGGTGACCAGGACGTATTTGTTCTTCTTCGCCAGGTCGACGATCATCTGACGCGACGTGGGGCTGCCGATTTCCTCTTCCGGAACGTACATGAAGGTGATCGGCAGCGGCGTTTCCTTGCCCGCGCGCACCAGGTGGCGATAGGCGTGATTGGCGATATAGGCGCCTGACTTCATGTCGTAGATGCCGGGGCCATAGACCTTGTCACCCTCGCGCCGCACCTTCAGTTCGTTCTCGATGGTGCCCATGGCGTGCACCGTATCCAGGTGCGACAGCACGAGAATCCCCGGCCCGTCCCCGCCCCAGGGCGTGCGCGTCACCAGAATGTCGCCGAACCCGTCGCGCCCCGGCGTGCGCTCGATCCGGGCGCCCAGCGCCGCATGGCCCTTTTCGACGAGATCGACCATGCGGTTGACCGCGACGCCGTCATGGGACGGGCTTTCAATGGCGACCCATTCGAGAATACCGGCAAGGATTTCGTCGGCATCCAGGGTCGGTTCGTTGGAGGCGGCAGGCAGAGATGTGGGGCGGTCGGTCATGGCGCGATCGTATCCTCGTTGAAATGTCCGATCCCCTATTTAACCTTCGGCACGGCCGGTTGGAAACATCGGCGTCACATGGCCCGCACTTCATCGACGCAAATGAGGATATTAGACACCGCACCGTCGTCCGATCCGAGAGGAAAAAAAACCCGTTCGTGCAGGTGATAGGCGCTTTCGTTGACCGCGCCGACGGCCAGCAGGGTGGGCCTGCGCTGGTCCACGACCTTGGCGCATGCCCCGACCAGCGGCGCCGGATCGAACGGCCAAACGACCTCGTCGATGCATCTGCCGGTGGGATCCGCGGGGACCAGGCGGCTCCGCGCCTCGACCAGCGACGTGCCGCAGAAGCGATAGCGGAACCGCCGGGCGCCATTCTCCTGTTCCACATCGACCACGGCCAGGAAGGGCGCCACGTCGTAAAGGTCCATCAGCCTGACATCGGTCCACGCCGGAAACGGCCGGTCACGGCGCAGGCTGGCCCAGAAATCAAAAACACGTTTAATTTTAGGGCTTTGCACAAGCCCAAGACCGGAAGCCGGCTGCTCGCCGGCACTTCCGAGTTCACTAGGCGGCATGCCCCCTCCCCATATTCGATACCCATGCCGTGGTAGGCGTGATCCCTTATCGGCTTAGCGATGAATATTTTGATGTTCAACGAAATTCGATGATTTATGATGAATTTGTCTGCATCTTGGAAAAACAAGCCCCGCGCAACGGGCCTCGCTTGGCTTTGACGGGCGGTCCGGGCTCAATCTGGTAAAGTGACACCATGAAATTCCGAGACGCCACCCCGGACGACCTCGTCCATATCGTCGCCCTGCTGGCCGATGACCCGATCGGCCGGCAACGTGAACGTTTCGAAACGCCGCTGCCCGCCTGTTACCGGGACGCCTTCCAGGCGATCCAGGACGACCCGAACACCCGCCTGCTGGTCGCCGACGGCGGCGACGGCGTGGTCGGCTGTCTGCAGATCACCCTGCTGCCCAACATCACCCATCAAGGCGGCTGGCGCGCGTTGATCGAAGGCGTGCGCATTGCGTCCAAGGCCCGCGGCAGCGGCCTGGGCCGAGCGATGTTCGAACATGCCATCGGACTCGCCCGGGAAAAAGGCTGCCGGATGGTGCAGTTGACCACGGACCGGGAACGCCCGGATGCCCTGGCGTTCTACGAATCTCTCGGCTTCGTGCACAGCCACGCCGGGATGAAACTGCCGCTTTAGTCCTCGAGAACCCAGGTCTTGACCTCTTTCGACGCCAACCAGGGTTGGACCAGGACGTCGAAGGATTTGAAGTGGGCCGTCGCCTTGTGAGCCTCGAAAGCGGCCGCGTCGTCGTAAACTTCGTAAAGAAATGTAACAGCCGGGTCCTTCGGATCACGGCAGACGTCGAACTGCCGGCAGCCAGGTTCGGTGTCTTCCGACGCGCGCGCGTTCTCGATCATCGCCGGGGCGAAATCCGCGATATGCTCAGGTTTTACGACAAAGGTGACGGTGACGACGAACATGCGGGAATTCCTTTTTGCTCCGGTTGCGCGCGCCGCCGCCAGGGCCGGCACGCGACATCTTGTTACAAAATTCCGGCCGCCGGCGCCATGAAACTTGATAAGTTCCCATGAGTTCCCGGCTAATCTTCGCGCATTAGGAATTTGTGTGGAATTGGCCGGTATCCTTCGGCGCCTGACACCACGGAACCGCATTGAGACATCGACCATGAACCTGCGCACCCAACTTGCCGTTCTCATCGGCCTGGCCGTTCTTCTTGGCGCCGGCTGGTATGCCCTGAACGGCCGCGAGGTCGGCGCCCAGCCCAAGGACGCGCCGCGCGCGGCCGGCGGCGGCACACGGGTTCTGGTCGAAAAGGCCCCCGCCGCCACGGACAAGATCATTGTCCGCGCCGTCGGCACGGGCGAGGCACGTAAGTCCGCGGCCCTCTATCCCAAGACCGCCGGCGAGGTCGTCGCCGTGTCGTTCCGCAGCCAGGACCGGGTCCACAAGGGCCAAATTCTGCTGCGCCTGGAAGACATCCACCAGCAGATCGCCGTGCGCCTGGCCAAGGTTGCGGTCAAGGACGCGACCCGACAGTTGAAGCGCCTGGAAAAACTGGCGCCGTCGGGCACCGCGTCCCAGGCCCGCCTGGAAACGGCGCAGACCGACCTGGAAGCCGCGACCCTGCGCCTGGATCAGGCGGAACAGGCGCTCGACGACCGCATCGTCTATGCCCCCTTCGACGGCATCATCGGGCTGACCGACATCGACCGCGGCGACCGGGTAACCACGGACACGCGGATCGCCACCCTGGACGACCGCTCGGAAATCCTGGTCGATTTCGAACTGCCCGAGGAATACGCCGGGCGCATCAAGGTCGATGACCCGGTCACGGTCCGGCCCTGGACCGCACCGGACCTGCGGCTTGCAGGCAAGGTCTCCCAACTGGGCAGCCGCATCGACCCCATCACGCGCACGCTCCGGGTCAAGGCGTCGATCCCCAACGAGGAAGACCTGATCCGCCCGGGCACGTCGTTCGAGACCGAACTCGCCTTTACCGGCAAACCCTATCCCACCGTCCGCGAGGTCGCCGTTTTGTGGAGTCGCGACGGTGCGTACCTGTGGCGGGTCGCCAAGAAAGACGGCAAGACCGAGACTGCGGAAAAGGTCTTCGTCAAAATCGTCCGCCGCGACCGCGGACGCATCCTGGTCGACGGGCCGCTGAACGCCGACGACCTGATCGTCGTCGAGGGCGTCCAGGGCCTGCGCCCCAGCCAGCGCATCCAGGCCATTCCCTTCGACAAATTCGCCGCCGGCGACGCCGCCCCCAAGGGCAAGAAAAAGGCGGCCCCGTAACATGTCCCGGTTCAGCGACCTGCCGTCCCTATCGGTCCGCCGCCCCACGCTGGTCGTCGTCCTGAACCTGTTGATCATGATCGCCGGCCTGGCCGCGGTCATGGGCGTCGAGGTGCGCGAACTGCCCGACGTCGACCGCCCCATCGTCACCGTGCGCGCGTTCTTCGACGGCGCCTCGCCGGAAACCATGGACGCCGAGGTGGTCAGCGTCCTTGAGGGCGCGGTAGCCCGCGTGTCCGGCGTCAAGCGGATCGAGGCCGCGAGCGAGGAAAACAACGGCCGCGTCCGCGCCGAATTCTCCGCCAACGTCAATCTGGACGTCGCCGCCAACGACATCCGCGAAGCGGTCGCCGGGGTTGAGCGGCAATTGCCCGAAGGGGTCGAGGACATCACCGTCGTCAAGGCCGACGCCGATTCCTCGCCGATCATCCGCCTGGCCCTGGTCTCCGACAAGGTCAACCAAGAAGACCTGACCCGCATCGCCGAGGACGACATTTCGCCCGAGTTCCTTTCCATCGACGGGGTCGCCTCGGTCGATCTGTTCGGCGACCAGGAACAGGTTCTGCGCATCGTCGTCGACCCCATGAAACTGGCGCGCTACGGTCTCAGCATCGATGACGTCGCCAGGGTGCTGCGTTCGACCCGTCTCGACGTGCCCGCCGGCAGTTTCAAATCCGACGACCAGATGCTGCTGGTGCGCGCCGACGCCTCGGTGTGGGAGCCGGCCAAGGTCGAGGACCTGGAATTGCGCAAGGACGTGCGCCTGGGCGAGGTCGGACAGGCCTTCTACGGCCCGGCCGAGGCCGAAAGCTATTCGGTTCTCAATGGATCCAAGGTGGTCGGCCTGGGCATCGTGCGCCGCGCGCAATCCAACACCATCGCCATTTCGGACGCCGTCAACAAAAGCATCGAGCGCCTGAACAAGCGCCTGAAGGACGTGCGCCTGGTGAAGATTTCCGACGATGCGCGCTTCATCCGGTCATCCGTGCGCGAGGTCATCAACAGCCTGCTGATCGCCGTCACCGTGGTCATCGCGGTGATCTTCATGTTCATGGGCGGCCTGCGCCCGACGTTGATCCCCACGGTCGCTATTCCCGTCGCCATCATGGGCACGGTGGGGGCGATCTATCTGATGGGGTTTTCCGTCAACATCCTGACCCTGCTGGCCATGGTCCTGGCCACGGGCATGATCGTCGACGACGCCATCGTGGTTCTGGAAAACATCCAGCGCCATCGCGTGCTCGGGATGAAGCCCTACGCCGCCGCCGTCAACGGCACCCGCCAGGTGTTCTTCGCCGTTCTGGCGACCACGGCGACCCTGATTTCCGTGTTCCTGCCCATCGCCTTCCTGCCGTCGACGGCGGGCAAGCTGTTCACGGAATTCGGCTTCACGCTGGCCGTGGCCGTCGCCATCTCGTCCTTCGTGGCGCTGTCTCTGGTGCCCATGCTGGCGTCGCGCCTGCCCGACAGGGGCGACGCCGGGCCGACCAAACCGCCGGCCATCCTGGTCGCCGCCGGCCAGCGCATCAACACAGCCTATGCCAGGATGCTGGAATTCACCCTCAACGCCCGCCTCTTGATCCTGGGCGGCACGGCCATGCTCGCGGCGACGGCGCTGCTGGTCTATCCAACGATCAAGACCGAATTGCTGCCGCGCGAGGACCGTGGCGCCATCATCATCATGATGCAGGGGCCGGACGGCGTCGGGCTCGACTACATGGACCGCCAGTCGGTCCAGGCCGAGGCCCTGCTGCGGCCATTGGTCGAAAACGGCGAGGCGGAAAACGTGTTCGCCATCGTCGGGCGTTGGGATCTCAACCGCGTCTACCTGATCGCCCCCCTGGTGCCCTGGGACCAGCGCAAGCGCACGCAGCAGGAAATCGCCAAGTCCCTGAACAAGGGCCTGAAGGCGATCCCGGGTGCGACCGCGCGCGTCCGCACGCCCAACAGCCTGAACCTGCGGCGCGCCGGCGGCAGCATCGAATTCACCCTGACCGGGTCGAACTACAAGGACATCGCCGCCGCCGCCTTCGACTTCCTGGGCGCCATGCGCGAACGCATGCCCAGGCTGGAGGAACCGGAGGTCGAATTTCAGCAGACCCAGCCGCAGTTGTCGGTCAAGGTCGACCGGCGGCGGGCGGAGGACCTGGGGGTTAAGGTCGAGGGCATCGTCGATACCCTCCGTGCCATGGTCGCCGGGTTCGAGGTCGCGGAACTGAACGTCAACGACCGGTCGATCCCGGTGATGCTGGAATCGGCGGCCGGCGCCATCAACGATCCGACCGATCTGTTCAACCTGTTCGTGCCGACGGGCGACGGGCGCCTGGTGCCACTGTCGGCCTTCGTCACCCTGGAAGAGGTCGGCACGGCGGCCGAACTCGACCGATCCGGCCAGAAGCGCGCGGTCGAGGTCGAGGCGGTGCTTCCCGCCGACATGTCGCTGCAGGAAGCCATCGACGGCATCCAGGCCATCGCCGATGACATCCTGCCGCCCGGCATCGGGCTGCGCTTCATCAACGAAGCCGCAACCCTGCAGGACACCACCAACGAGGTCGCCCTGACCTTTGCCTTCGCCGTGCTGATCGTGCTGCTGGTCCTGGCGGCTCAGTTCGAAAGCGTGGTCAGCGCCCTGGTCATCGTGCTGACCGTGCCCTTCGGACTGGCGGCCGCGGTGTTCGCGCTTAAACTCTCCGGCGGCACCATCAACATCTACAGCCAGATCGGCCTGGTCATGCTGGTCGGACTGATGGCCAAGAACGGCATCCTGGTCGTCGAATTCGCCGACCAGTTGCGCGACCGCGGCCTGTCCGTGGCCGAGGCCATCCGCCAGGCGGCGATTATCCGCCTGCGCCCGGTGATGATGACCATGCTGTCCACGGTGCTGGGCGCCCTGCCGCTGATCCTGGCGACCGGTGCCGGATCGGAAGCACGGGTCGCCATCGGCTGGGTCGTGTTCGGCGGGCTCGGCATCGCCACCGTGTTCACCCTGGTCCTGATCCCGGTGATCTATTCCCTGCTGGCGCCGCTGTCCTCCAACCGGGCCCATGCGGGCGTGCGGCTCGACCGCGAACTACGCGAAGCCGAGCATGTGGATACGACCGAAGCGCCCCAAGCCGATTTCGAATCCAAGCCTCAGGCAGCGGAATAGGAATTATTGGGAATTAATAATGGAAGATTTTCCATTTCTTGTTCCCTAACAGAACAGGTGTGTTTCCCCCTACCCCCTTGCCAATCAATGACGAAGGCCGCAGATTCGCGGGAACGAACCGTTGAGGAGACGACCATGCCCCAAACCACCGCCAACGCCCGGCCGCAGTCAGGCCGCGCGGTCGTGGCCCCGATCACCTTCATGACCCACGCGCAGGCCGACAAACCGCGGGTCTTCATGTCCGCCGACCATGCCCAGCCCAACGAGCGCCTGGGCAACTTCACGGCAACGGCGGTGGAAATGCGCGACGCCCGCACACTTTCGCCGGTGGCCAGCCTTGACGTCCAAGGCTTCGAGCTGGCGACCATGCCCACCGTCATGGCCGATTTCTACGACGACACCCGCATCGAAGCCGTCTATTATCCGGAAATCACCGCCTTCCTGAAGCGCGTGACCGGCGCGTCGGACGTCCATATTTTCGACCACACGGTGCGGGTGCAGGACGACGGCAAACGCGCCGCCACCGCCAAGCGCCTGCCGGTGCTGATCGCTCATAACGACTACACGGAAACATCGGGGCCCAAGCGGGTGCGCGACGTGATGGACGCCGCCGCCGCCGACCGCTACCTG
>TARA_R110000772_G_scaffold4410_1_pt1 | contig 21814 bp, 33 predicted proteins | sample TARA_R110000772 | Tara Oceans TARA_R110000772 (sample SAMEA4397948) | marine metagenome | biome: Polar Biome; feature: [SRF] surface water layer (ENVO:00010504); material: water (ENVO:00002006), including particulate matter (ENVO:01000060) such as... | depth 5 m | reverse complement strand
GCGCCACTTGACGAAACCAACCAAACTAAATAGGTCATATGAAGGATATAAGCCATTTGGTGGAAGAAATAATTCCAAAGGAATTATGGAAACTCAAAGTGACATATGTCGTTCTGACTAAAAAGGGACCAATAGTGATCTCTTCTGGCTTTGAATTTGATCAAGCGTCAGTGGGAATTGCTAGACTACTTATAAGTAAAACTGAGTTGGGTATTTTATCCACATTAACTCATGATTGGTTATATAGGAATAAGGGTGGTATCGGCGACCTAGTATTTACTAGGAAGGAAGCTGACCACATTTTTCTGGAACATATGAGAGTCTTAGGGATATCCAGATGGAAGAGATTAACTGCTTATCATGTAATAAGAGCAGTTTCTTGGATGTTTTGGGGTTGATAACAAATTTAAAGTATATTACGCTATAGATTCTCACGATAATTTGAATTCAATACTTGACATTGCTTCAATGTATTGTAAAATGTGAAGTGCTTTGTGCAAATTGTCACTTTAAACACCACTTTAACGAAAAGCAAGTGTAACTCAATTGGTAGAGTCTTTGATTTCCAATCAAAAGGTTGAGGGTTCGAGTCCCTTCGCTTGCTCCATTTAATGTTCCCATCGTCTACGGTAGGTTAGGATATGATCTTTTCACGGTCAGGAACTGAGTTCGACCCTCAGTGGGAATGCTTTACAAATAAATTTTTATGAAATCCAAATACGGACCTAGAAATACAAACTGCCCAATTATATATCCAGAGGATATTAAAGTTGGAGGGTTTACTTTTTCTAGGGAATTGATTGAAGACTTACGAGAATTAAACGGAATAGACATTCCAGATGAATTATTCGATTATATGGATTTCTCAAACAGAAAAACGTCCAGAGAAAAAATAAATGATTATATTTATGAACGTGATTAAAAATTAAAAGGAAGTATGATCCGAAAGATTCTGGTTACGGATGCTGTCTTGAAAACAGTTGGTTATTGATAAAATGCGTGTGTGTTCGACTCCCACCTGTGCTACCAATAGAAACTTGATAAAAACAGTTGACCAATACTAAAACTTGTTGTAAGGTTACAACAGATGAGCGACAAACAATCCCGCAAAGTCAGAAAAATAATTGTTGACGATGTTGAATATATTTGGAGAGCGCATGGCGCAGATTACGAAACTGGTGAACAGTGGGTGTCAATTTGGAAAAACAAGAAAACAATATTTTACGGTAAACTACATGACAAGAAGTCAGTAAAACCAAAAGAAATTGAAGCAAAAATTAGAGAACTTTAAAATTTAAGGGGTATTAGTATAATGGCTATTACATTAGATTGTCTATCTAAATATCAGGGTTCTATTACTTCTAAGAACTACCATATACATCGTATTATAATACGCGTAAGACCAAAATCGTAGGTGGTTAGACTCAGGGCATCGACTGAGCGATGTAACCAATTTTATAAAACATACTATATATTGTTCTCCAGTTTCAACTGGCGTCAATCCTCATAATACTAGTTATTTGGGTAGTGCGTGTTGCAACCATTTCAAAAAATAGTTTGACACCTCATAAAACGTATAGTATCATAATATATGAAGATTAAATACAATGCTTCAACCCCAAAAGGACGAAGAGCTTGGTTAGCGTGGCTTAGAAATTCTCCACTAGGTAAGAAAGACCGAAGTGTTGTGGATTTTATTGCCGGATTTAACGCTGGAAAGGCCAGCAAACATGAAAAATAATTTATAAAGCACCCTGCCGCCTTAACTCGGCCACGAACCGAGTCTATAAACTATGAGGGCGGATGGGCGTAAGGTTCGAATCCTTGTTGTGCTAACAATATTATGAAAACAGTATGTAACAGCACAAAATTCTATGAACATTTAAATGTTTGTCCTCAATATGAATCAATGTAAAAAGATAAAAAATAGTTGCTTTATAAATTTTATATAGTATGGTTACCAACAATATGATTAAACTCTTAAAAATACTTCCAGTATTCCTCTTAGGAGTATCTTGCACAACAATCCCAATCGTGTCTAATAAGACATCAAAGATTGTTGTTGATATTTCAGAGCAAAAACTCAAAGTAATTTGCACGAAGACTGGATATAAAAAATTTGAAACGAAGGTGGAGACTAGTAGAGTGGGCGTGGGTACGGTCTTAAAATCTAAGCGAACCCCAACTGGAAACTATACAGTAACTAAAGAACCTAAACATAGATTTGGTCCGACGCTTCGATTGTCGGGATATCAGGGTAACACCCGAGGGATTCTACTACATAGAGATTTTGTGTCTGGTAACGGAACTTCAGGATGTATTTGTCCAGTGACCTCTAAATATATGAACACAGTGTTCCGTATGGTGGACAATGGAACACCAATTTCAATTAAGATGTAATAAAAAACGCGGTAGGGAAGGAACGGTTTCCTTGAGGGTCTCAAGCCTTTTTATGTGAGTTCAACTCTAGTAGCCACAACCATTAACAGTATGAAAGAGTAAAAGTTTTATGGGCAATAACACTATACCTAGTGTTAATAGGTGGCATTACCCTTCTAATTAACCATAATCCATTTATAGGGATTCCAGTCTTTGTATTAATAATGTCTGGGTTTATGACTTGGTATTGAAAATATACATAATATGAAAAATAATACTCGAATCGCCCCAAGTCCCACTGGTGATATGCATCTGGGAACTGCCCGAACTGCTTATTTTAACTATCTAGCCGCCAGATCATCTGGTGGAGAGTTCACCCTCAGAATTGACGATACTGATGCTTCTCGAAATAAACAAGAGCATGTTGATGTTATCTTAGAAACCATGGAGTGGCTGGGATTGGATTACGACAGACTTGTATATCAATCGGAGAGTAATTTGTATAATATATATGCTGATCAGCTTGTCAAAGATGGTATGGCAGAGGTTCTAGAAAATGGTGCCATTGCCCTGACCCCCGATTCTGACAGATTCATCCCATCAACTTGGAATGATACTATCGCTGGTGATATCACCGTTTCGGATAAGGAGAAGTCTATAATCAGTAGATCTATTTTAATTAAAGGGGATGGAACCCCAGCTTATAATTTCGCAACGGCAGCAGACGACCTTGGGATGGTTACGAATCGTGTTATTCGTGGGCATGATCATATTAATAATACTGCAAAGCAGTTGACGTTTATGAACGCAATGATTGCTTCTTATATCCTAGCGGGTATTCCTGATTATGAAGCATTTTCAGAAATCCCAACATATACACACGTTGGGTTGATTCATGTCAATAAGAAGAAATTATCTAAACGTGATGGAGCCGCCTCCATGTTGAAATACAGAGCAGATGGTTATAGTCCTGATGCGATACTCAATTTCATGTTGAGGTTGGGTTGGTCGGAAACTAGCGGCAATACCATCAAGAAAATTACTAAGGATATGGCAATCGATATTTTCCTAAATGAAGGAAAAATGAGAAACCAAAGTTCCAATATGGACCTTGCGTTGCTTGATTCCATGCAGAGGAAATATAAAAAATCATGAAAGAGTTTTTAGTAAACAAACACTAATGAGACCACTGCAACGCTGATACATTACAGTTCGGTTACTACTCCACACAGGAGAGAGACAGTAGCGGGGAGTCTCTTCACATGTATGGAGTTTGGTTATAGATTTTGTGGGGTCACTGGCACCCACCCACAGATGATAAATGGAATGAAGTGGCTTAAAAATATCACGAAGATTTAAGTTGACAGCGCGGATTACTGAAGTATTGTGAGATATGAAATTAATCACAACCTGTCTGGTCTTTCTCGCCCTTTGTTCGTGTGACCCAATTACGACTGAGCCTGACGTATCACCGTCCTCAACCTTTACGGTTTATGATATCGAAACTAGGGAGAAAGTAGCCATCGTTGCCGCTACTCATTTAAGGGTTTTGTCCCATAATAGGGCTTATTTTTACATGAATGGTAATTTGGTGGAACAATTTACAAACGTGATAGTCATCACGGAATAATGGCGTATCAGGTGTAATGGTTTGCGCATCTATTTGGTATAGAAAAGGATGGAGTTCGATTATCTGTTACGCCTCTAATTTATAAAGCACCCTGCCATCACCATCAAACTTCTAATTTGATCCATAACTAGGTGAGCGGACGGCGTAAGGTTCGAATCCTTCAGGGTGTACGTTTTTTTAAAATAATGAATGAAATAACACTACAAGCAACTTGGGTAGATACCCCAAACGTAAATGGGGTAACTTACCCCAGATCCGTTATGGAGGAAGCTATTGCCGTATATAATAACACTATACAAGAACGGAAAGCATTAGGAGAATATAATCCTGAAAGCGCCCACGATGTTGATTTAATGTCAGCAAGTCATATAGTTGAAGAGGTATTTATTGATGGGGATCGAGTAATGGCTAAGGCGTTCATTCTAGATACTCCTAGAGGTAGAGCAGTTAAAGAACGCCCAAAAGACTTATTGACTATGGGGTTACGGGGAACGGGCATCACCACTGATGGTGTGTGTTCCGATTTATTGATAATTTCCATTGACCTAATTGATATTAACGATACCGACCATGACAATCGACGTAACACAAACGATTAAATTATCATACGAAGATGCTAACCGCATCGCCATAGCCCACTTACAATCTATTCTGGATTCCTCCATTATGAGTAAGTGTGGGTTTATGGATAATTATAGAATTTCTAAAGAGTTTGATGTTTATAAAATCTCTATATATCCTCCTACGGGAGAAGAGATGGTTACGACCTTTGAAGACCCCTTATCAGGGAGCGACCGCGATATTTATAAAACAATTAAATCCCTAGAAACCAATGAACCACGATAAACCAATGGAAGCAGATGAAAATGGAGTTCCTACCGTATTTTTCTATGGAATTGCTATTATTTTAGATAAACTTCGCGTAAAAGTTACGCAAATAGAAAAACAACCAACTTGATGTATGCGAAAGCACATACCCCGAAAATGAGGACAATTAGAGGAACTTGTATTTGTAGTGTGCCATGTTATATTGATGGTCTCTCCTTTATTAAGGATGAATTATATTGGTATTATATGTATATGTCCACGTTTTACGTTGAACACGTTGATCCAGTGGCGTTCGACTCAGATGAATTTGAAGAACATTTCATTATTTTGGAAGAAGATTGATTTTCTTCTTGACCATCTACCTAGTATAGTATATAGTTAAATCATGGAGGTTTGGGAACCAGTAAAATAAATATAAATGTGGGAGAAGTCAAATCGTTAGGCAGAAGTGTTGCATACTGTGATTAGCTTCCGTAACATTATTATAATTGAATGATGCCCTACCTACTAGTAAGTAGGGGTATATGAACGATAAATATTGGGGGTTCCTCCAAACAAACGGTAAGATCACAGTAAACAGATATTTCGGTGATGAGACAGAGTATAAGTTAAAAACTAGACTGGATAAAACGGTCGTTAAAATCGTGGAGCCGTTTTCGTCACCATCCAGACGCGAAGCACAAGACTTCGCAGAAAGTCGCCTTGCAGCGTATAGACAAATTTCAAAGAAATAATGTAGAGTTGGTGTAGCGGACAACACAGGCAGAACCCCCACAAATCTGAACCTATTTATTACAGCAACCCAATCGCATGATATATTAAATCCCATACGGAGGTTAGAATCCTTCATGTGCGTCCAATAATAACTCTTGACATGTGAATAATTTCGTCTAAAATAGAGATATCATGATGGATAGTTTAAATAGAACACCTAGCGAAATAGCAATATCGGTGGCGCAATCTATCTGCGTGTGTGATGCAGATTTACCAACTCTTTCGTGTGGGGATTGCCTAGAGTATAAAAAACTTGACAAGGTGTATAAGTGCCTGTATTGTGATATATGGTATTGTTTAACTTGTGCTGAAAGGCACTTTGGAAAAACCAAAGAGGAGTGGATAGTTGATAAAAGACTAGAAAACCACTTGGAAGATTAATGGCTAGGTGGTTCATAGGTAGAACGCTATCTTCATAAGATAGTAGTCGTTAGTTATATTCTAACCATAGATATTATGACATTAGATAAAATTAATATAGAAGAATATTCAGAAGAAACTAAAAATATTGCTAGACAATTAAACACTCCAACTTCGGGGGATGAATCGCGGGAGAGTATAGCAATCGCCATTAAGGACAATTCGGTCATGATTGGTTTATGTAGCCATGATGATGGTTTTCTATGTGAACATAGATTAAAATGGATATTAGATAAATTTGAGAAAGCATACACACCATCCACTGCCCGAGAAGATAAAATTAAAGAAGATTTTGAAGGAGAGTTTTAAAAGTAAATATGATATTGCGTCTATTGTTTCGCACCATTTAAAATAATAAAAGCCCCTATACTTCAATTGGTTAGAAGACCCACCTCATAAGTGGAAAGTTACAGGTTCGAGTCCTGTTGGGGGTACCATTACTAAACACCATGTTAAAATATAATTCCAAATTATTGAAGGATTATGAACTTATTCATGTTGGGGTGTCTATGGGGCTAGACTCTGTAGTAATGTCTCATTTTCTGGCTAGAGGAATGAAGCAATTAATGTTAATTAATGTCAACCACAAGACCGAGCATGGAGAATCTTGTGTGGAACCCTTCAATAAATATTGTGAGTGGTTGAAGACCCAGAGACAGCAGCACAACAAACCACCAGAATTGTGGCATACGGTGTCCGGCGCGGCAGGAGATACCACAGGGTTTAATGAAGCCCAACTCAGGGATTATAGATATGGTGTATTTGATAATGGATTTAGAGACTCTCAGAATGAAGCGTTGATTATGTGCCATCATCTAGACGATGCGGTTGAATCATATCTGATGAACACTTTTACGGGTAAGGTAACTGGACGACATCCACTCCCAATATCAACCACTCGAACTAACTATAAAGTATTGAGACCGTTCATTCGCACTAAGAAGAAAAATATAATTAAGTATGCACAACATTATGACCTCATGAAGTGGGTAAAGGAAGATAAGTCAAATGAAGATTTGACAATCCGTAGAAACTGGATTAGACTTAAACTAAGACCAGAAATTGAGTCTGAGTATGGTTCCTTAAATAAAGTCGTTGCCAAAAAATACAACCAAACATATTAAATATGGCCAAAAATCAACCAGCAATAAAAAAGGAGGAGGCGTTTACGCTATCTACTTGCCCGTTTGCAGGTTGTAGGGGACCAGCAGAGTTATGTATTAATCCTTGGGGAAAATATGTAATATGTAAGGGTTGTGGCGCAAGTGGTCCTGAGTCACCAACGTCAGACCCTGATAAAATACCAATAAACGCATGGAACAACCGCTAGAATACTAAGTAATTTACATTCGAAGACTGGATACAGCACACCAACTAAAAATAATGAGGTGGATATCTTTCCCGAGTTAGTCAGACGAATTAAAACAATAGGGAAAGGTATTCCGCCACCAAAGCCATATTATTGTAACCCATAATATGGCACTATTTTTATAAATAGTGACATGAGTAAGTTTGATGATGCTGTAAATGAGAAACTATTAGAAGAAGGAATTTTAAACCGCGCAGGGGAAAAAATTAAAAATGTTGGGAGATCAATAAAACACCCATTTGCTAGAGCGTTCGGCAGCGGGGCAGATAATGCATCAGCAGCATTAACCACAAATGCAGGATATAAGAAACAGAGCATGTTACATTCCATTCTTAAAAACTCCGTTGCGGATTTAGTAAAATTGGGAGTGTTAGTTGGAGATGTTGAAGAAATCGTGGCATCCATGAGCGTACATTTAGACAATGATAAATTTTATAATTTCTCCGATAAGGATCAATCCCAACTAGCTAGGAATTTAAAAAATCTACCACAAAATTTAGCAAACTCAGAACCAACAGAACCCACCGAAGAAACATTTTCTTTAAAACAACCAGTTAAAGTAACTACAAGAAACAATAAAACATTTAACGGCACTGTTACAAACATTAACGATACGTCATCTGGTGTAAAATACACGGTTCGTGGTCCAAATGGGTCGGAGTTTGCATTCAGACCAGAACAATTAGAAGCATTATAATGTGAGGAAGAATATAACTATTGAAATAACAATTGACATACTCAGTAATTAGAGTAATGTATAAAACTATGACCTTCAATGAATTCAAAACAATGTTTCTCGATATGACAGCAGTTACTGTTCCCTACGGCTCAGAATACCTATATTATCAGGGATTTCTTAGAGCTATTATTGGCTTTGACTTAATTAAACAAGGAGAAAACTTCTACCATGTAGTGGGAGATCAGGAAGAGGGTAACACATTGTTTTGCTCTCACCTAGATACAGCAGGGAGTAAATCATCTCAAGCAGTTATTCACTCCCAACACAACTCTATTATTTCCACTAAGAATGACGTATTGTTGGGCGCGGATAATAAGGCAGGTGTTCTGGCTCTGATGTATATGATCTACAACAACGTTACTGGTACTTATTACTTTTTTGCTGGGGAGGAACGAGGTGGTATCGGTTCAGCCCAATTCTCAAATAAATATGATAGTTTAATTCAAAATTATGATAGGGCAATTGCTTTTGATAGACGCAGTAAGGGATCAATTATCACTCATCAGATGATGGGTCGTTGTTGCTCCACTCGGTTCGCTGAGTCTCTAGCGAAGCAATTCGGTAATGGGGGTGTGAAGATGTCGGACGATCCCACCGGCACGTTTACGGACACTGCAAACTTCACTAAACAAATCTCAGAATGTACCAACATTTCAATTGGTTTTGACGCGGAGCATACCCCAAACGAGCATATCAATATTGATTATGCATATGCTGTCGCTAGAGCAGCAACACAAGTCGATTGGGAAGGATTGCCAGCAGACCGCGACCCTACGTCATATTTAGATGATGATCTTGACCATTATTACTCTGACCCACCATATTTTTCGAGAAGTAGTGGGGCTTTTAGTAAGGATGGGACTGAATATTATCCCCCATCAAACAGCAATCACACAAAACCAATGAAAGTTCCACCCGCTCCTCCATTTGTGGTGGGGAAACGCGATCTAGACCTAAATAGTAATTTGTCCTCTGGTGATTTTTTGTCGAAGGAAGAGGCAATACAACTTCAAAACGAGGAAGACCAACGATTGGAAGAGGAAGAACTCAGAGAGTTTGATGAGTTGCTGAATCCATCAGGGGGAGAGTCGCCACCAAACATACTTTGAAATAAACTATGAAACATTTTTTATTAATTGCAATATTAGCTGGATTGGTAAGTTGTCAAACTACCACCTCTTCCACAGAATCATCTCAATTGGGGCCAGTTATCTCTGTAGAATCTTATAGATCATACCCCGCCCACATTGATAGTATTTATGATGGGGATACGGTTACTGCTACCATAGACTTAGGATTTGATTTAAACTACGTACAATCAATTCGACTGTTGGGTATAAATGCCCCAGAAGTTAGAGGAGTAGATAAAATTAATGGATTGGCTTCTAGGGATCACCTTAGATCAATACTCATGGGCAAAGATGTCACCATACTAGTTCCAAAAAAGGAAAGGGGTAAGTATGGTAGAATCTTGGGAGACATAATTCTCGATGGTAAAAATATTAACGATTCTATGGTTGAATCAGGATTCGCGGAAACTTATTGACATTACTAATTACGTGTAGTAAGATACTACTATGAATAAACGTTTACTATCTTTATTGATCCTACTTTCAGGAGGTATGTCATCATGCATCGTAACTGAAGATTATTATCCATCAACTCGATCCTATTCCCCCCAGTATACATCCCCCCAGTATACATATGGGCATAGGCCAAGCTGTGGTTATGGTGGTATTTATACTCCACCAAACTACCATCCATATGGCAGACGATGCCGACCATATTATTATTAATATTGATAAATAATCGAAAGGAGATGAGGCACATGTTGGTTAGGTGCGCGAGTTTGGAAACCCCGTGTTTAAGACCCATACGGTTCAATTCCTGTCGTCTCGGATAGTATAAATATTCTTATGAGTGATGAAAAATCAACCGATACAGAGCTATCTCTAGAAGAACGAGATGCCTATAGGAAAAAGCTATTCTCCGTTGTTAAACACGTTAATTATGTTAGGGAAAATGCAGAGCTTTTAGCAGAAAGAATTATTGAGACCGCCCAAACCCAAGAGGATTTAGATTTCTCTAGGCGATTAATTCAATCAAGTCGAGAGCATGATATTTCTAAATTTCAAGGTATTGAGTGGGAAGCATTACATAGGGGAGAAGATAAAGACTTTCTTAAAATAGCCATACATCAACATCAACAAACTAACGCTCACCACCCTGAGTATTGGGGCGGAATCACCCAAATGAACACTCTCCAATTAGCGGAGATGGTGTGTGATTTAAAAGCGCGATCAACGGAGATGGGAACTGATTTGAGAACCTATATTAAGGAAAGACATTCTATTAGATTTGGATACACTGTGCGAAGTGCAGTTTATAAAAAAATTAAAAAATATGTAGATTTATTGTTAGATGACACGTTTACCAATATAAAATAATAAAATAATAAAATGATTAATATTACTGAAGCACGGGCCATGATGCCCACTAAAAGAATGTCTACAATTCTAGATGAGATTGAATCATTAATTGTTGAAGCGGCAAACAATGATAAACAGATCGTGGAAATTCCTGAAGGGTTCTTTGGGAGAGGGCAAGAGCATGAGATTGTGTATAATGCCAAATTTAACCCACTATTTGACACTGTTAAAAAGGGAGTGGAATCTCAGGGATTCAAATTAGGCAGAAAAGAACTTAAATTTTTCATCTCTTGGGCTGACCAATAATATAATGATTTCACAAATAACACCAGAACAGGCAAGATAACTTGCTAATTACTATAACGATAAAAAGGAAATAGGAGTAGTCGATTCTCCAAGGTTTATAGGAAACCACATAACAATCGGCAATACAAAAGGATTAAATTAAAAATTATGGCTAGTAAAAACTACAGACCTAAACAGGCAGTCGTGACCAAAAATACACCAAGTATATTTGGCTCTCACGCTGCAATGATTAACACAAAGGCAATGGCTAAAGTTGAAGAACTTGGGCTACCTACAACCCGCGAAGTTACCATTGGTAATACGACCACCACTAAGGAGTTTGTTATCCTCACAGATGACTACGGCGACTATGTGACGGACAAAGACCGTTTGGATACTAAGAGTGCCGATCCAAATAGATACGACCTGTTCCAAATTAATAGCGGAACTACCTCCATCTCAGCATCAAATTTCGAGAAACGACAGTCACTGGTAACGGCTATCATTGGTCTCCCCGAAACAGAAACCCAAGATTAAGTCTTGACATATTGACATTATTGAAGTATAGTAAATCTTATGAATAAACTACTCGTAGTAATTACTGGTCTTGCTCTATTCACCCTATGCGGTGTATGTGACGCAGGAGAATCAAAAGCAGTGAACTCATCGCAAGCACTGGGAAATGTGCTACTAGATGGTAAACCTGAAGTCCAATTTGACAAGCTTGTGTTTAGCGTTAAACCACAATACATGCTCTCCAATTCCGCCCATGATGGTACATATGGTGCAGAAGTCAGTTTGGGATATTATTTCTCAAAGTATTGTGGCGCTCAATTGAGTTTGGGTTATATTGACACTGATTCTGTTATTCAGAATTATTCAGTCGATATTATCGCCAAATACCCATACGAGAACTTTTTCCTGAACGGCAACGATGTTGTTAAATTCGAGCCATATGCTCTACTTGGACAGGGGCTACACGATAACTTAGTTAATGGTTGGCTCACTCGGCTAGGGCTTGGTGTCAATCTAGAAGTAATCCCCCTTAACGGTACTGTATTATTTGTCGAGGGTATTTATAACCTCGTAGCGAATGACGTTGTTGACTATACGACAGTTGGTGTCGGAGTTCGAATCTCTTTTTAAGTTTGTGTTTTCATTCAAACTAAAAGTGGCTTTTGGGGGATTTTGGCCATTATAGTATATATTAGTCGATTCTATTATATAAATAAAACCCCCTTTATGTTCCATTCGTCTAACGGTAAGGATATCTGATTCTCGATCAGAAGATAGACAGTTCAATTCTGCTATGGAACCCCATAATATGAAGTTACTATTTAAACCCACTGATGATCTACTCCTTCGCTTAGGTATTTTTAAGCTTGAGCAAGAAGAAAAGTATGAAGCAGGTAAACAAAAGTTTTACAAAGGCTTCTACGGATCAAACGGAGACAAATTAAGCGTTGGGTGGTTGAAGCCTAAAATTAATTTACCAGAGCCATCTAAAATAAAAGCAACAGAAATTAATAAGCTTATTGGTGGTAATGAAGATATCTTACGTGCATGGTTTAAATATCAAACCGAATTTCTACCCAAGGTGGTAGACACTATTAAATATTTAGACAATATTATTCCCATAGTGGATGTTTCTATTGGGTTGGGGTCAGCCCTAATCTTAACTAGTGAAGATGCAAATATCTTTTCAACCTTATTAAGTAGGGAGTTGATTCCTCCCGTAAAATAATATTGAATTGCATCCTCCTCAGAAGTAAATAATATTAATGTATAAAGAATTAACTGATCTAACCCTTCCCACCGTTGGAGATTATGCCGCAGTATTAGTAAAATCGGATACATGCCCAGACTGTGAATATGCTGAGCGGTTTTTCCCAGCTAATAATGATGAGGTTGAACTATACGTGGTTGACTTTGACATAGAAGAAGAATTATGTGATTCTTGGGAAGTGTATAGCGTTCCATGTGTTATTTTTCTAAATAAAGGTAATAAACAAGGGGCGATGTGGGGACTACAAGAACCTACAACCAATAAAGGATTTATAGAAGCTCATCTAAAACGAGCCAAAAAATAATATGACAGAGATAGACATTAAAAACTTCGATAGAGTGTTGAAACTACCCAAAGTAGTAGTTAAAGTTGGTGCGTCGTGGTGTGGACCATGTAGAATGATTGCTCCAGTCGTAGATGAGGTAGCGGAAAAGATACCAGAAGTTCCATTCTATAGCGTAGACGTTGAGAAGTTTCCACCAATCTCCAAAGAATTTAATATTGCAGGAGTTCCCCTAATTTTATTCTTGGAGGAAGGAAAAGAAATCCATAGAATTACAGGTATGGCTACCATCGCATCAATTGAACACGCTACTACCGTATTGAGGGATAAATAATAATATTAATAAGTTTCCATTGACATCCACACTAAATTGTGTTATCTTAACTATTATGAAAAACTACCCACCCCTTATAATTATGATTGCTCTCGTAGCAGCAATATCAACTGGTTGCACTAGCGTGTCATCCGACAGACTAACTGCGTTTGGCACAGATGCGGAAAAACTATCATATTCTGCTGATCGAAACGCAGGTACGGTGGAATTCGGCGTTGTTGGTTTGGACAATAGTAAATCCTTTGGAGAAGGTGCAAGTGTTGCAAAATTTGGTATTGGGGCGATTGCGACGGTTAAAGTAGTTGGTTCAGTGGTTGGTGGTTTAGTAGATAAAGCGGCAATCACGGCGGGTACCGATCAAGCTGGTATTGCAGCGGGAGCAGCAACAGAGCAAGCGACTATTTCAGCGGCAACAGAGCAAGCGAGGCTTGATACATTAATAGTTGAGTAATTTCCAAATAAAATACTAAATAATATCATGATTAGAGCAGAAATTACAAACAATGGCGTGATTACCCTAGCTATTTATGGCGAAGATGTGGAAAAGATCAAAACACTACCAAGCACACTTAGTTTATCAAATTCCGGCGTATCCAAGAACTTTAAAACGGGCCGTCAGTGCCAGATTATTAGACTGGATGAAGTTGAGGACATGTCCACTAAAGCAGATGGTCTTAACAAAAAACTAGCAACAGAGAAAAGAGCCACCATAAAGGCCAAGTCTGATTACAGTAAGGCTTCAAATGAAATTAAAGCGTTGGAAAAGAAAATTAAAGCGTTGGAAAAGAAATTAGATACCGCATTTGATGCTGGATTCGAAGAGGATTAATAATATTTTACATTAACGTATCTTAAATTACATTAATAAATCCCAAGTGCCTTTATGGTGCTTGGGATTTATTGTTATAGGTAATTACCGTATGTGCCGGAGTTGTCCGTATTGTCAAGGTCTTCTTTAGCACCATCATCTGCTGATGGTCCATACGTCTTTTCCTTGGACTTCTCTTGGGTTCCGCCTTCCATGATTCCTACAAACGCAGAATCGGTTATTTGCTCGCTATCCTCTTCTGGGGCGTTATCCTCATACGAGAAGTCGAATCGTTTAGCTTCAATGAACCAAACGTGGTGACCCGCAAAGATGTCTATTGCTTCCACGCTGTCTCTTTTATTAGTTATCTGGTATACCTTGGCATCTTGGTCTTCGGGGCGATCACACGCCTCGTCAGGGATTTGTATAAGGTCTCCTCGATTGGGTACAAGAGAATCCCCAAACACTTCTGCAAATGTAGGAATTGGAATGTAGAATTGAATATCAACGTCAGTAATAATACCAAATTGCGATAGAATAGTATTCTGGTTTTCTACATTAACTAACGCTCTAACTGATTTAGGGTCTTTGAATTTAGACGTGGTGTGTTCTCCATATAGAGCATCGTGTTTTTCTAAATCATATCCGTTCCTAAAGTATAGAACGTCTAGTCCATATTGCCTAGATAAATCCACCCAATATTCTTGTATGCGGTCTTTGTCAGCATTGTTATTACATCCGTAATATGACTGTCCATCCGCGTTTCCCCCAGCAGTAGGATTATCAGGTTTGAAGTTCTGTTCAAAATCTGGTGTAGTTGGGTTAAACGGCATATTATTACTTATCTGTACACAAAAAAAGGGGAAGCATTTCTGCTCCCCCTTTTTTAAATTACATCAAGCGTATTTCGGATTAACGGATGATCTCACCATCAATATTAAGGCCCACAATAGAAGCCTTTGCTAGTTTCTTATGTGTTCCAGCGTTTCTGTCGTTCACGGTAACGTAGTTGCTCGTCTCCGAAACCAACTGTGCGTTGATCTTTGATCCGTCTCTTTTTTCGATTCCGAAAAATCTACCTGCTGTGTTGTTCATTTTGCTTAGTTTAGTCTTTGTCATGTGTTTTAATATACCACATATTTGATGATGTGCAAGTTTTAATGTGGTCTATTTTTAAAACCCCTCAATTTAATTACTGGGTTACTATCTTAAGGTGATTCGTATTTAGCTTTAAATTTCTTACCTTGATCCGTAAGATCAACATATTCTATCTTCTTATCGGGCCACTCCTTCTTCAATGCGTTAATCATTTGAGAGTTTACGTTTTGTCTTCTGGCATTGGATCGGACAGTCATAAAATCAACATATATGGTATCTAAGTCGTCGCCCCCTAGATGGCCTTGAATAGTTCCTAATACTCTCTTATCTGTTGATTTCATTCGCCAAAGTGCAACAAATGGGGATGTAGTTAAATTGGCAACATGGATATATGGTGGAGTGATATCTCCAGCCTTCATCTCATTTGCAGATTCAGCAGAATCTAAAAAATACACTAAGAACTTATTTGGCGGCATTAGAGGGTGTCGTTCAATATAATAAACTATAATATTTTCCTCTACTTGGTCTTCGCCAAAGTCCTTAATGTCCTTACCCTCCGATGTTTTATATTTTGATCCTTGTAATTCGAAATCAGGCATCTCATGAATCAGTTTAGCTAGTTTTTTAAACTTCATAATATTATTTATCGAAAGAGAGAGAATCGTGCATTCCACCACCATCCTTAATTTTATAGAAATTATCAGTGATTCGGTCAGGTTGCTTCATATTCCCCATTTCGAACTTTTTGTTGAAATCCCACCATACCACGTTGCCGTCTGGTGATACTGATAGATACATGACTAGGCCAGTATCAAACGCTAGTTCAAAATCGGTGGAATGCTCTTCGTAGTCATGGGGAGTGATCTCCTCAACCTTAAATCCAGCATCTTTAGCAAACTGAGCTATAGTTTTTGGAATAGAACGCACCCCCAAATCATCCTCGGCGTTCTCCGCAATCAATCGGGAAAGGGTTTTAAACTTCATATTACTATTTATAGAATAGTATAAGTACTTAAAATGAAATTCTCTAAATTATCTAAACTTATATTATCGGAATCCCCCGATGGAACTGAGGGAGAATTCCAACATGAGCCATTCGACGAGAATGCAGTAACATTCAGTATAATTGCTGATGGAATAATACACAATGACTATGCTATGAGCGGGATGTTTACTCATCATGAAATGGCCGAGTCTTTGCGGCAGTATGTGCGGGGGGAGTATGAGGAAAGTAAGTTTGATTACTTGGGTGAATTTCCCAGTAAAGAACAAATAACTGGTAGGGTTGGGACAGATATTGGTTATTTAGGCGCTAGGATGCTTATGGATGTGGCTGGAAGGCTTTGGATGCTAGGTGATGGTGAGGGGGTTATATCATTCTGGGTGAGGTCTAATGATATAAATAACAAACAGTGGGGGCTTATACGGGAATTGATGGAGATGTACGAGATAAACCCACAACAAACACATTACCAGTTTGTGGACATGCACAATGATGAGTATGTAGATCACGACTACGTATTTGGTGCTAGTGAGAAAGAGGAGAGAACATCTACAAAAAGCGATGAAGAGATAGCAAAACTAAAAGCAAAGGCACATGTAATTGGTGGTAAGTGGGCCGCTGCGATTCGTAAATTATAATAAGTAGTTAAGATGGAAAACTACACATATAATTTCGAAGTACGCAGAATGATCCTCCATTTCATGTCTGCTATTGATGGTGCAGTAGTAAAGCGTTATGATAAAGATCATAATGTTAAGGACACAATTGCTGTAAATTATCTATATGGGCCAAAAGAGAGAATTTTTAAAGACTTAATCGATAAAGCAGAACACGTAAAGCTTCCTGTGGTATCTGTGCTTATGAAAAGCATTGCCAGAGACCCACAAAGGGTTAAAGATAACATTGTAGGTAGGTATGAATCAATGTTAGAATATAATAGATCAACCACAAAACAAATTCCAGCGCCAGTGCCAGTTAACCTAACATTTGAAGTGTCCATGTTGTGTAAATATCAAATGGATATGGAGCAACTATTATCTAATTTTATACCATACTCAGACCCATATATTATAGTATCTTGGCAGGAACCATTCACTGGCCATGAAATTCGCTCCGAGGTGGAGTGGGATGGAACGATAAACACCGACTATCCAAAGGATTTAACCCCCAAAGACCCATACGCCCAATTACTAGCAACCACTTCCTTTACATTTAAAGGTTATATGTTTAAGGACGCTGCTAAGGATGTTGGTAAAATTTGCAGAATTGACTCAGATTACATATTAACTGATAGTTTTTATTGTGACTACGACACGTTGGTTGCTCATACATCCTCCACAGAGACAGAATCATTCAGCATATCAGGCGTTCCAGTTGTTGAGTGGGCGTCTCCAACTGTGTTAAAGACTGGTGCGACTATGGCGGCATGTTCAGGGGAAGGACTGGACTATGTTGAGGAGTATGACCCATTTGAGATAATTGGAAGAACGGAGAGTATTACAATTGAGGGTAGATTCCCAAATATTAATGATATTTTCCTATCTGCATCTGATCCTACGATGTTTGTCAATCAAACAGTATCATCATTTGATATTTTTGATGGCGATGAAAGGTATCCTAAGTTTGATGGTATTATAGTTGATAGCCATACCCAATTTGTAGACAATCCACACAAAATAACCTTTGATGTTCCTGTATTAAGTGATGGTGGTTACGTTGATGTCATCGTAGTTAATTCATGTGGTTACTCTAAATTGAGTGATGATAGACGATCTAACGAGTCCTGCTGCGAGAATCCATACAACCCGTCACATCTTAGATATGCTGCTTGGAACTCTCTACAAGACCCATTTGTTAATGGTATAGAGGTAGTTCAGACTAATTTAGATTGCGTATCAGGAGTAACTATGCTTGGAACTATGGACGGTAAAGTAATTAAAACCCTTGGGGACTTCTTTATGATTGAGCTTTAATAGTAAATATTAATATGCCGTTCGTCACCGACATCATAACATTTCCAGAATTTGACCTCACTGTTACACCTACTAGCGGGACCATAGTTGTTGGGTTAAATGTCAGTTCTACTAATGAGACTAGATTTCTTTTGGGTACCATCCCCCATTCTGTATTTAAAGATACTGGGGTATATTCTCACCCAGAGTTGGATTATATTACATTAACGTTATCTGGAAATAAGCCAGATTGGGATAGTGCTTACACCACTGTTATGCAGAATTCGGCAGTTTGGACACCTGATGGTAATATGGATTTCGCGTTAAGGGCATTGAGCGGAAATTGGCAGGAAACATTTTTAAAATTTTCGGCACTATCAGCACAATATGCTGAAGCCGACACTGTAGTTATGGCAAATAGCGCCGACTGGAGTGACCATAGAGACATAGAGATGCGTGGATTAACGGGATTTTGGGATGAGTGGACTGAAACTTATGTGGTTGTTGCAAACTCATCAGCGAATTGGAACAGTGCGTATACAAATATATTAGGAAATAGCGCGGATTGGACATCCACACATTCTACATTTGGTGGTGTTAGTGCTAGGTATGAAAACACATCAACCACTGTCGAGGCTAATTCGGCACAGTGGGCAGAGACTGCTGCAACTACCCCCGATATAGTGATGCGTAATCTATCCGCGAACTGGGAGGAAACTTATAATAATTTTTCGAATAGTTCGGCTACTTATAATGATACTGTGACTATTGTGGAATCTAATTCTGCTAATTGGGCTGATCATAGAGACTTAGAAGTAAGAGCATTAACAGGATTTTGGGACGAATGGACTGAAACCTATTCTGAAGTATCAGCATCAAGTGCCAACTGGAACGATTCGTATTCAAATTTAAATGGAAATAGTGGGGTATGGGATGATATAGCGTTGGTAGTTAACTCCAATAGCGCAGCATGGTTAGTTGATAATGACACTACTCAAGATGTTGCAGTTAGGCTCCTAACTTCTGGGTGGGAGGGGACACGATCTACTACACAAAACACTTCCGCTGATTGGAATGATAATTATACTACTGTTAATTCAAATTCAGCACAATGGGCTGTAGATACGGACACAATGTATGATGATACGCTTCTACGGGCCACATCCGCTGATTGGAATGATACGAGAACAACAGTTAATTTAAATAGTGCTTCTTGGGATACTCATACTGATGTTTCAGTTCTGTCTGTAGCATGGGAAGAGACATACACTAATTATAGTGCAAATAGTTCAACGTATTCAGATACTAGAACAACCGTTAATAGCAATTCCGCACAATGGGAGGTAGATACCGATACCATATATGATGATACCTCATTACAGGCTACAAGTGCTGAATGGGATTCTAATTATACCACTGTTAATTCTAACTCTGCCGCATGGGGGGATACCGCTACATCAGTTCCAGATAATGCCGTGCGAACTTTAACTGCTAACTGGGAGGATACTTATTTAAATGTAAATAGCAATTCCGCACAATGGGAGGTAGATACCGATACCATATATGATGATACCTCATTACAGGCTACAAGTGCTGAATGGAATAATAATGTAACAACAGTAGAAACCAACAGCGCAGATTGGGGAGACCATTTTGATGGAGCATATTTAACTACTATAGAATTAGCATCTGGGGGATTCTTAGAAACCGAATTAGCCGTGAATTCAAATTCAGCACAGTGGGCTGTAGATACAGATACAATTTACGATGATACGTTAATACAGGCAACTTCAGCATCGTGGGTAGACACTAGAACTACCGTAAACCTTAACAGCGCAGCATGGTTAGTGGATAACGATACCACTATAGATTTAGGAGTGAGGTCTATCAGTGGTGGGTGGGAGAATACTAAGAATATTGTCCAGAGCAATAGTGCGATGTGGCAACCTGACGGGACATTAGACTTGGGGGTTAGAGCCATTTCGTCTAATTGGGAGTCTACCTATCTTGGGGTTAATTCCAACAGCGCAAATTGGGGTAACCACACTAACATAGATTATTTAACATTAATAGAAACATCATCGGCTGGATTTGTCAGCACACAGAATACAGTAAATAGTAACTCCGCACAATGGGCTGTAGATACCGATACAATTTATAATGATACAGCATTAAATTCTGCAAGTGCTGGATGGAGCGATACTCAAACAACTGTTAATTTAAATAGTGCTTCATGGGATTCAACTTCTGATTTATGGAATTATCTTCCATTATCTGGTGGAACCGTTACTGGAGTTACTACTTTTGAAACTACTTTATCTGCAAATCAATTACATTTAGAAGTTTTACCTACCGCTCCTGCTTATAAGGAAGGATTGGTATGGTATGACAATAATAATTTTTCCTTAAATTATTACTCAGATATATCAAATGCTTATATTCCAGTTGGTTTGGAATTACTGTTGAGAGCCGTTAATAAATCAGGAGGGACTTTAAATAGAGGGGCTGTAGTTGCATTATCGGGGGTTCAAGGAAATAGACCGGCAGTTGATTTAATGTCTGACGTTGGCCATGAGTCCTCCCAAACTTTAGGTGTATTAACTAATAATATTTTAAATAATGGGGAGGGTTACGTTACCACTTTCGGAATTGTAGATTCATTAACTACTTTAGCTGGATTTAATAACGGTGATGAAGTTTGGGTATCATCAACTCCTGGTCAACTAACTAATATTAGACCAACTCCACCAGCACATGTTGTTAGAGTTGGATTTGTTATTTCAAATCACGCAGTGCAAGGAAAATTATTAGTAAATATAAGCGCATCACCTGAAATTAAGGATTTACACGATGTTGATGTTACATATCCACTTGATAATAATACAATATTAACTTGGAATCCAACAACTTCCACTTGGAATCCTGATGAAGCTTTTTATAATAATATTGCAACAACATCTGCCGAATGGGATGATACCAGAATAACCGTTAATAGTAATTCTGCACAATGGGCTGTAGATACAATTTATGATGATACAGCATTAAATGCCGCATCTGCTGGATGGAATGGGACCGAAACAACTGTTAATAGTAATTCTGCGTCTAATTGGTTAAACCCTACTGGTGCGGAAATTAAAGTATTGTATGAGGGTGAAGCAAACACCAATTCATATACAGATGTTGACCAAAATAAGGTTGGGTATATTTCAATTAGTCAAAACGTAGATTTAGATGCAATAGAAACTAGAGTAAATGATTTAGATTCTGCTGTAACTTTACAAGGAACTTGGGATGCATCTTCTGGTGCTTTCCCTAGTGGAACAACTTCTGGACATAGTTATATTGTTAATGTTGGAGGAACGGTGGATTCTGTGGTATTCAATGTTAATGATAGATTAATATCACTTGTAAACGGTGCTTCTACTACTATATACGCTGGTAATTGGTATAAAGCTGATTATACCGATGAAGTTCTAAGTGTTGCTGGTCAAACAGGAGTAGTTACTTTAGACTTTGATGATATATCCGAAACGGCATCTATAAAATATTTTACATTAACTTTACAAAATAATTTAAATTCTATTTATTCTGAATATAATACGGCTTCAGCTAACTATATGGAAGTGGACACTGTAGTATTTTCTAATTCTGCACAATGGGCTGTAGATACTGACACTATATATAATGACACAGCATT
>TARA_R110000772_G_scaffold9250_1_pt1 | contig 21846 bp, 18 predicted proteins | sample TARA_R110000772 | Tara Oceans TARA_R110000772 (sample SAMEA4397948) | marine metagenome | biome: Polar Biome; feature: [SRF] surface water layer (ENVO:00010504); material: water (ENVO:00002006), including particulate matter (ENVO:01000060) such as... | depth 5 m | reverse complement strand
GTTACCAAGCTGCAAAAACAACAACGACAGGTGCTTATAATGTTGCAGTCGGTTATCAAACTTTATACACTAATACTATAGGACAACAAAACGTAGCTTTAGGTTACCAAGCTTTATTCTCTAATACTACAGGAGAATTTAACGCTGCACTGGGTTATCAAACTTTATATTCTAACACTACAGGGAAACAAAACGTAGCCATAGGTTTTGAGTCTTTATATTCAAATACTAATGGACTTCAAAACGTATCAGTTGGTTTCAAAAATTTACGAGCAAACACAACAGGAAGTGAAAACGTTGCTGTTGGTTATGAAACTTTATTTTCTAACACAACAGGACATAGAAATGTCGCTGTTGGTAATCAGTCTTTATATTACAATATTTCAGGAGCATTTAATATTGCAATAGGTAAACAAGCTTTACGACAAAACAAAACTTCTAATAATATAGGTATTGGTTTTGAAGCTTTACAAGACAATACTACTGGACGATTTAACGTAGCTGTAGGAGATAGAGTACTAACTACTAATACTACGGGGCAATTTAATGTAGGTCTTGGTTATGAAACTTTACTTGCTAACACAACTGCAAACTATAATGTTGCCATAGGTTATCAAACTTTACTCTCAAACACTATAGGTGAAAGAAATGTTGCGATGGGTTTCGAAAGTTTAAGACAAAACACTACCGGGCAGAAAAACGTAGCAATGGGTAACCAAGCTTTAAGAACTAATACTACCGGGTTCGAAAACGTAGCAATAGGTAATGCTGCTATGTATACCAATACATCCGGGCAGAAAAACGTAGCAATAGGTACCAATGTATTAGTTAACAACACGATAGGGCAGAAAAACGTAGCAATAGGTAGTGGTGCTATGTTTACCAACACAACAGGTATTACAAATGTAGCAATAGGTAGTGATGCTCTGAACAAGAACACAATAGGTAGTAATAACGTAGCAATAGGTGCACAGGCTGTATACACAAACACTACTGGTGCAAGAAATGTTGGAATTGGTTTTGATGCTTTAAGATTAAATACTATTGGTCAGAAAAACATAGCAATGGGTAATAGTGCATTATATAGCAATACAACAGGAGTAGAAAACATTGCACTAGGTGATGCTGCTATGTATACTAATACTATCGGATTAAGAAATGTAGCGATTGGTACACAAGCTTTAGCAAGTAATACTACTGGAAGTTTCAACGTTGCATTAGGTTATGCCACTTTATACCTTAATACTACCGGTCAATTTAATGTTGCCATAGGTTATCAAACTTTAAAACAAAATACAATTGGGGCCTCAAATACTAGCGTAGGTAATGAAGCTTTAAGAAATAATACTACAGGGCAAAATAACGTTGCTATGGGTAGATCAGCCCTGGCTAACAATCTTACTGGTCAAACTAATGTTTCCATAGGTAAAGACTCTATGGCAAATAATACCGCAGGAAACGAAAATGTCGCCATTGGTACTGCAGTTTTATATAATAATACGACAGGGAGTAATAACGTAGCAATTGGAACTGGTACAATGCAAACTAACACAACAGGTGTAAAAAATGTTGCTGTAGGTAATAATTCTTTATTTCGTAATACAATAGGTCAACGTAATATAGCCATTGGAGAACTTGCTTTATATGAAAATACTACAGCTAGTTACAATATTGCTATAGGTATGTCTTCATTATACAAAAACACAACAGGTCAATTTAATATTGGTATTGGTTATCAAGCTTTAGAAGATAATACTATCGGTCAATTTAATGTTGGAATGGGTTACCAAGCTATGCTTCAAAACACAACTGGACAGGCTAATGTAGCTATTGGTAATACAGCTTTAAGACAAAACACTATTGGATATGAAAATGTTGCAGTTGGTGCATCAGCTTTAAGAAATAATACCACAGGATCAAACAATGTAGCTATAGGTACATCAACTTTATTTGATAATACAACAGGTATAAGAAATGTCGCCATAGGGACAAGTGCTTTGACAGATAACACAAGTGGAACTGAAAATGTCGGTATAGGTCATGAAGTTTTGTTTAAAAATACCTTTGGAGAAAAAAACGTTTCAACGGGTAATAAAAGTTTATATACGAACACTACAGGGTCAAAAAACGTAGCTTTAGGTTTTCAAGCTATGTATGCTAATACTGCAGGTAACGATAATATTGGTATAGGTAGTGAAGCTTTAACATCAAATACAACTGGTTTTAGTAATACTGCAGTAGGTAAAGAAGCATTAAAAAGTCTTGTAACAGGGAATTTTAATACTGCTGTAGGAACACAAGCATTAAAAAATATTGGCGCTGGTATTTCTTACGCAACAGCTATGGGATTTGCTGCTGCAGAAAATACTACGGCTAGCCACGTTACAGCGGTAGGTTATCATTCGTTAAAACAAAATTTATCGGGAGCTAACAACACAGCAGCTGGTGATTCTTCTTTAAAACGAAATACTACAGGAGGAGCTAACACCGCAATTGGAGCTTTTGCTTTAGAAGATAATACTACAGGAACAGATAATACTGCAGTAGGTCATCTCGCAGGAGGAGCTAATATTGTTGGAAGATTTAATACTTTTATAGGTAAAGCAGCAGGTTTAGTTAGCACTGATAGTAATAATACTTTTATAGGTGCGTATTGTGCATATGTTAACACAGGTAATCAAAACGTCGCTTTAGGGAAAGAAGCTTTTAGACTAAACACAGGTGGTTCTAATAATGTAATTCTTGGATTTGAAGCAATGAAAGATTCTACTTCAGGGGATAACTGTATTGTACTAGGTGCAAATGCAGAACCAACTACAACTACTACAAGTAATGAAGCTACAATAGGTGATGCTAATATCACTACTTTAAGAACAGCTGGAAATATTTTACCATTTGTTGATGACTCAAAAGATTTAGGATCAGCAAGTTTAAGATGGGCTAACGTGTACACAGGAGATATTCACCTGTCTAACAAAGGGAAAAAAACCGGAAACAAAGTTGATGGTACAACCGGAGACTGGACGATTCAAGAAGGTGACGATTCTCTTTTCATACTAAATAATAAAAATGGTAAAAAATATAGATTTAAATTAGAGGAAATGTAACATGGCCGTTAAAACAACACTATTAGAACCAGTAGCGGCTAATGGAACAGTAACACTAGGCGCTTCTGGCGACACTATTTCAATTCCTTCAGGTGTAACTCTTGCAAATTCTGGAACTGCTACAGGGTTTGGTGGTGGTGGAAAAGTTTTGCAAGTTGTAACAGATATGTATAATACTGAAACAGGCACAACATCTACAAGTTATGTAGCAGTTTCTGGTTTTGCAGCAACAATAACTCCATCATCAACATCTTCTAAAATTTTAGTTTTATGTAGTGCATCTAGTTATATTAATGCTGCCGATCATTATTTAGGAACTATTTATAGAGGTGCAACTGATTTAGGAACTTTTGGCAGAATATATTCAGCAGCTGGTGGTATAGGTGGTTTTATTAGTTTTAATTATTTAGATTCTCCATCAACTACATCAGCAACAACTTATACTTATTATCATAAAGTAGGTGCTGGTACTGGGTATGTTAGTGTTAATAATTATAAATCTAATCTGACTTTAATGGAGATAGCAGTATGATTATAGAAGCAATACTTAAAATAAATCCTAGTGCAAAAGTTTCTGTAAGTGGATCAGATATAAATACTTGTGAAATAGAATGGCATGATGGCACAACTCCAATATCAAAAGAAGATATTGAAGCTATGATACCAACTGTTGAAACTGAAATGGCAAACGCAATAGCTAAAAAAGCATCTGGCAAACAAAAATTACTAGACTTAGGATTATCCGAAGAAGAAGTTAAAGCACTAATAGGAGTTTAATAAATTATGGCCGTTAAAACAACATTATTAGAACCAGTAGCAGCTAATGGCACCGTAGTATTAGGCGCTTCTGGTGACACTATTTCAATTCCTTCAGGTGTAACTCTTGCAAATTCTGGAACTGCTACAGGGTTTGGTGGTGGTACTAACACTCCAGCTTTTAGTGCAAAACTAGGTTCAAACTTAACTATGAACTCTGCTTCTACTGTTTATGATGTTGTATTTAACACAGAACTTTTTGATGTTGGTAGTTGTTATAATGCTAGTAATGGTATTTTTACAGTGCCAAGTGGAGAAGGTGGTAAATATTTTTTTTCAACAAGTTGTATGTTTAGTGATTCTGGGGGAACTCTTTCTGATTTTCTTATTTATATGCACAGCACAATAGGAGGTTCAGCTAATCAAGATTTAGTTGCAAGAGCACAAAGCACGTCAGATGGAGCTCTTTTTACACAAAGAGAATTAGCATATACTACTGTTCTTACTTTATCTGCTGGAGATGCAATTAAAATTCAAGTTTATCAACAAACAAATAATAATGCCACAATACTTTTAAAAGGTGGTGGAAGAAATACAGTTTTTAGTGGATTTAAAATTATAGAATAACAACACAACAATGGAGATAATAACATGGCACAACTAAGTACAAAAATAGAATTATACGCAGCAGCAAATGGTGTTGCTAGTGTTGATTTTACAACTGATGTTATGTTGCAAGACGATAGTGATGGTAAAGGTGCGTATATCAAGGAATGGAATTTAGATATTGCTCAACCAACTGCTGATCAATTAGCATCATACGAAACAGCAGGTAATGCTGCTGAAACAAATGCTGGTATAAATGCGACTAGACAAAAACAGTATTTAGAATTTCAACACCAGCTTGAAATGATCTACAAGGATCAAAAGAATGGTACTACGACCTTTAAAGATCATTGTGATAAAGTAAGATCTGACAACCCTAAAACTGCATAAGAAGCTGTTTTAGATGAAGAATAACGGTTGAAGGTACGTACTATATAATATATGTTGACATAAACTATAAAAGGAAAATATGAAAAAAGCAAAAAAACTACTTAGTAAAGTATTAATCGCAACTCCCACAATGGACGGAAAACTAGAGGCCTATTACGTAGACTCTCTTTTAAATACCCTTGTTCTAGGAGCTGCAAAAGGTTATGACATTAAACATTTATTTGTAGGCTATGATAGCTTATTACCTAGAGCAAGAAATGATTTAGTTAAAGCAGCTATTGATAACGACTTTGATGAACTATTATTTATAGATGCAGACATGGTTTGGAATCCTGAGTGGGTAATTCAATTACTAGAAACTGGGTTAGATTACGTGGGCGGAACAGCGAGGAAGAAGAATGATGACACCTACGACTTTGCTATGAAAATTACACCTGATCTATTAAATCAAAAATTTTTAAAAGATCAAAAAGATATTTTAGAAGTTCAAGTAGTTGGAACTGGATTTTTAAAACTATCTAAAAATGTTTTGAAAAAAATCGGAGAAATTTCACAGGACTATACAAATGGACCTGAAAAAGCGAGAGCCAATAAAATGTATTTTGAAACAAGTATAAATGATAAAGGTGAGTTGATTGGAGAAGATGCTACTCTTTGTGATAAATGGAGAGAAGTGGGCGGTACATGTTATCTTCATACTAAAATGACTTGTGGACACATAGGTCCTAAAATGTTTACGGGTGACTTTAAAACTTTTCATAAAGAATTTGTGAACAACCATAAAAAACAATTACAAAATAAAAAAATAGAGGAAGTGAAAACAGATGGGCTGGCTCAGTAAAATTAAAGATAAATTCGTTGACGACATTATACCTAATGAGGTTAAAGATGCGGGTGAAACACTTAGAAAACTTATACCCAACGAGTTAGGTGATTTAGCTGTTAAAGCTGCACCTTTTGTTGGTATGATTCCTGGTCAACAAGGAACTGCTGCCTTAATGCGTGGTATTGGAAGATATGATCAAAGAGGAGATTTTGGTGATGCTCTAAAACAAGGTCTTGGAACATTAGCGTTTAGTAAAGTTGCGGGAGGTTTGACAAGTAAAATCCCTGGGATGGATGGTAGCTATAAAGGGATGGACGGAATAATGAAGTTTGGTGGTGATGCTTATAATGCAGCTAAGACAGGTCTTAGCGGTGGTAAAAATCAAGCGACTGAGCTTCTTGAGAAAATAAAAGGAGGCGGAGACGACGACAGCAGTAGTATGTATAAATCCATTAAAGATAAAGCTAAAGAATATGGAGTAGATAAATATTTTTTGGGCGAAGATGGAAAATTTCAGATGAGTGATATTAGTAATTTTTTAAAAGATCCCGGTAAAACAATTCCGGCTACAATGTTAGCAACTTATATTAAAGAAAAATTTTTCCCTGGAGAAACACAACCAGATCCCTATAACGTAGCTATGGGTAAAAGAGGTGATGACGTTGGTTCATATTTAAGACAGTACGGAGAATTCGATCCTACAAGAAACCCAAACAGTGATCCGTTTTCAGACGCTGAAAAAGATCAATTTGTTTCTGACAATATAGTAGAATATCAAAATTTACCTACATATGCCATGGGAGGAAGAGTAAACTATGGTTTAGGAAGTTTAGTTTCATCATATACAGCCAATCCTACTGGAGGTGGAAACGGTAAAATAGATCCACAGGCAATACTAAATATTTTTAAAGCAAAATTCTCAGGAAATGATTTTACAGCTGTTCCAGATTCAATGCCTGAAGAAGATATTAGTCAAGAAAATATAATGGAGATTCTAAAGTCTAGTGGGCCTATGGGTTCTATGGGTTCTATGGGTTCTGGTGAAGAAAATATAATGGAAATTTTAAGGTCTAAAATGCCTGGTAGCGCATCTGGTTTGAGTGGACTAAGAGGAATGCTTCCAAATTTAGTTGGAAAAACTTTGAGACAAATGAATTTTGATAGTGAAGAAGAAGAAAGAGAAGAAGCAGCTTATGGTGGTAGAATGGGCTATTATGATGGAAGTGATCCTTATGATGTTAATTCAATTTTTAAAAGGTACGAACGAAAATTATTAGAAGACAAAGGTTATGATCCAGCTAACCCCACTAAATATGGTAAAGATGTAGATTCAGGTATTCGAACTTTACAAGATATTTTAAATGTCTTGTTTAAAGATAGCTACGCAAAAGGGGGTAGAGTAAATTACGCTTTCGGCACAAATCCTGGTGTAGTAGATCAAGCTTCGAATATAGAAGGATTGGATATTAATATTAATCCCCAAGGAATAAAAGAATTAGATTTACGAGAAACAGGTGGTTTTATTCCACCAGTTGGTGTAAAAGAAAAAGCAGATGATATTCCTGCAATGTTATCAAACAACGAATTTGTAATGACAGCCGACGCCGTAAGAGAAGCAGGAGACGGTGATGTAGATAAAGGAGCTGAACGTATGTATAGCATGATGAAAAATTTAGAAAATGGAGGAAGAGTATAATGGCTGTTAACCCCGCATTTTTAGAAGCAGGACAAAAATCCTATTTATCTGGATTATCAAATTTAGTTAAACAACCTATTAACACAAGTCAATTTGCTCCTGAAGTTCAAAGACAATCACAATTTGGACAAGCAGCTCAACAACAGTTAGCTAGACAAGCAGGTCTTGGTTCAATTCAATTTGATCCTAAGACAGGCGGCGTTCAAAGTATCGGAGCTGGAACAGGGATTGCTGGATTTGAACCTTATTTAAAACAAGCTGAACAGTTTTCTGGACCACAGGGTTACCAACAATTTATGTCTCCTTATCAAAATGACGTAATTGATACAACTATGCAAGAGTATGATCTTCAGTCTCAACAAGGAATGAAAAATATTGCAGACCAAGCTGTAACTGCTGGTGCTTTTGGTGGTGGTAGAGAAGGTGTTCAAAGAGCACAGTACCAAGCTAAGAGTGATCAGAACAGAGCAGCATTACAAGCAGGATTATTACAACAAGGATTTGGTCAAGCAAATCAAATGGCTAATCAAGCATTTGGTCAACAAACTAATTTAGCTACACTACAACCAGCTTTAGCTGGTCAAAATGTAGCCGGTCTACAAGCAGCGGGCGGCGCGGATCTAGCGTACAGACAAGCTGTAGAAGATGCAAACAGGCAAGCAAGTAGACTACAAGCTTATGAACCATATGAAAGAACTTCATTTTTCGGTACAGGAATTGGTTCTTTAGCAAGCGGAATGCCTAATCAACAAATTGGAGGAGGTGGAATGTCATCGCCTCAACTATCACCTTTAGAAACTGCTTTACAAATGGGTGGAAACCTAGGTGGTATATACGGAGCTGTATCCTAATAATGAGAAGTTTTTTAAAAAGACCTATGTTTAGAAGAGGCGGACCTATTAAACAAGAAGGTTTATCTACTATGAGAAATAATTTTTTTGAAGGTGGAGAAATGCCCGTACCCATGCCTAAGCCAGAGCAAAACCAAGGAATAAGCGGTTTTGATGAAAGGTTTTCTATGAATGAAGACTCTATTAGAAACGCTATGGGATCTCCTAAAGATACTCGTATGCTAAGGTATTTATCAAGAGCTGCTGGTAATTTAGGTGGTCAAAGAGGTGGAACCGCTCTCCAGAGAATTAGTAGAGCAATGTCAGGAGACCCTATGGAAAAATTATTTAATGAAACAGATCAATTTAGAAGTAGAGATCAAGGAATTAAAAACGCTGCACTACAAAGAACTTTAACTGAGTTAGATAGAGATGAGTTAAGAGCTTATGAAGAAAGCCAGGAGAACGATCCTAGCAAAGATAACAGAACCGCAAACCAAAGAGATTTTGAGTTTATGGAAAATGAATTTACAGAGCAAGAAAAACCAATATATAACGAAGATGGTAGTTTAACAGATGAATTTAAAGCTAGATTTATGTTTTACAAAACAGGAAAAGAAATAGTTGAAAAAACTGAAACTGAGTACGCATTAGCTAACCCATCTGGAAGTGCGAGAGATTTAAAAGATCAAATAGCTTTTAACCAAGCTCAAAGAATAAAACAATTTCACAAAGGAAGAGCCGATGAAGCAGGTTTGTCCGTCGCAACGGTGGATGAATATATTCCAGGGCAACCCTTAGAACCTTTTGTTTTATACATGGCGGAAGATGGTGTTCAATACGGCGACAGTATGATTGAAGGAGTTGCTTACGTATTTAGAGATGGTTCTGATGTTAAATTTTTAGATATTAATTTTGAGGAAATTAAACAAGAAACTGATGAATAGGAAATGATATGGCTTCTTACACAGATTTCTTACAAAACACTCAAGTAAAAAATAGTGACGGTAAAAAATTAGGAGTAGAAGACAAGGAAAGTTCTGAAACATTAGGCAGGACTAAAGCCATAATAGGTGGACTATCTATGGGTAGATTTTTATACCCTGGATCAGATCTTCAACCCGAAGCAGAAAATAATCAAAAACTCAGTAATATTGAATCAGCTTTAGTTGGTACAGCGTCAGGGCTTTTAAAGGTCCCTGAAGGAATTGTATCCTTAGGAGCAGAGTTAATTGATGTTGGTTTAGATACTAACACTGCGGCTAAAGTAGAACAGTTTTTTGACACAATTAATCCTTTCGAGGAAATGGCTCAAGAAAGAGCTGTGGGAAAACTAATGGAAGCTTTAGTATCCATAGGTGTTCCAGGTGGAGTAGGTGCTAAATATGCAACTAAACTTGCTTCTAAATACTTAAATGCAAGAAAGGCAGGAACCGTAGTTAATAATTCTGCAGAAAATATTAGAAAAGGAATTAAGACCGCTGAAAATTTAAATAAACTTACTGGTAGAAAAAAATGGGGAGCTATTGCTGTAGGCGGGGCTTTGGGAGAAACATTAGTAGCTGACACAGAAAAAATAGGTACTTTTGGTGACATGTTTGAAGCAGGTCCTACTCAACAAGAAGAAGTAGAGGGAATAAAAGGACGAGAAGCGGGTCTTAGAAATCTTTTAAACAGAACTAAGTTTGGTTCAGAGTCTTTGTTAATTACCCCAATGGTATATGGTGCTGGTGCTTTAGTTAAAACTTTAGCAAAAGGTGGGAGAGACCTAGCTTATAGTAACTCTGCAATAGAAAGAGCGATAGATAAATTTGGTTCTGTATTTAGATTTAGAGGTCAAAAACCTGTTCAACAAGCTTTAGCAAAAGAATCAGAACAAGCCAGCAAAATGTCAGACACCAATCTTGCTATGGAAAATGTTACTAGAATAGATAGAGAAATGAATAAAATATTTCCTGAAACTAAAAAATTTTTTTATTCCATTAATCAAAAACAACGAAAAGAATTTGTAAAACTATTAGACGAAACTTTGTTTGAAGGTCCTCTTACGAAAGACTTAGATCCAACAATGTCTTTAAAAATACTGGATTCCATGAGTAAAGCTGGTGCTAAAGCCGAAGGGATAAGAGTAGTTTTAAATGGATTGAAAAACAGTAGAGCACATTTTGCAGAATTAATTAGAACAGCTTCTGGGACTCCAGGAGTCGTTGATTTACCACCAGGGCTTACAGGTGAGTTATCTAAACTTTTAGGAAACAGAGTTAAGAATTCTATTGCCAATACTTTTGAGATTTTTGACAATCCCAATGCTGGTTTTTTTCAAGCGTATAAACCTACTACAGAAGCAACGGATAAAGTTAGAGATATATTTATGAGATACGCTGCTAAAAATAATCAACCTATTACTGCTGAAACAGCCGATGGTTTTATTTCTGATATTGTAAGATCAGTTTCAAAAATGGATCCTAGAAAAGATACTCTACCCACTTTTGGTTACCCTAACTTAACAAAAGGTGCACAAGATGCATATAATTTAAAAACGTTTTCACAAACACTAAGTAAGAACTTACCTGATGGTAGTAAATCTTTTGACGTTATTGGCAAAGGTAGTAAAGCATTTAGAGAATTATTTGGAGAAATAGAAGATGCACGACACTCTATATATGAAACTATGGCTAGACTCTCTACTATCACAAGACGAGGCGAAATGTTTCAAGACATGTTAACCGCAGATAAATCTATAAAAAGCGCGATTAACGCTACTACTCCATATGGTCAACGAGGTTTTTTTCATGCAACACCTTTGGCCGCTAAACAAGCTTTTGGTCCCAGTTCCACTGTAGTTAAAATGCCTGAAGGTATGCAAAAGTATTTTCCGGATGAAGCATTATATACCACGGAAGACATAGCAGAAGGATTTAGTTCGGTATCTAAACTCCAAGATTTTATGAGGGGAGAAACTGGTGGACCTATTGGTAAAACTTTTTCCTGGTTATGGAGAAATTTATTATTAACACCTAAAGCTGGAGCTCAGTTTGCAAAAACTATTTTATCGGTTCCAACTCACATAAGAAATTTTTTAAGTTCAGGGATGTTTTCAGTTGCTAACGGAACCATATTAACGGATCCTAGATTAGTTGCAGAAGCCATGAATAATGCAAGAAAAGTTATACAAGTAGGTATGAGAGAACCCGAAGCTATGGCAAAGTACAGGGAGTATTTAAGACTAGGTGTTGTTAATACTAACGTTAGAATGGGAGACCTTAAAAATCTTATGAAAGATGTAAGGTTTGGGGAAGGTAATATTGCAACAGACAGTGTTTTAAAACCAATGTTGAATACTTTGGGAAAAAACGTAGCTAAAGCAGTTAAAGGAACTGGAAAATTTATGCAAGACGCATATGTTGCTGAAGATGATTTTTGGAAAGTATATAATTTTGAAGTTGAATTAGCAAGACTTAAAAAAGCTTACGAAAAAACTGGAATGAAAGTCGGAGACAATATGTATGGACAATTGAAGGAAGAGGCAGCGGAAATTGTAAAAAATACAGTGCCTAACTATTCTAGAGTCGGGGGTATTGTACGAGCAGCGAGGATGTCCCCTTTTGGAAACTTCATGTCTTGGCCTTCTGAAATATTTAGAACAGGTTTTGGAATTTTTAAACAAGCATCAAAAGAAATTAAAGACCCTGTAACAAGAGCAATAGGTATGAAGAGATTAGCGGGAATGACTTTTGCTACAGCGGCTTTACCTCTTGCAATAGTAGAAGGATCTAAAGCTATATTTGGAGTATCTGATGAAGAATCTGATGCAGTTAATTATTTTGTTGCACCGTGGGCAGTTAACTCTCAAAAAATTATTATAAAAGATCCTATTGATGACGAGTTTTATTATATCGACTGGAGTAGAAACAATGTTTATGATACCTTAACAAGACCTTTTCAAACAGTTCTTTCAAACATTCAAAGAGGTATAGAAGATGAAGACGTTTTATTAAAAGGATTTATGAAAGGGATCGTAGAGTCTACAGCTAAAACTGCAGAGCCTTTTATATCTGAATCTATTTTTACAGAAGCGTTTATGGACATTTATTCTAGAAACGGGATGACTAACGAAGGGAAACAACTATATAACAATAGAACTCCTGATGCGGAAAAATATCAAATTATAACAACTCACCTTGCAAATACATTGATGCCGACTACTCAACCATTTAGAAGAACATATAAAGCCATTATGGGTATTCCAGGGGAGTATGGAGAAGAATTTGAAATAGGACCGGAGATTGCAGGAATATTTGGTATGAGACCAATTAAAATAGATCCTAAAAAAAGTATGGGCTATCGTTTATATAAATTTCAAAAAGATATGTCCAATGATGTAAAAAATTTTACCGGAGGCAAATTTGGAGTTTTAAAAGGTGGGATAGTAGAACCTAAAGATATGGTAGAAAGATTTTTTATAGCTAATAAACAGTTGTTTGATAGTCAAAGAGAGATGAAACAAGTAGTAAATGCGGCTCAGACTTTGGGTGTAACAGAAGATGAGTTATTTGAACTGTTTGACGAAAGGGGTCTATCATCAAAAATATTGGAAAGATTATTGGATGGAGACGTTAAACCATTTATAGCCAGTGAAAATATAGTAGCTAAAATAGATAGAGATGCAGAAAAATTAGGTGTTCCAAGTCCATACGATGCTGCGTTACCTATGATGAATCAAATAATAGATGATATGTATAACCAAAATTTAAACGAACCTTTTAGTTTAAGTATAGAAAAATACCTACCTCAACAACCTGAAGTGGGGGATCAATCTTCAGCAGCTGGTATAACCACGCCACCTCTTCCAGCTACGCCTATGCCAAACCCAGGGACATTTAAGAACCCTGTAAACCAACAGATGGCATCTGGTTTAACAAGAATGGAAGAAGTGTATTTATCTCCATCAGAAAAAATGATAAGAAAAGGATCCAGGGGAATGAAAACATGACAAGTAAAAATTTAGCTTTAGAAAAAATTTATTCGCATGAAAAACTATGTCGTATTATGCAGAAACAAACCCATGCAAAAATTTATAAATTAGAACATCAAATAAATAGAATTGAAAAAATATTACTGAGCTGTGTTGGTTTATTATTAACTGGCATGGGCGGAATTATAGTAATGCTTTTAGAACTTTAGATCCAATCTTTTAAATTTTCACCCATTATCTCGCTTGCAATGTTTTGTTTTTTACGTAAAGCTATTACAATTTTATCATCCACAGTGTTTTCTGAAATTATATCAATATAAGTCATAGGTTTAGTCTGACCAATACGATCTATTCTAGCCTCTGATTGAGTTCTTTTTTCCAAGTCGTAACCATTTGAAAAATAAACCATGGTACTAGCAGCAGTTAAAGTAATTCCATATCCACCTGTTTGAGTAGTGCCTACAAAAAACCTGCATTCATCATCTTCTTGAAATTTTTTAATGTTATCTTGTCTTTCTTCTTGCGGAGTTAAACCATAGTAATCTACTAAAGATTTAGCCCCATATTTTTCTACAATAGTTTTCATTATTTTACTTACATCTCTTTGGTAATGAGCCCAGATAACAACTTTTCCTTCGGTTTCGTCTAAAATTGTCATAAGTTCATCCATTCTTTTGCAGGGTAGTTCTTGTGTAGTTCCATCGTCAGCAACAAAATGACCACAAGTAATTTGATGAAGTCTCATTAACTGAGTTAAAACTGTGTTTGTAGTTAATACTTTCCCATGGAGATGAGCCAAAGCCATTTGTTTCATTTGTTGATAAACCTTAGCTTGTTCTGGAGTTAAAGTAACAACTCTTTTCATAAAAGTTTTTGGTGGTAAATCTAAGCAATCATCTTTCAACACGCGGTAAGAAAACTCTTTTAATTTTTCTGATAGCTCACCTAAATTTTTATAACCTGTAACTACTTGAACGGTCCTAGAACCTAAATGCATATTTTTCATTACAGCATATCTAGCTCTAAACGTATAGTAAGAATGATGACCTAAAAGATAGGGGTCAAGAAACTCGCACTGCGTATATAAATCTAATGGTGATTTAGTTACAGGAGACCCTGTAAGTATTCTCTTATACTTAGATTCTTTGGATAAAGATAAAATAGCTTTAGTTCTTTTAGCGCTAGGATTTTTTATTGTTGTCGCTTCATCAATAGCGGTTAAAGTATTATGACAAGATAGAAATTTTTGAGCCCACAAAAGACCTTTTTTAGTAGAAAAAGATTCTACGTTCATAATTAAAATATGTAGATCCGTACCTGTTTCAAATAATGTATTTAGTTCTTTTTCTTTTTCTTTAGTGAAAGTAGATGTCCACAAAACTGATTTTTTATTTATATGGTCTACCATATGAGTAGGTATCTCTGACTCATACCAATTTTTATATACACCTTTGGGTGCAATAATTAATAATCCATTAATAAGACCTTTGTCATATAACATGGATACATTATCTATTAATACCTTAGACTTACCTGTTCCCATTTCCATAAAATATGCAAAAGATTCTTTTTCCCAAGATAACTCTAATGCTTTTATTTGATGAGCATACGGCTTCGTTTTATACTTGTACATCATAACTGTTTACTTTTTCTTTCTAAGTGATACATATATACTTAAAAGAAATAAAGTCAATGACTAAAGTTTATTTAACACAGGATATTCCTATAGATAAAGAAAGTGGTAAACCCAAGATAAATGTAATGGGCGCTCAAAAATATGGAGATATTACTTGTCTTCTTCCTGCTTATAGTCAAATGATTTTTTCTCCCGGTCCTTTAATTCAGAAACTTAGAACGCTTCTAAAAGACTTTACTTCAGATGATTACCTTCTGTTATCAGGAGATCCAGCCACTATTGGAGTAGTTTGCTCAGTAGTTTCAGACATAACCAACGGTAAGTATAAGTTGTTAAAATGGGACAGGCAGGAAAAAATATATTACCCACTAGAAATAAATTTATTTTCAAAATAATTCTTGACAAATAAAATCATAGGATTATATACAAGTTAGAAAGGATTGTTATGGATATAAATTATGAATCAGATAGAATTGAATCAGTTAGTCAAATAGACTCTGCTAAAAATTTATCTGAAAAAGTTATAGAGTTAAAAAGCGTCGAAGATGAGATTAAAAATGCTGAGAAAAGTATTTCTATGCTTAAGGAAAAAGCAAAAACTTTATCGGAGTTTGAAATTCCTAAGATGATGCAAGAAATGAATATTACAAAATTAAAGCTAAAAGACGGGGAATCTATAGAGATTAAACCCTATTATTATGCTTCTGTAGCTCAAGGTAGAGGTGAAGATGACTCTGCATTTATAGAGCGAAAAAGCAAAGCTTTTAACTGGCTTCGAGATAACGGCCTTGGTGACATCATTAAAAACGATGTTACCGTTACCTTTGGTCGTGACGAAGATAACAAGGCAATAGCTTACGCTACCCTTGCAAAAGAGCAGGGCTTTGAACCGGTCCAGAAAGAAACGGTTCATGCCATAACTTTAAAAGCACTTGTTAGAGAGCGTCTTGAATCTGGAAAAGAGATGCCCTCTGACTTGTTTAAAACTTACGCGGGTAACAGTACAAAAATAAAAAGGAGATAAAATGGACGAGAAACAAGTAACAATAAAAAAGACGCAACTACCTTCAGATATATTATTTGAGGATGATGCACACCAAGGTTTAGAAAATGTAAAGACTGAAAGTTTAGCTTTACCAATTCTTAAACTTTTACAAAACGGATCTGGAGAAGCTCAACAACGTAACCAAAATTATGTTGAAGGTGCGGAACCAGGGATGTTTCTTAACACTGTCACAAAACAAGTTTATGATGGTGCTAAAGGAATAGAAGTTGTACCATGCTACTACAAACTTGAATATCAAGAGTGGGCAGATTTTGGAACAGGTTCAGGTAGACCGGAAAATATTTTTCAAAATTCCGAGATACTTTCAAAAACTACACAAGACAGTTCAGGAAAAGATAGACTTGAAAATGGTCACTATATCTTAACCGTTGGTCAACATTATGTGTTGATTTTAAATGGTACTAATACTGAACCTGCTCTTATATCTATGAGTTCTTCTCAAGGTAAGGTAAGCAGAAAGTGGAACTCTATGATGGCTTCAATAACTCTTGAAGGCAAAAATGGATCTTTTACTCCTGCATCTTACAGCCATAAATACCTACTGGGTTCTGTATTGAACACTGGTAAAGGTAATCAATGGTATGGATACAGTGTTGCCAAGGGTGACATGATTAATGATCCTAAATTGTATGAAAGAGCGAAACAGTTTCACAACTCATTCGCCGGTAAATAGTGTGAATAGTGGGCGCTGACGGGAGACTGAAAGCGCCCATACAAATTATGATAGAAAGATTCAAAAAAATATTTGAAGGACTCAATGTAGCCTATGGACAAACCGTTAGGACTAATGAGATTTCTGAAAAAGGAAAACACAAAACAAAATCTTTTACTGTTAAGAAAATTCCTACACATGCTTTATGGCAAGATCATTTAGATGGTTCTGATCCTGCACTAGGTATAATACCTATTCGAGAAGATAGTACATGCACTTGGGGGTGTATTGATTGGGATACATATCCATTGGATCATAAAAAAATAGCTTTGGATTTAAAATCAAAACAATTTCCCTTAACGGTGTTTAGATCTAAGTCAGGTGGTGCTCATTTGTTTTTATTTACAAGTGAACCAGTATCAGCAGAATTAATGCGAAAAAAATTAAAATCTATGGCGGCTGATTTGGGGTTATCTAAAGCAGAAGTTTTTCCAAAACAAATTAGTATAAAAATAGAGCGTGGGGATTTTGGTAGTTTTTTAAATTTACCTTATCACAACGTAAAAAACACTGTGAGATATGCGCATGATTTTGACGGTAAACCATTGCTGGAGTTAGAAGATTTTTTTACTCACTATGATAAAATAAAATTAACTTTAAGAGAATTAAATCAATTTGAAATAGTTGCTAAAAAAGAAGATGATGATTTTAAGGGAATGCCACCCTGTTTAATTACATTGTTAGGTTTAAAAGTTTTTGAAGGACAAAGAAATGATGCCATGTATAACGTAGGTGTCTATCTAAAAAAACGCTATCCCGATGAGAGTACATGGAGAGGTAAAATGGATGGTTATAATAACAAATATTTTGTACCACCAATGGGAAGCTCAGAACTAGAGACAACAAAAGATTCTGTTTGTAGAAAAGATTACAGGTATAAGTGCAAGGAACAACCTATTGAACCTTACTGCGATTCAAAAATATGTTCTACAAAAGAATTCGGTGTAGGTGATGATACTCCAGCGGTGACCATATCTTCAATTAGAAAATATGATTCTGATCCTCCGGTGTATTTTTGCGAAATTGATGGATCTACTGTTGAAGTAGATTCAAAAACTTTACATGAACCAGATGCTTTTTCTGTAGCATGTTTAGAACAGATAGGAACTCCTTTAATGCCTACATCAAAATTAATGTGGAGAAAAATGTTAATTAAATTACTGGAAAATATTGAACTAACTGATGACAAAGCTCCGGATGATTTAAAAACTGGAACTCAACTTCAGGAAGCTTTATCTGATTTTATTAACAAAACCCCAGGAAAAGAAGCTAAAGATATTCTTAGAGGTATTGCGTACATAGATGAGGAAACGAATATCGCTTACTTTAAATTTGACAATTTTTGGAAATATTTAGTAAGGATAAAATGGTCAGACAAAAATATGACTAAAAATAAAGTAATGAGATTATTACAAACAAACCTAGAGGCCAAAATAGATTACCCGAAAATAAATAATAAAACAGTTAGATGTTTAAAGGTACCAAGACTTAACTTAGACAGACCCGAACCAACAGAAAAAAAGATAGGAAAACCATCATGGCAGAAAGAACAATAATACCAGGTCCTCCAGGGACAGGTAAAACATTCAGACTATTGAATCACTATATGAAACAAGAAATATCCGAAAGAAAAACGGATACCAAGAAAATAATATATATTACTTTTAGTAAAGCAGCAGCTAAAGAAGCGGAAGGAAGAATCGAGGAACTTTTTCCTGGAGTGGAATTAAAATATGTATCTACTATGCATGCGATGGGTGCAAAAGAAACTAAAATTAACACCAAAGATAAACTTTTAAAAGGGATAAGCCAATGGAATCAATTTAAACTATATGAACCCAGAGCTAAGTCTTTGAATGTTAGATCAGCTTTAGATGAATTTTCAGGTCAAACAAGGTATGAAGATCCTATTCTACAGGTTAGGAATTATGCCATATCTAAAAAAATAACTTTAGAGGAGGCTGCGGTTCAATGCGGTTACATAGCTTGGAATAACATTGATTTAGCACATCAAATAGATGCATCGTTAAAAAAATATAAAGAAGCAACGGGCATGGTAGAATTTCATGACATGATAACTAAATTTATAGATAGAATAAAAACGGATGAAACATTTTTTTCTTCAGACGTAGTTTTTTTAGATGAGGCTCAAGATTTAAATCCTTTACAATGGGAAATGTTTTTTGCAATCGAGAAAAAAAGTAAACGTTCTTATATTGCAGGAGACGATGACCAAACTATATATGGTTTTCAAGGAGCAGAACCTGAAATTTTTATAAATTTAAAAGGTACGTTAGATCCTCAAGAAGAATCTAGAAGAGTTCCAAAACTGGTTCACAATGTTGCCACAGATATTTTAAGTAGGATTGGTGTGAGAAGAGAAAAGAAGTGGAAACCTAGAGATGAGGAAGGGGAAGTACATAGAAATGTTAGAATTGAGGACATAGATTTTACAAAACAAAATTGGATGATACTCGGTAAAACAAATAAATTAGCTATGTTAGCTGCAGATTATTTATATCACAAAGGATATAGATATGATTCCAAATCCTCTGAACATTTACCTAAAGACAATTTAAAAGCATATCGAACTTGGGTTAATTTAAATAATGGTTCTAGTGTAGATACAAAAGATGTTAAGACTATGTATTCTTTTTTAAAGGTTAAGAAAAATCACATCGAAAGAGGTTTTTCAAGTGGCAAAAGTTTTCAAAATTTATACACTGTAAATATAGATGAACTTAAATCTAGTCACGGGTTGCTAGTATCGGGCGACTGGAATCAATTAGATTTTTCTGATGAGATAAAAGATTATATGGCTCATTTAATTAAACAAGGTGATGATTTAATGCAAGAATCAAGAATTGAGATTACAACTATACATCAATCAAAGGGTAGGGAGTGTGAGAACGTAGTTTTATTTTGCGATTTTGGTCATGAAGAAGCTGCAAGTTTTCTTTATAGTCAATACGAAAAAAAACCTGATGAAACACATAGATTATTTTTTGTAGGAACAACTCGAGCTAAACAAAGACTGTTTATTTTACAACCAGAGACACCATACAGTTATGATATTTAAAAAACAACACAAAGGAGAAAATGAAAAAAAATAGAATGTCGGACGACACACCAGAACAAGAGGATCCAATGTTAAAACAAGTAGGGGGTAGTCACTACATGTACTTTGATATTCAACCTGCTGAGTTTATTAACGCGAATAAGTTGCTTTTTGCAGAAGGTTCAGCTATAAAATATATCTGTAGGCACTCTGAAAAAGGGGGCATACAAGACATAGATAAAGCGATACACTATCTAGAAATGATTAAGGAAAGAGATTATAGTTAATGTTTGAACACGAACCTATATGGAACTCGCCGCAAGAATTTAAGGATTTAAGTTCTTATCCTTACATTGCAATTGATTTAGAGACAAGAGATCCTGGACTTAAAAAAAGAGGTTCGGGTGCTATCATTGGTGATGGAGAAATAATTGGAGTAGCTGTTGCAGTAGAAGGTTGGTCTGGATATTATTCTTTTGGTCACGAACAACATAATTTCTTTTCTAAAGAAGCAGTATTAAAATGGTTAAGAGGTGTTTGTGCTTTACCCTGTCCAAAAATATTTCACAATGCTATGTATGATGTCTGTTGGATACAAGCATATGGAATTCCAATCAGTGGAATCATAGTAGATACCATGATAATGGCAGCTATTTTAAATGAAAATAGGATGTTTTATTCATTAAATTCATTGTCTTACATAGAGTTGGGTGAAGTTAAATCGGAAAAAGCTTTACAAGATGCAGCGGATAAAAAAGGAATAAATGCTAAATCTGAGATGTATAAACTACCTGCATCTATGGTAGGTGGGTATGCTGAAAAAGATGCTGAGTTAACTTTAAAACTTTTTAAGAAATTTTCTTCTCAAATTAAACAACAAAAATTAAGTAAAATATTTAATCTTGAAACTAATCTTTTTCGTTGCCTTGTTGAGATGAGGTTTCGAGGAGTAAGAGTAGACGTTGATAAAGCTGAGAGATTAAAACATGTATTAGAAACAAGAGAAAAATCATTGTTATCAGAAGTAAAAAGAATAACAGGAGTAGATGTTCAAATATGGGCCCCAAGAAGTATTGCCAAAGTTTTTGACCACCTTGGATTAGATTATAAACGAACAGAAAAAACCAACGCGCCTTCATTTACTAAGGATATACTATCTACTCATGAAAATGAAGTAGTAAAAAGAATAGCTGAGGCCCGGGAATTAAATAAAACCCACACTACTTTTATAGATACTATATTAAGACATGAGCATAAGGGCAGAATACATGCGGATATTAATCAATTAAGATCAGACGCTGGAGGAACTATTACAGGTAGATTTTCATACTCTAATCCAAATCTACAACAGATTCCTTCGCGAGATGATTTACTAGGTCCTGCAGTCAGAGGTTTATTTATTCCAGAAGATGGATGTGATTGGGGTTGTTTTGATTACTCACAACAAGAACCTAGGTTAGTGGTTCATTTCGCAGCCGACAACGATATTATAAGTGGCGATGACTCTGTTAAAAAAATGGTTAAATCGTTTAATGAAGACCCTACAATGGATTTCCATCAAATGGTGGCTGACATGGCTTCTATAAAAAGAAAACAAGCTAAAACTATTAATCTAGGTCTATTCTACGGAATGGGTAAAGCTAAGTTACAGACATCTTTGAGTCTAGAAACGAGGGACGAGGCTGAGAAACTTTTTGAAAAATATCATGACAGCGTTCCGTTTGTAAAATCTCTTATGAGTTGGACCTCAGCTGACGCGCAAAGACTTGGAGAGATAGAAACAATTGGTGGTAGGCTTTGTAGGTTTGATAAATGGGAGGAAGCTGCGTACAGACCCGGAGTATTAACTCCTCCTTTTACATGGGATGAAGCTGCAAAAAAATTTGGTGAGAATTCTATACGAAGAGCTTTTACATATAAAGCATTAAATAAATTAATTCAGGGTTCTGCAGCTGACATGACTAAACAAGCTATGTTAGATCTGTATGAGGAGGGTATTATACCACATATTCAAGTACATGATGAACTTGATATATCTATAGAAAATGATGCCCAAGGTAAAAAAATAGTAGAAGTTATGCAAGATGCAATTAAATTAAAAGTTAAAAATAAAGTGGATTTTGAAAAAGGTTCTAGTTGGGGAGACATAAGCTGATATAGTATGGCTTATTTAAACGCAAACATACCA
>TARA_R110000772_G_scaffold30725_2_pt1 | contig 22020 bp, 19 predicted proteins | sample TARA_R110000772 | Tara Oceans TARA_R110000772 (sample SAMEA4397948) | marine metagenome | biome: Polar Biome; feature: [SRF] surface water layer (ENVO:00010504); material: water (ENVO:00002006), including particulate matter (ENVO:01000060) such as... | depth 5 m | reverse complement strand
ATCAGGTATCAGGTATCAGGTATCAGGTATCAGGTATCAGGTATCAGAAAAATGATACGACTCTATAAAAGCCAATACAATACTAAAAGCATTTAAACTGACTTAGAGTTTGGCTATTAGACAGCACCATTTAAAACAAGATTGAGAGATTACTATGCCAACTATTGTTAACTGCCCAACCTGTAAAAGTAAGGTTGAATGGTCAGAGCAAAGCCCACACCGCCCATTTTGTTCAAAACGTTGTCAGCTTATTGATTTAGGCGAATGGTCGTTTGAAAATAACAGAATTTCAGCCCCTATCACCTCAGCTGAAGATTTTAGCCAAGATATGATTGAAGACATAGAAGCCATGATGGCAAAAAATGAAGATGACTTTTTTAAGTAATAAATAGGTTTAGAGAGCAGCAAAGTATATAAGCCAAGCACCGTGCTTGGCTTTGTCTTTTGTCTGGAGTTTGCAGGCGGGAGTTTACCTCGCGCAGTTTTTAAATTTAACCAGCGCGGCATAAAGCCCCGCCTACAATAAACCCCCAACCCGTAGGCGGGAGTTTACCTCGCGCAATAGTTTTTAAGTTTTAACCAGCGCGGCATAAAGCCCCGCCTACGAGTAATTTAAACACCGATCTTGGCTCTAGCTAAAACCAACCTTTTTCACAAAGAGAAGACAATGAGAGCAAATGAGAAGCCATTTAAACAACTAATTTACTGTTTACTCCTCTAAAGCGCAGCGGCTCTTAACCTCTTTGTGAATATATCTTTAGCACTACGTGCGCGCAGCGCGGTGGCAAGCCCCGCCTATGGGGAATTTAAACACCGAGCTATTTTGAATGTTTTTTCTTACCCATGCGCTTTTGCATTTTTGCAAACTTTTCTTGCTGCTCTGCATTTAGAACTTGCCACACTTGGTGCTGAGTTTTTAATTTAATTAAACCCATTTCTTCACCTTTTTCGTGGCGTTGAGCTAGTAGCTCTTTTGCTGCATTTTCGTCAAACGTTGCAGCTGATAACAAGCTTTCCATTTTAGCTTTGTGAGCGGTACGCTGTGCTTTGCGCGATTCTTTGTCGGTGCCTTTAAGTGCTTGCATTTGCGTTTTTTGTGCTGCAAATATAGCTTCTAATTTAGTTTGCTGCTCTTGTGTTAAATCGAGTTTATCAGCGCCGCGTTCCGATAGTAAAAAGTGCGCTTGTGAGTGGCGACCTTGCTTATGCATATCGCCTTTGGCCATAACACTGGTTGCACCGAAAGTAGCGGTTGCTAAGCCACAAATAAGTACTAGTTTTGAAAGTGTATTTACTTTAGTCATAATCATTACCTTTACTATTGGATTGGATTGGTTGTTTTAATCTGTTGAGCTAACTATACCCGCTGCAATGCAAAGTAACGCAAAGCAGTGTAAAGGTTATGTAAAGATTCACTTTTGTACTATTTAGCAGGTAAAATCAGCTCATACGGCACAACCCAAGGGTTTGAAAATGAAACTACTAATAATTGATGACGACACAGGTTTGTGTGAGCTATTAAGCGAGTATTTAACCGCGCAAGGATTTAACGTGCAAAGCGTACACGACGGCGAGCAGGGCTTAAAACTAGCGCAAGCGAACGACTACGCACTAATACTACTTGATGTAATGCTGCCTACCCTTGATGGTTTTGAAGTACTTAAACAACTTAGGCAAACCAAGCTTACGCCGGTAATTATGCTTACCGCCAAAGGCGAAGATTTTGATCGTATTTTTGGCCTGGAACTTGGCGCAGACGATTACATACCTAAACCTTTTAATCACCGTGAGTTACTTGCCCGAGTTAAAGCAATTACGCGCCGTATTGAACATATAACCACCATGAATGCCACTAGCAATAATAAATTAGTGGTTAACGGGGTTACTATTAATTTGGCTGCTCGTGAAGCCTTAATTAAACAAACAACCTTAACCCTTACTGGCACCGAATACGAAATACTCGCACTCCTAGCCAAGCGCGCTGGTGAAGTAGTTAGTAAAGAGCAAATAAGTGAAGATGTACTTGGCAGGCGCTTAGCCTCGTTTGATCGCTCTATTGATATACACGTTAGCAACATTCGTAAAAAAATAGCTGAACACTTACCTAACGAGCTAATTAAAACCATTAGAGGGACGGGCTATGTCTTTATTCAAGGCGAATAAATTGGCAAATTTTAGCTGGCTTAAACATCCTCGGCACTATTTGTTTTTTAAAATTTTCACTTGGTTTTGGTTAACTATTATTGGCACAGGTGCGGCACTTATATTTTTAAGTAGTGTTACAACTATTAACTCTGTTAGTTATAACCCTTTGCATGGCCCAATGGAAAAAAACTTAGCTTATACCGCTAAAAACATTGAGCGTTCTACCATAAAGCACAAGCGTTCGCTTAACGATACGCTAAAGCACCCTCGCCGTACTAATGGTAAGCTTTTGTATTTAAATGCAGAGCAGCTAGAAGATTCGCTAACAAATAAAAGCATACCCGCCGATGTTGATTTAAGCTTGCTTAACTTTACTAAGAGCATGCCGCCGCAAGTTATTTATACCGAAAAATACCAAGCAATTGGGCCAATAAAAATTAGAGTACCTGAAGGTGATTTTTATTTATATGAAATAGATATTTACAACCATACGCCGCTATATCTGCGGTTAAAGTTAATGCCGGGTTGGATAAAAATATCAATTGCTATAATTGCCTCACTTATTTTAAGTTTTTTATTTAGCCGTAACTTAATTGCCCCTATTAATAGCTTAAAAAAAGCCGCTATAAAACTCTCTGCGGGGGATTTAACAGCGCGCGCCGTAATTTCGGTAAATCGTAAAGATGAGCTGGGAATATTAGGGCGCGACTTTAACCGTATGGCCGACCAATTAGCGCAATTAATTAGCGCACAAAAGCGCCTACTGGCCGATATATCACACGAGCTACGTTCGCCACTTACTCGCTTAAAAATGGCGACAGGCCTTGCGCAAATGCAAGCTAACGAAGCCAGTCAATCGTATTTACTTCGCATAGAAAAAGAAGCCAACCAGCTTGATAAAATGATTGCCGATGTATTGCAAGTGTCGCGCTTAGAGGCAAATAGCCAAGCGTTATCGCTACACAAACAGTCACTGCAAGATATTGTTGATCATGTACTTAACGATGCCACCTTTGAAGCAAAACAGCACAACAAGCAACTGCAAGTAAGCGGCTCGGCGGCGGTAACACTAAATTGCGATGAAGCGCTAATTGCCAGCGCACTGGAAAACTTACTGCGCAACGCGATTAAATATGCACAGCACACTATTAGCCTTACCCTAAAGCGCGGTGATGCCATTTATATTGAAATATGTGATGATGGCCCAGGTGTACCAAATAACCAGCTTAGTAAGCTATGTGAGCCGTTTTTTAGGCAGTCAGATGCGCGCGATCGAGTGAGTGGTGGCACGGGTTTAGGCTTAGCGATTGCCAAAAATGCGATTATTGCTCATGGCGGCAGCTTGGTTTTATCAAATAAACCACAAGGTGGCCTGTGCGCCATGGTTACTTTGCCAATAATAAAAGAGTAGCGAATGTTTTACAGTAGTGAAAACGAGCTTGTTAATAATCAACCCAGTATTAATGATTTTTATAACAACACCCTAGTTAAAGCCTATTTAAATACCCCTGCCGGGCAGTTATTTTACGCCTATGCAAAACCTGAGCATGCGCATACCGCGATTGTTATTAGCTCAGGGCGCATTGAAGGGCTTGATAAATACAAAGAGCTATTGTGGGAGCTGTACACTAATAATTTTGCCGTGTTTATTGTTGATCATCAAGGCCAAGGTCGCTCTTACCGACAGTTAGCCAATAAGCATAAAGGCTATGTAAAATGCTTTACTGATTATCGCCACGACCTGCATTTATTTAATCAACAAATTGTTGATAACCACTGGCAAGGCAAAAAAATACTGCTTGGCCATTCAATGGGCGGCGCAATTGCCTTTGACTATTTAGCTCATTTTGAAAATAACTTTAGTGGGTTGTTTTTATCGGCACCTATGTTTGATATTCACACTAAAAACACCCCAAAACCGTTGGCAAAACTAATTGCTAACGCAGCTGTTTTTTTCGGTTTTTCACAAAGTTATGCCCTAGGGCAAAACGATTACAGCCCAGAAGAGTTTGCTTTAAACTCATTAACTAGCAGCCAAGTGCGTTATAAAAACTTTAGGCAAACTTATCAAGACCCACTACTGCAACTTGGTGGCGTAACCTATGGTTGGCTACAAGCCGCATTTACCTTTATTGCATCGGTTGATAAGTTAAGCATTAATATTCCGCTGTTTATTGCCAGCGCAGAGCGCGACGAAGTAGTAGATAACGCCGCGCAATATAAATTAGCAAACCGACATAACCAGGCAATAATAAAGAGCTTTGCCGGTGCTAAGCACGAACTATTATTTGAGCGTGATGAAATACGCCAGCCATTGCTAACAAGTTTGTACCAGTTTTGTGAATAGGTGTGGAAGAGCAGGTTTTAGGTATTAGGCGTCAGGTTTTAGGTAGAAAAAACCAAGCTCGGTGTTTAGGTTAACCATAGGAGGCGCTTTATGCCGCGCTTGTCAAGCTTTTAAAACCCTGCGCGAGGTAAACTAACGTCTACGGCAAAGGTTTAGATTTGAGGTATTAGACGTCAGGTTTTGGTAGGAATTAGCCAAGCTCGGTGTTTGGGTTAAACCGTAGGCGGGGCTTTATGCCGCGCTTGTTAAATTTTTAAAACCCTGCGCGAGGTAAACTCCCGCCTACGGCAAAGGTTTAGGTTTTATGTTTGAGGTGTTAGGTTTCAGGTAGAGAAAAAACCAAGCTCGGTGTTTAGGTTAACCTAGGAGGCGCTTTATGCCGCGCTTGTTAAGCTTTTAAAACCCTGCGCGAGGTAAACTAACGTCTACGGCAAAGGTATCAGGTTAAATCCGGTGTTTGCTTGGTTTTAACCTGAGATACCAGCTTTGCTTACGGCTCAGTTACTGCGGCTCCCTCAGTGTCACTCAGTTCCACGGAAGATAAAGGGTCTAGGTGAATTAGAATATCAACTTCTGATTCAAACTCTTTAGTGATCATTGCCTCTACTTCATCGGCTACGTTGTGCGCGCGAATTAAGCTTAGGTGATCATCTAGCTCTAAATGTAATTGAATAAACTTAACTTTCCCACCTTGTCGGGTACGAACACCGTGTACACCGCGCACATCGATATGGCTTTTCGATACATCTAAAATACGTTGTTTTTCTTCGTCTGGCAGCTCTTTGTCCATTAAGTGATCTGCGCTATCTCGGGCTATATCCCAGCTGTTATAAAGTAGGTAACCGGCAACGCCAACTGCAAAAATAGGGTCCGCGTACAACACACCATAATACGAGAGTAAAATAGCCAGTAGTACCGCAGCATTTAAAATCAAGTCACCTTTGTAATGTACTGAGTCGGCCTTTATTGCAATAGATTCGGTATGTTTAACTACTTTATTTTGTACAAATACAATCACTAATGTACAGGCAATGGCAAAAATACTTACCCATACACCTAACAATGAATGAGTGAGCTCTAAAGGATTAAACAAGCGCTCTATACTATGAAATGCTAACAAACAGCCTGAACCTGCAATAAATGCGGCCTGCCCTAACCCAGCGAGCGCTTCGGCTTTGCCGTGACCAAAACGGTGGTCGTCATCGGCGGGGCGCAGCGCATAACCTAATACTAAAAAACTCATAGCTGTGGCGGTAATATCCATGAGTGAATCGGTTAATGAGCCCAGCATTGACGCTGAACCCGAGGCAAGCCATGCCCAGGTTTTAGCTGCAATCATTAAGCTCACCATGACCATAGTGACTAAACTAGAGGTTTTTACCCAAAATTCGTAACTGCGATTATGCACGTATTTATCCGTTAATAAGTGTATTGAATAAAGTGAGTATATCAGTTTTTTACACGCTTTCTGTGTATACTGCAAATCGTTAAATTACTGACTATTTTATAAGGCTCGTTATGCTGGATATTGTTTTATACCAACCTGAAATCCCACCGAATACGGGTAATATTATTCGCTTATGTGCAAATACGGGCTATTCGCTACATTTAATTGAGCCACTTGGCTTTGCATGGGATGACAAACGAATAAAACGTGCCGGCCTTGATTATCATGAATTTAGCCATGTACAGCGCCATGCTTCGTTTGAAGCTTACCTAGAAGCATGCAAGCCTAAAAAAATATACGCTTGCACCACTAAAGGTAGCCAATTTCATCATCAGGCACAATACGAGGCCGGCGACTGTTTAGTATTTGGCCCTGAAACGCGCGGCCTTCCGGATGAGCTAATTCAATCGCTTCCAAACGAGCAACGGGTACGCATTCCGATGCAAGCCAATAGCCGCAGTATGAACTTATCTAACGCGGTTTCGGTGTTTGTGTATGAATCGTGGCGCCAACTTGGGTTTCCGGGCGCAAAGTAAGGAGCTTTAGGCGCAAGGTTTTAGGCCCTAGGCTTTAGGTAAGTAACAAACACAGCCAAGCGGCACTGCGTTAGTTAAGACTAACATTCAGCTTTAGAGCGCCTTAGCGTTTTCCTCTGTGAGTTCGGTGTTGAGTAAATCACTTATTGCACAAAGAGCAGTGAATGAGGGTAAATGAGAAGTAACTTAATAACATTTAAGTATTTATTTTATTACCTGTTACTTCTCTAGAGCGCAGCGTCTCTTAACCTCTTTGTGAATATGTATTTAATTTAACAAGCGCGGTATAAAACCGCACCTACAGAACAATTAAAACACAGTGGGTAATCGTAGGGGGGGAGCTTAATGTCGCGCAGGTTTAAAGATTAACCTGCGCGACATAAAGCCCGCCTGCGGTTTAACCCACACACCGAGCTTGGCTAATGTCTACCTAAAACCTGATACCTAAAACCTAGTTTTATGAAAGCTGCCCTTTTATTCTGAGCGCTGCTCTCGGCCTAATAAAGCCATAGCCGCTTCTTTCATGTCTTTATTTTCGTACAGTACTTTATAAATTTGCTCGGTGATTGGCATTTCTACACCGCTGCGCTGCGCTAATAAATACACTTCTTTGGTGTTTCTAAAGCCTTCGACCACTTGGCCTATAGACTCTATTGCAGCTTCTACGCTTTCGCCTTTGCCTAACGCTAAACCAAAGCGACGATTACGCGATTGGTTATCTGTGCAGGTTAAAATTAAATCACCAAGGCCTGCCATCCCCATAAAAGTTTCGGGTTTTGCGCCCAAAGCACAGCCTAAGCGTGTTAGTTCAGCAAGGCCGCGAGTAATTAGTGCCGTGCGTGCATTAGCGCCAAAACCTACGCCGTCGGAAATGCCTGCACCAATAGCAATAACGTTTTTAACCGCACCACCTAGCTGTATGCCAATAAAATCATCATTGTTGTACACTCTAAATGAGCGACCGCAATGCAGTAAATCAGCTAACTGTTGTGCAAACTCTGTAGAGGTGGATGAAACCGAAATAGCAGTAGGTGATCCCATTGCCATTTCTTTAGCAAATGTTGGCCCCGAAAGCACCGCTAATGAAATTGCATCACCAAGCTCTTGTACTGCAACTTCTTGTAATAAGCGTCCGGTATTTGGCTCTAACCCTTTAGTTGCCCACGCAACTTTTGCGCCTTGCTGTAAAGCTGGTTTAATTTGCTTTAAAGTGTCGCCAAATGCATGGCTAGGCACAACCACTAACACTATTTCATTACTTGCAGCAGCACGTTGTAAGTCGGCTTCAAGAGATAAAGTGTCGGGAAAAGGAATATCAGGTAAGTAACGTTGATTTTTTCGCTCAGCTGCAAGCGTGGCAACGTCGTCGCTATTGCGCCCCCAAAGTGTCACTTGGTGACCATTTCGGGCTAAACAAATAGCAAGGGCGGTGCCATAAGACCCCGCCCCTAATACAGTAACAGCTGAAGTTGCTGTACTCATAATTTAAGCGTCTACTGATGCCTGCTCAGCTTGCGCTGTGCGTTGTTGCATGTATTGTGCAAATAATGCGTCAAAGTTAACTGGCGCAAGGTTAAGCTGTGGAAAAGTACCACGGTTAACAAGGTTAGAAACAGCTTCACGCGCATATGGAAACAATACGTTAGGGCAAAATGCACCAAGCATATGAGCAAGTTGTGTTTCTTCAACGTCAGCAATAGTAAAAATACCTGCTTGTTGAATTTCACATAAAAAGGCCGTTTCTTCGCCAATAGATGCAGTCACTGTTAGTGCTAAAACCACTTCAAATACACCTTCGTCTAACTTATTAGAGCGAGTGTCTAGGTCTAACTTAACTTCTGGTGTCCATTCTTTTTGAAAAATAGCTGGAGAATTTGGCGTTTCAAACGACACGTCTTTTGTGTAAATACGTTGAATAGTAAATTGTGCGCCAGTTTCTTGTTGTGCTGCTGCGTTTTGCGTTTCTTCGTTCATTGTAATCCTTAACCTGTTCGTTATTATAATTAGTTAAAATTTAAGCGTTTAGTGTGGCATTTAGCTTTTTATCAAGTTGACCTTGTGCTTCTATTGCCATCATGTCGTCGCAGCCACCTATATGCTCATCATTAATAAAGATTTGCGGTACCGTGCTTGCGCCGCCTGCTTTGGCGATCATTTCATCGCGCAGCTCAGGCTGTACACCAATATCAAAGTTTGTGTATTGCACACCTTTACTGTCTAAAAGTGCACGAGCACGTTGACAAAAAGGGCAATACGCTTTGGTGTATAAAACAACATTACTCATAATATATCCTCTATCGGACTGCTAATATTTATTAGCGACCGGTTGTAGTTGGTAAGCTCGCAGATTGCCACGCGCCCATACCACCAGATAACACACTTACCTGCTCAAAACCCGCTTTATGCATAGCGGTTGCAGTTCCTGAAGCGGTCATGCCTGTAGTACATACCAATATAATGGGTTTACTCTTATACTTTTCAAGGTTTGAAAAGTCAGATTTTTTCGCATTTTCAGGGCTTAAATGCTGAGCACCGGCAATATGTCCGGTGTTAAACTCTTTTTGCGCACGCATATCAATAACTTGACCGTCTTCACGGTTGATAAGCAGCGTTAACTGCTGAGGGTTTATTTGGCGCACTGCTGAGAGTTTACTTTTGATCCAACCACTAACAATAAGAAACACAATACCCACCCAAGCTGCACTTAAAATTGGGTGATTGGTGATAAATTCAATATATTGATCCATTCGACATCCACTATAAAATTACATCCTAAAACGTGATGTTTTAGCTATTTTTTCGTTCAATACCAATTGCATTAACTCTATAAGCAAGTATAACAAGAGGTAAGCTACTCACAAACAACATAAAATTTAAACAGGAGTACTCACTTCTGTAAAGATTTTAAACACAATATATACCTAATTTACCTTACTCGCATACACAGCGCTTTAATAAAGTTGGTATTATACCAATTGCATTAAATTAATGGGCTATTAAAGCGTCAATATAATGGGTCAATAACAAGTAAAAAATGATGATATATAGTTGTTCTATATGAGTTATTTTTAACGCAGTTAGTGAGCTATTTAATCCGCTAAAATGTGCATGTTTTTAATAAAATTGGTATTAGCTGCGCAAGTATACCCAAATCAGCTAAAAATGCGAGTTAAGGCAAAGCATAATACGCTTTTACGAGGTGCTTTTAGTAAGAACAAAGTAATAGCTTGCTGTTAATTTTTAGCAAGATATTAAAAAGTTTTAATATCTTGTTTTGATTGCTGATCCTAGCTATAAAACACGGTATGCTTAGCATCAGCATGTTAGCGGTAATGTTAGCGTGTTTTATCGCAACGTTAACCTTGAGGAGTGACTATGTCAGAGCATAAAAAACCACTGGTATTAATGATTTTAGATGGCTGGGGATACCGCGAAGATGAGCAAAGTAATGCGATTCTGGCTGCAAATACCCCTGTATTAGATGAATTATGGGCCACCCGCCCGCGCACATTAATTTCAGCTTCGGGTTTTGATGTAGGCCTTCCTGATGGTCAAATGGGCAACTCTGAAGTTGGCCACGTTAATTTAGGCGCAGGACGCGTTGTTTATCAAGACTTTACCCGTATAACAAAAGCGATAAACGATGGCGAGTTTGACTCTACCCCTGCACTAGTCGATAACATAGATAAAGCCGTAAGTGCCGATAAAGCCGTGCACATTATGGGGCTATTAAGCCCAGGCGGCGTACACAGCCACGAAGATCATATTGTGGCAAGTATTGAACTTGCTGCAAAACGCGGCGCAAAAGAGGTGTACTTTCATGGCTTTTTAGATGGCCGCGACACGCCTCCACGCAGTGCAAAAGCTTCTATTGAACGCATTGAAGCGGTATTTGCAAAGCTACAATGTGGTCGTTTAGCATCGCTAATTGGCCGTTATTACGCAATGGACAGAGACAACCGCTGGAACCGCGTAGAAAAAGCCTATAACTTACTTACGTTAGCACAAGGCGACTTTAGCTACCCGACTGGCGTAAGCGCACTTGAAGCAGCTTATGAGCGCGACGAAAACGATGAGTTTGTAGCCGCAAGCACCATTACACCTACAGGCGCAGAGCCGGTACAAATTAACGATGGCGACACGGTTATATTTGCTAACTTTAGAGCCGATCGCGCCCGTGAAATTACACGTGCATTTGTTGAGCCTAACTTTAACGGTTTTGCCAAACAAAAGTCACCCGCTCTTAGCGCATTTGTAATGATGACCGAATACGCTGCAGATATAGACGCCCCGGTTGCATTTGGCCCCACGCCACTGGTAAACGTACTTGGCGAATGGTTTGAAAAACACGGTAAAACTCAACTACGTATTTCTGAAACTGAAAAATATGCTCACGTTACGTTTTTCTTTAGTGGTGGCCGCGAAGACGAATTTAACGGTGAAACCCGCGAACTTATTCCTTCGCCACAAGTTGCAACCTACGATTTGCAGCCCGAAATGAACTCAGAAATGCTTACCGACAAACTCGTTGCGGCAATTAAAAGTGGTAAATACGACGCTATTATTTGTAACTACCCTAACGGCGATATGGTGGGTCACTCTGGTGTATTTGCAGCGGCAGTTAAAGCCTGCGAAGCAGTTGATCACTGTATTGGCCGCGTAGTAGCAGCACTTAACGAATATGGCGGTGAGGCGCTTATTACTGCCGACCATGGTAATGCTGAGCAAATGGCCAACCTTAAAACAGGCCAAGCCCATACTGCACATACTAGCGAGCCGGTGCCATTTATTTATGTGGGCCGCGACGCAACACCATCTGAGGGTAAGGCGCTTAGTGATGTAGCGCCTACTATGCTGCACTTAATGGGCATGGAGCAGCCAACTGAAATGACAGGCAAACCTATCATGACGTTGAAATAATCTATGCAAAAATGTATTAATAGCGTTACTAAGCTAATTTTAATACTGACTTTTTTAGCGACTGCAACTGCAGTCGCTAATGAAGATCGTACCAAAAAAGATCTCAGCGAAGTACAAACGGCACTTAAACAAAGCCAATCTGAATACAACGCGCAACGCAAAAAAATTGCCAACCTACAAAAAAATCTACAACAGCACGAACTCGACATAGCTAAAAACGCCAAAGCCCTAAATATGGCTGAGCAGTCGATTAAAAAAACCGAACAACAGCAACAACTGCAACAGCAAAAAGCCGATCAACTCGAACAACAACATGCACAGTTTCAACACGCATTAGCTGCGCAACTTAAAAGTGCTTATATGGCCGGTGGCGACGATGATTATGCAAAAATGCTGCTCAACCAAGAAGACACGGCTAAATTTGAGCGCACCCTAAGCTATTATAATTATTTAAATAAAGCCCGTATTGAACAACTCGAAGAGCTAAAAGCGCTGCAGTTACAAATAGCGCAAAACCAGGCTGAACTGGCTAAAACAAAGCAAAAACTAGTAAACCTGCATGATGAACAAAAAAGACGCCAAACTGCATTAGTTAACGCCCAAAGTGAACGCCAAGCCAATTTAAAAAATTTACAGGCACAGCTAAATAACACTAAAAGCTCAATTAACTATTTAAAAGAAAACCAACAAACGCTGATCACAACTATTGAAGAGCTAGAGAAAGAAAAAAATAAAAAAGTTGAATTACTCGGCCTCAATAACAGCAAAGGCAAGCTTAACTGGCCAAGCCGAGGTAAGTTAGAGCACACTTTTGGACAACGAAAACACGGTGGTATTGACTGGAAAGGCGTATTAATTGGCGCAAAAGAAGGCAGCAATATTAACAGTGTTCATAACGGCCAAGTGGTATTTGCCGATTGGTTAAAAGGCTACGGCTGGGTAATTGTAGTTGACCATGGTGAGGGCTTTATGAGCCTTTACGGCCATGCACAAACCTTATTGAAAGATGTTGGCGACATGGTAAGAGAAGGCGAAACGGTAGCGCTAGTTGGCCAAAGCGGCGGGCAAGCAAGTTCTGGTCTATACTTTGAAATGCGCCATAAAGGGCGTGCAGTAAACCCTGAAAAATGGTGCAAACGCATTTAGCAAATACCAATCTTATTTAAAACATACCATTGGTATAAATTAACCGCTGCGCCGCATTGGAGCAGCCGATGGACAAAAAAAGCACCTTAGCAAAATGGTTTAAAAATACAGGCTTTACGCTTAACTTAAGCCTGTATTTACTTGCCCTATTTGTTTTTATTAGCTTTTCAGCTAATGTGTTTTCTAGTTCGATTAAAGAATTAAAAAACCAACAAATAACCGAAATCCTATTTAATATTCATACCTACTACGTTGAAGATCTTGCACTACAAAACACCACACATACTAGCTATAACAACCAACAATTTGCGCATTTATATGCCCAGCTCGATCCCTACTCTAAATACCTTGATGAGCATGAATTAAATGCTTTATTTGATAACACCAATGGTCGCTATACCGGTTTAGGTATTGAAGTTAAACAAATAAATAATAACGTAACCATTGTAAATGTAGTGAATAACTCACCAGCTAAAAGTGCTGGGGTTATGGCCGGTGACATTATCATTAACGTTAATAATCAAACAACACAACACAGCTCCGTAGAGCATGTTGCCCAGCTAATAACAGCAAGCAAACTTAGTAATATTAGCTTAACCATAAAGCGTGATAACCAACCGCAACCACTTAATTTTAATGTGAGTCGCCGTAAAATAAAGCTTGAAAGCGTTACTAGTCAGCGCTTAGATTTAGGCAGCGGTTATTTAGCTATAAATAGTTTTTCTAACCACACTTTACATGAAGTCGCTTTGCAAATAGCAGCCATGCAAAATCACTTTGGGCACCCACTTAAAGGCCTAGTTATTGATTTACGTGATAACCCCGGCGGTACACTTAGAAGCGCTGTTGCGGTATCGGATCTGTTTTTACAAAACGGTACTATTGTTACAACCAAAGGGCGCTATAACGAGGCAAATAAAGCTTTTTATGCCAAACACGGAGACATTTTAAAAGGCGCCCCTATTGTCGTGCTAATTAACGAAAACTCGGCATCAGCAGCCGAAATTTTAGCTGCCGCATTAAAAGATAATAACCGCGCCAAGGTTGTTGGCGGCCAATCTTTTGGTAAAGGCTCAGTGCAATCACTTATTCCACTTGGTGATGGCAGCACTGCATTAAAGCTCACTACAGCTAAGTACTTTACCCCTTTGGGAAAATCAATCGAAGGTGTTGGTATTACGCCCGACGTGGCGATTAATCAAACAACCCTTTCACAAAGTGATAAAGCCGTTATAATCAAAAACCAGCAAGCTAAAAGTAAACAAACACAACTAGCCAGCAAGGTAACTGATTTACAATTAGCTAAAGCTAAACAATTACTTAACCTGCAATAATTTTAGCCTTACTGATGTTGAATTAATAAGCTCTAAAAATAATAAAAACTATAAATTTAAAAAGCGATAATGATGAAAGTAATTATAGGGCTGATATTGATGCTTGGTTTTGCGTCACTCAATGCTAAAGCCAAACAAATAGCGATAGTAATAGACGACATAGGCTATCACCAGAGAGATTTAGAATTATTAACTTTGCCTGGCCAAGTGTCGTATTCAATTTTGCCTCACACGCCTTATGCACAAGCTTTTGCCACTTTAGCCAGTAAAACAAGTAAAGAGTTATTACTGCATATTCCCATGCAAGCACTTAACGGCAAGGAGCTTGGCCCTGGCGCACTTACGTTAAATATGAATAAAGAGCAGATACAGCAAATACTTGGCACTGCTTTGGCCAGTTTACCGCAAGTTAAAGGGGTTAATAATCACATGGGATCGGCGCTCACCCAGCAAAGCCAAGCTATGAGGTGGATAATGGAAGTGCTTAAAAAGCGACATTTATACTTTTTAGATAGCCGCACCACTGAATTAAGCCAGGCACAAAATGCCGCTAACTTTTTAGGTGTTGAAAATATTGGCCGTCATATTTTTTTAGATAACATAACCACACCAGAACAGTTGCAACTGCGCCTAGATGAGCTAAAACAACATGCTATTGAGCATAAGTTTGCCATTGCAATTGCCCACCCCTACCCAGAAACAATCGCATTTTTACGCCACGTTTTACCACAGCTCAGCAAACAAGGTTTTGAATTAGTACCCGTATCTAAGCTAGTAGAGCGTAAATATATACAACTAGCAGAGAAGCGCTAAATTGTAAATTGCAGCGGTTAGTAAAAGCCAGCTCTTTAATAAGCGCGGCATAAAGCCCCGCCTACGCACAACTTAAACACTGACCGTGGTTAATTTCGACCTAGTACCTAATGTAGCTAATCCCTGGATACACCCACGTTATGTCGCAGTATGATTTCAGCGACAAAAAGTAGAAATTTGATAATGTATTAGAATAATATTTATTTATTCATCGCAGCTTTTACGTATACATCGAAGCGGTTTTTTTTCGTTTTTATTTGCATGCTAGGAGTTTTATCGTTTAAAAAAGGGGCATAGTCGGGGCGCTTTACTACCACGCGTTTACTTGCAAGCGGATAAGCAAATTCGAGTAAATCGTCGGCGTCGGTGTCGGCGCCTACTAAGTCTTGAAATACGCGCATTTCTTTTTTAACTAAGGCTGATTTTTCGCGGTGCGGAAACATAGGATCTAAGTAAACTACGTCTGGCATACTTTCGCATTGAGCAAGCAAGGTATGGCTTGAGCCAAATATTAGGCTCATGTTTTGCTGCATCCACGGACCAATTTCAATGTCGTTGTATGCGCGCTGTAGGCCATCGTATAAAAGTGCTGCAACTACGGGGTGACGTTCGTGCAATATTACTTTACAACCAAGCGACGCTAATACAAAACCATCACGTCCTAGCCCTGCTGTAGCGTCGAGGACTATAGGAGTCGCTCCTTTATTTAAGCCTACTGCTTTAGCAATTGCTTGGCCTTTACCGCCGCCAAACTTTCGTCTGTGCGCTGCAGCGCCCGTAACAAAGTCAACGCTTATTGCGCCCAGTTTAGGCTCATCGGTTTTATATAAGCTCAGGCCTGTATCATCGTAATGTAGGCTAAAACCACTGCTTTGCTCTGCCCAATGGGCTAAGCCAAAACGTGTTTCTAACTCATTTAAATAAGGACGGCACTCTTTAAAGGCACACTTAATAACCACTCTACACTCCGACGATAAAATACTTTTTTAGTATATCAAGTGCCTTAGTTTAAAGCATTAAAATAGCAATGAAAGGAAAACAATAGTCTTAAATTTGAGAGTAATTAAAGTTCAGATACTGTAAAAAATAAAGCGGTCAGTTTCATAATGAAAACTGACCGCTATATATTGGTGAGTAACTCAAAGTATATAGAGTTAACTTTATACTTTAGGCAGCAATACCGCTGTGGCGAAGAAGTGCGTCAACATTTGGCTCGCGGCCACGGAAGTTTTTAAATAATTCCATTGGCTCTTCGCTGCCGCCTTTTTCTAGGATGTGCTGCATAAATGCTCGCCCTGTTTCTGGGTTAAAAATGCCCTCTTCTTCAAATTTAGAATAAGCATCGGCAGAGAGTACTTCTGCCCATTTATACGAGTAATAACCTGCGCTATAACCACCGGCAAAAATATGGCTAAAGCCATGCTGAAAGCGGTTAAATTCTGGCGCTTTAATCACCGAGGTGCGGCTACGTACGTCGTTAAGCACAGCTTGAATATTACATGGCTCACCGGCTACGTAGTCGTTATGTATTTTAAAGTCGAATAACGAAAACTCTAACTGACGCAGCATTTGCATGCCCGAGTTATAGTTTTTAGCCGCTAGTAACTTATCTAGTAGCTCTTTTGGTAGTGGCTCGCCGGTTTCGTAATGCCCTGAAATAAAGCTAAGTGCTTGCTCTTCGTAGCACCAGTTTTCTAAAAACTGACTTGGTAGCTCTACCGCATCCCATGCAACGCCGTTAATGCCTGCAACAGGCGCTGCATCTACCTGAGTTAGCATATGATGAATACCATGGCCAAATTCATGGAATAATGTAGTTACTTCGTTATGAGTAAACAAGGCCGGTTTATCGCCTATTGCCTTGTTAAAGTTACAAACTAAATACGCCACTGGTGTTTGCAATTCGCCGCTAGCGCGTACTTTGCGCCCCATACAGTCGTCCATCCATGCGCCACCACGTTTATGATCGCGAGCATATAAGTCGAGATAAAAACGGCCACGTAACGTATTACTGCTGTCGTATATTTCAAAAAAGCGTACATCTTTGTGGTAGCTGTCAAAATCACTGACTTCTTTTACGCTAATGCCAAATAAACGGTTAACTGTTTCAAACAAACCACTTAATACTTTATTAGCTGGAAAATACGGGCGGAGTACTTCGTCTGAAATGGCGTATTTGTCTTGCTTAAGCTTTTCGCCGTAATAACCAAAATCCCACGCTGCTAGTTCGGTAATACCGTGTTTTTGCTCTGCGTAGGCTTGTAGCTCTGCAAGTTCTTGCTCTGCTTGTGGTTTTGATTTAGCCGCTAGGTCTTCTAAAAATGAGAATACTTGTGCAGGCGTCTCAGCCATTTTAGTGGCAAGTGACTTTTCAGCGTAGCTATTAAAGCCAAGCAGCTGTGCTAGTTCATGACGTAGCGCTAGCTCTTCGCTCATAATTGCTGAGTTATCAAATTCACCCGCATTAGGACCTTGATCAGACGCACGTGTAGAAAACGCTGTGTATGTTTCTTCGCGTAATTCGCGATTATCGGCGTAGGTCATAATAGGTAAGTACGATGGAAAATCGAGCGTAAATACCCAGCCGTCTAATTCTTTACTTTTTGCGGTATCGGCAGCTAAAGCCAACGCCGACTCTGGTAAACCAGCCAGTTCACTTTCATCGGTAATGTGTTTATGCCAAGCCAATGTGGCATCCATAACATTGTTGCCAAATTTAGAGGCCAGCTCTGATAAACGCGCGCTAATTTCGCCATAACGTTTTTGCTGCGCGGGCTCTAGTGCAATACCCGATAATTTAAAATCGCGTAGTGTATTAGTAATCGACTTTTGCTGAGCGGTAGTGAGGGTTTTAAATTCATCACTGTTATATAACGCGTTGTAAGCTGCAAACAAACCTTGATGCTGCCCTACAAAAGTTGAGTACTCAGAAATAAGTGGTAAACATTGCTCGTATTGCTCACGTAGTTCGTCGTTATTCATTACCGAATTTAAATGCGATACCGGCGAAAACATCCGTGATAATTTATCATCAGCTTCTTCTAGTGGCAGTACTAAATCGTTCCAAGTGTATGATTTTTTAGCAAGCACATCTTCAATGGCTTGGCGGCACTGCTCAATCCCGTGCTTTAGTGCTGGCACTACGTGCTCTGGCTTTATTTTTGAAAATGGCGGTAGGCCTTCAAGCCCAATTAATGGGTTAGTGTTTGCATTGGTCATATTTTTCTCAAATTTGTGCATTATAAGCATTAAAGTTGGGGCAAAGTGACTAAATACAAGAGCATTTAAGCTTATGCTGATCGCAATAAGATCTTTTTCGTTTATACAGGGTGTATGGTAATTTTACCTATGCTGATTAAGTGATTTGCCTTGAGCATATGCTATCATCGGCACAATACAGTTAAATAAACTTTGAGGATTAAACATGGCTCAGCATTTTGATTATATTGCAATTGGCGGTGGTAGCGGCGGTATTGCGTCGGCGAACCGTGCGGCAATGCGTGGCGCTAAAGTAGCACTTATTGAAGCAAAACATATGGGTGGCACATGTGTAAACGTAGGGTGTGTGCCTAAAAAAGTAATGTGGCATGGTGCTCAAGTTGCTGAAGCAATTAATTTATATGCGCCTGATTACGGATTTAATGTTGAAGTAAAAGGTTTTGATTGGGGCAAATTAGTAGAAAGCCGCGAAGCCTACATTGGCCGAATCCATAAAGGTTACGATAATGGCCTTGCAAACAACGGCGTTACCGTAATTAAAGGCTTTGCTAAATTTGTAGATAATAAAACAGTTGAAGTAGATGGTGAGCATTATACTGCTGATCATATTTTAATTGCTGTTGGCGGTCGTCCAAGCATTCCAAACATTGAAGGTGCTGAGCACGGCATTGACTCTAATGGCTTTTTTGAGCTTAAAGAGCAACCTAAACGCGTTGCTGTTATTGGCGCAGGTTACATTGCTGTAGAGCTTGCAGGCGTACTACATAGCTTGGGCACTGACACGCATTTATTTGTGCGTAAACACGCACCACTGCGTAACTTTGACCCATATATAATCGATACGCTAGTTGAAGTAATGGCAAAAGAAGGCCCTACGCTGCATACCGAATCTGTACCACATAAATTGGTTAAAGAAGACGACGGCTCAGTAACCTTGCATTTAGATAATGGTAAAAGCCATAACGTAGACCAAGTAATTTGGGCTATTGGCCGCGAGCCAACCACAAATGCAATTAATATTGCTGCAGCAGGCGTAGAAGTTAACAGCAAAGGTTTTGTTAAAGTAGACGAGTACCAAAATACCACAGCTGAAAACGTATACGCTGTGGGCGACATTATCGAAAACGGCATTGAGCTTACCCCAGTAGCAGTTAAAGCTGGGCGTACTTTATCTGAGCGCTTATTTAATAAAGAACTGCCAGATGATTTAAAAATGGATTACAGCTTAGTTCCTACAGTAGTATTTAGTCACCCACCCATTGGTACTATTGGCTTAACAGAGCAAGAAGCTATATCGCAATACGGTGCAGAAAACGTAAAAGTATACCAATCAGCTTTTGCCGCTATGTATACCGCGGTTACGCAACATCGCCAGCCTTGTAAAATGAAGCTAGTGTGCGCAGGTCCAGATGAAAAAGTGGTCGGCTTGCATGGTATAGGTTTTGCTGTAGACGAAATGATTCAAGGTTTTGCTGTCGCCATGAAAATGGGCGCAACTAAAGCTGACTTTGATGCTGTGGTTGCTATACACCCGACTGGCTCAGAAGAGTTTGTTACTATGTAAATTTTTCTCTGGAAAAGTGAAACTTTACATTTGCTAACTCTGGAAAACGAACTAAGCTGACCAATTAACGTACAATTATTGGTCAGCTTTTTATGCTCACAATAGTTCAATCAGATGATTTTAAAACTGAGATCCAAACTCCTTTTTGCAAAACAAAATCAAGCATTCAGCTAAAAGGCTTTCCTACCTTTTATGAAGATGGTGAATACGTCATGCCAATAAACCTTTGGATGAATCACCTCGTTAACGTTAAGCGCGCGAAAAACATTAATTCAAACGTTCGTGCCATAAGTCGATATTGGCGCTTTTTAAAAAGCCATGAACTCTCTTGGAAAGACTTTCCAACTATCAAATCAAATAAGCCCACATATATTTTCCGAAACCAAGATCTTTTGGCCTCAGTGAAAGCCGGTGAGCTTAATAGTTCAACAGCAGCTGTATATATGAACCATATAATTAAATTCTACGAGTGGGCATATTACGAGAGGTTAATTAACTTCTCTAAGGAAAATAAACCATTTGAAGTAGAGTTTGTTAGCATCAAAACGACTGGGATGCTTGCGCATATCAATCGTAATTATGTTGTTAGAAGTTCAGACTTGAGGATCCGAGTGCCAAAGCGAACACCAGAACAAAGCTTGAATCCTCTTACAGAAGATGAAGTAAAATTATATTCGCGAGCACTCAAAGAACAGTCAATTGAGTTCCAAATACATCAACTATTACAACTCATGTGCGGCCTTCGTATAGAAGAAGCCTGTACCTTCCCTGCTAAACTAGTGAAAAGATGTGACCCGAATAAATATCATATTCAAGTTAGCATAGGACCTCATAACGGTGTACTCACTAAATTTGGCTCAGTCAGAACCATTGAAATTCCAACACTATTAATGAACAGGATGTATCGCTACTTGATTAGTGAACGTCGCCTAAAAAGAGAAGCAAAAGCCGATGAGCCTATTGCTGAATTACTCATCACCAATCGAGGTAAACCATATACTACCAATGCAATACAGCGTCACTTTAGTTTAACTCGTAATTACATACGCAATGAGCTAAATACCCACTTTCAGCATAGAACTCATGATTTACGTGCAACTTACGGTACATTTCGCCTTGCGTCCCTTTTAGACGAAAAAGTTGGCTTGTCACCATTCGATGCTATGTCATTAATCATGGGGTGGATGGGACATAAAGATGAGAAAACAACTTGGCGATACCTGAACTTTATAAACCGAAGCAAGGCATCGATACGTGCAGTTTGCTTTTTAGATCAAGTTATGGAGTCAGTTATCAATGAGCATGAGGATCTCTCGTGATTAACAAATCAAATTTAAATATCGACCTTAAACTTAAATTAAATATTTATGGTGATCAATTTGTATACCCTGACTTTCAAAGATTTAAATACAAAGGAGTGCCTAAACTTTTTGAAATGCGCCGGGGTACTTTACTTAGCCGAGATAACCAAGTTATTAAGTGGTATCAAGCATTCAAAACTAATACAGAGTATACTGACACAACAATGAATACCCTTTTTAGAACATTTACACGGTATGTGAATATTTGTGACAGTATTCCCGTAAATCCAGATTCAAAAGAGGGTATCAATGCATTTGAAACAGCTCTAGTTCACAGCGTTAGAATTGGCAGCAAAAGTTCAAACACAGCAAAAGGTGAGTTAAGTAGTATAAGAACAATAATGAAGATGCTAGATCACCCTGTTGATGAGTGGTTTTCTAAATTCAAACTATTTCGCAGCCAAATAAATCCAACTCAAGCATACTCAGAATCTGAATTGAAAAAGTTAATTAAAATACTAAAAGAACTATATTTTCAGCTTTCCAAGCAAATTCAAACCTCACCTAAAGAATACATTCAAGCAAGGAGAAGCGACCAATACGCGAGCTTTTCTTTTAATAAAATCGAAGTGCCTGTAAGTGGTGCTATTACCAAGTGTTACTGTGCTGCATATTTCTTACTTGCCTATTACACATGGGCAAACGCTAGTACGATAAGAGATATGGATATTCCCAAAGCTTCACAAAAGAAGGGACAGCAAGGTAAATGGTTTGTGCAAACAGCGTTAAAGAAGAGAGCTAATAAATTTGTTACCATCGAGCTCGGCGATAACCATAGCACAGACATTCCAAAGCATGCGCTAAACTTTATTAATGACCTGATCACCCTTACACACGTTTTGTTTCCAGATGCCAATAGACTACTTCATCAATGTCTTAACGGGATAAATAAGCCCTTGTGCCCAACGCATATTCGTTCCAATATGAATTGGCTAATTAATATATTCGATTTGACTGATGACAATGGTCAACAACTTAGGCCTGAAGCTAAACGCTTTAGAGCTACAGGTGCATCTAATTACTTAGCGCTCACAGGAAACTCACTCGAAACATCCATGTTGCTCAATAATACACCTGATGTAGTTCGAAAGCACTATAGCAGAGGTAACGAGTCAGAAAATAACGCCCAACTTCAAGCCACAGCTAACACCTTAGAAAATGCAATTAAATGTGGTGATATTAGTAGAG